>Ga0207678_10001801_pt1 | contig 19617 bp, 18 predicted proteins | sample KBSC63metaG_FD_184319 | JGI IMG/M metagenome (GOLD analysis project Ga0207678, IMG submission 184319) | Corn rhizosphere microbial communities from Kellogg Biological Station, Michigan, USA - KBS C6-3 metaG (SPAdes) (version 2) | ecosystem: Host-associated > Plants > Roots > Rhizosphere > Soil ...
CGCGCGATGAGCGCGACCAGATCGGCGGCGCTCACCTTGGGCGACCCCTTGGCGCTATACAGCTCGGCCCGGGCAAACGGCGTGAGCGGGCCGTCCGGCATGGCAGCAAGCCGCTGCTCTGCGTCGGACCATTCGCCCGCGCGGATCGATGCGAAGATAGCGCGATATTGATCCCGCTCAGCCGGCTTGAGCTGTTCCGGAATGACGCGTGATGCAGCGGATACGGCCGTCGGCGCAGCCGCTGGCAACGCCATGTCATTGGCGGCGAAAGCGGCGGCCAATGGGCTTGCCGTCACGGCAAGGGCTAGAAGGGCAATCAGTCTCACGCGCTTAAAATCTCCATCACCTTCCGCAGGTCTGCCCAGGCGTCCGCCTTGCGGGCCGGTTGCTGGAGCAGGAAACGGGGATGAAAGGTTGCGATGGCCGGTACCGTGCTGCCATCGAGGTTAATGCCATGTATCGAATTGCGCGCCTCGGCGAGGCTCGTCCCGATCACCGCACGGGTTGTCGCATCGCCTAAGATCAACAGCAGGCGGGGTCGAGCGAGCTGGACGTGGTGACGGGCTATCCGAGCCAGCTCAGCTTCCAGCGGAGGAGCCAACCTGCCTGAAGCAGGGCGGCCGGGGGCGAGGCTTGCCAGATAGACTGACGCCCGATCCCGCCCGATCGCGCCCAGCATCGCGTCGAGGAGACGGCCGGCCGATCCGGTGATCAACATGTCCGTCTCGCAGTCTTCCGCGTCGGGCATGTCGGTCAGAAGCATCAATCCGCCAGCGACGCTGCCCGCGGCAGCCGGCCGGCGCATACCAAGGTCGGGCAGATTTTCCGGAAGTTTGATCCAGGCGGCAAAAGCTTCCATCGTGGAAGGCAACGCCATGACGTCAGTCGCGCTGGCAGCGGTCACCGCACCAGGGGTGGAATGCGATCCATGGGCAACTGAAACTGCATTCTTCAGCCAATCGCGCGGCGCGTCATCGACAATGACGTCGACGCCCGCCAGCTGCCACCAGCGCAGCACGCTCGAGAGCGCATTCGCTTCCTCGTCCGAAATCCCTACCCGCACCTCATCATTTAAGTGCGAGGTTGACGTGAGGGTCAATCTGGCGGCACGGACGAAATGACAAAGCGTTGGAGCCGTGCGACGGCCTGAGATCGGGAGCTGAAATGTCCGAGCGGGAATCGATGGAATATGATGTCGTCATCGTCGGCGGCGGGCCGGCCGGGCTCGCTGCGGCGATCCGGCTCAAGCAATTGGGGGAAGCGGGCGGACGCGAGCTTTCAGTTTGCGTGTTGGAAAAAGGATCCGAAATCGGCGCGCACATTCTTTCCGGCGCGGTGGTCGATCCGATCGCGCTCGATGAGCTGCTGCCGAATTGGAAGGAATTGGATAGCCCGCTGACGGTGCCGGTGGTGGACAACCAGCATTGGTGGCTGACCTCCACCAAAAAATATGGGCTGCCGCATCTGATGATGCCGCCGTTCATGAACAACAAAGGAACGTACACCGTCTCGCTCGGCAATCTCTGCCGCTGGATGGCGCAGCAGGCGGAAGGCCTTGGCGTAGAGATCTTTCCCGGCTTCGCGGCAGCAGAGGTGCTGTTTAACGACGACGGCTCCGTAAAGGGTGTCGCAACCGGCGATCTTGGCATTGCCAGGGACGGCACGCGCAAGCCTGACTATCAGCCCGGCATGGAGCTGCACGCCAAATATACCTTCTTTGCGGAGGGCGTGAGAGGCCATCTTTCCAAAGAGTTGAAGCGCATCTTTAATCTTGAGGCTGAAAGTCAACCGCAGACCTATGCGATCGGCATCAAGGAGTTATGGGACATCGATCCCGCCAAGCACGTGCCAGGGCGTGTGATTCATACCCAAGGCTGGCCTCTGACCAAAGAGGTGGGCGGCGGCTTTCTCTATCATCAGGCGAACAATCAGCTGGCGCTCGGCTTCGTGGTCGGGCTCGGCTACCGCAACCCGTATCTGTCGCCGTTCGAGGAATTTCAGCGCTGGAAGCAGCACCCGGAGATCCGCGCCATCCTCGAGGGCGGGCGGCGCGTCAGCTACGGCGCGCGCGCGATCAACGAAGGCGGGTGGCAGGCGATCCCGAAGCTGACCTTTCCCGGCGGCGCGCTGATCGGCTGCTCCGCAGGCTTCGTCAACGTGCCCCGGATCAAGGGCAGCCATACCGCGATGAAATCGGGCATGCTCGCGGCTGAGGCAGCTTATGAAGCGATCACCGCCGACCGCACTGGCGATGAGCTTTCGGCTTATCCCGAGGCGGTCAATGCGAGCTGGATCGCCACCGAGCTCAAGATGGTCCGCAACGCGGAGCCAGCGGTGGCCAGGTTCGGCCCGGTGGGGGGCACGCTCATTGCCGGCACCGATATGTGGATGCGCTACCTCAAGATCGGCCTGCCGTTCACGCTGAAGACGCACACCGACAATGACACGCTCTGGCGCAAGGATGTGGCGAAGCCAATCGCATATCCAAAACCGGACGGGGTGATCAGCTTCGATCGGCTTTCCTCGGTGTTCCTCTCGAACACCAATCATGAGGAGGATCAGCCGATCCATCTGACGCTTAAGGATGCGTCGGTGCCGATCGACGTCAATCTGGCGCTTTATGACGCGCCGGAACAACGCTATTGTCCTGCCGGTGTCTATGAGATTGTCGGGCAGGACGTCGGCGAGCCGCGGCTCCAGATCAACGCGCAGAATTGCGTCCATTGCAAAACCTGCGACATCAAGGATCCGACCCAGAACATCAACTGGGTCGTTCCCGAAGGCGGCGGAGGCCCCAATTATCCGAACATGTAATCTGGTTGCCCTGATCTCCGGCGCCATGCTGCTGGCTGGGCCGGCCGCGGCGGTACGCGGCGATGAGGTATCGCCCTTTGCTCGCTATGTGCGCGCGCGGGCGGCGGACGCGGCAGGGATGTCCGATCTGGCGGCCATGCAATATGCCGCGGCGCTGGACCAGGCCCCCGGCAATCTTGCGCTTGCGCTCAGAACCTATCGTCAAGCAGCGGTCGCGGGCGACAGGCAGCTTGCTTTGAAAACAGCGCGCGTACTGGACAAGGCGGGCGCGCTCCCGCCGGACGGGCGCGTGCTCATCCTCATCGATAATGTCGCGGCGAAAGATTGGGTGGCCGCGCGCGCGACGGTAGGCCGGATCGAGCAGGAACAAGCCTTTGCCTTCCTCGCACCGATCTTGCGCGCCTGGATCGCTTTTGGATCAGGCGAACCGGATCCGGCCGGCCAGCTTACCCAGATCACGGGATCGACCCTTTCCAGCGCTTATGCGGCCGAGCATCGCGCACTGATCCTGCTCGCGCAGGGCAGGCGCGAAGAGGCTTCGGATATCGTGAAGTCACGCTCGACCGCGCTCGATCAGCGAATCGCGCGGCCTGGCCTCGCGATCGCGCAAAGCCTTGCCGCCACTGGCGACAAGGCGCGCGCGCTGGCGTTGCTCCAATCCGATGCGCCGGCAGTGCAGCGGCTGCGCGCCGATATCGCAGCCGGGAAGCGAATCGAGCCGCCGAAGATCGACGCCGCCTTTGGCCTTTCGGATTTGCTGCTGGCGGTCGCTCTCGATCTCAATCGCGAACGGGTAACGCCCCTGTCCGTCACTTTGGCCCGGCTGGCGCTGTTTGCGTCGCCGCAGAATTCGGAGGCCTTGTTGGGCGCGGCACAGCTCCTTTCGCTGAGCGGGCGCGACGAGGCAGCTCTCGGCCTGCTCGCTCAAATTGGGCCGGACGATCCTTATGCCGATGATGCGCGAAGCGCGCATATCCGCATCCTCGTCGCGCGGGGCGACAAGCAGGCGGCGCTCGAAGAGGTCAAGCGGCTCACAGATGCACCTCGTGCAGATGTTGCCGATTGGACTTTGCTCGGCGACATTTACAGCAGCATGGAAAAGCCGGCGGAGGCTGCAAGTGCCTATGGCAAGGCATTGGAGCTGGCGGGACATGACGGCAACCAGAGCGGCTTGTGGACCTTGTGGCTGTTGCGCGGCAGCGCGCTGGAACAGTCCGGCAACTGGCCAGACGGAAAGGCAGCGCTCCAAAAGGCCTATGGTCTGGCGCCGGACGAAGCGGTGGTGCTCAACCATCTCGGCTATTCGGAACTGGAGCATGGCGATGACGTTGCCGGGGCCAAGGCGTTGATCGAACGCGCCAACAAGCTGAAGCCCGATGATGCCGCGATAACCGATTCACTTGGCTGGGCGCATTATCGGCAGGGGGATCTTGCCGGCGCCATTCCCAGACTGGAAGCGGCCGTGGAAGGGGATCCCGGCGGCGCAGAGGTCAATGAGCATCTCGGCGATGCTTATTGGAGTGCCGGGCGGCGGATCGAGGCGCGCTATGCATGGCAGGCGGCCAAGGTAACCGCCACTGGTACGGCGACCGATCGCCTCTCGCGCAAGATCGAGCAGGGGCTCGATGCGAGCACCAAAGCGCCTTGAGAACATCGTTCAGCGAAACCGCCTATGCGAAGATCAATCTCGCGCTGCACGTTCGCGCGCGTGAGCCCGATGGCTATCATCGGATCGAGACGCTGTTTGCATTCGCCCGAGATGGCGACATCCTCAGCGTCGAGCCTTCGGATGAATTGACGCTCGAGATTTCGGGACCATTCGCGTCAGTGCTTCAGGGCGAGCAGGACAACCTTGTGCTTCGCGCGGCGCGGGCGTTGCGTGAGCGCTTCGGTATTGCGGATGGGGCGGTGCTGAGGCTCGAAAAGATGCTCCCCGTGGCTTCGGGCATCGGCGGCGGATCGGCCGATGCGGCGGCGGCGTTGCGGCTGCTCAGCCGGCTCTGGGGCATAACGGACAAGGCGGTACTTGAGCAAATTGCCCGCGGGTTGGGGGCTGATGTGCCCGCATGCCTATACTCGCTGCCGATGCGTGGGGAAGGGCGGGGCGACCTGTTGGAGCAGCTGCCCTCGTCAGGCCTTGAAGGCATGGCTCTGCTGCTCGTCAATCCGCGAGTTCCGGTATCGACCGGTGCCGTGTTTTCTGCCTGGGACGGCCGCGACCGCGGCGGGTTGAATTCCGGCGATCCGCTGGCGGCGGCATTGGCCGGTCGCAATGATCTCGAAGCGCCTGCCCGCATGCTTGCGCCGGCAATCGAAGACGTGCTGGCATTTCTGCGCGCTTGCGGGGGCGTCAGATTGGTCCGCATGTCGGGATCAGGCGCCACGTGTTTCGCGTTGTTCGAGACTACCGAGGCGTGCGCGGATGCTGACCGACAGCTCGCGGAGGCGCGGTCGGGCTGGTGGCGTCTCAAAACGGAACTTCGGAGACAGGTGGCCGTCCCTTAACGGAACGTAGCCGAATAGATCGGGTGGGCTTCCGCCGTTGGCATGAAGATTGCTGAACGGAGCGCAACGAGTCATGCGGGTCGCCCGCATCATTCGCCGGTGGTCCGGTGTCCAAGAGGTTCCGCATCACTTGCAATCGTGGCGGCGCGGCGCCTGTCCCCCCATGGCCGTGCCGCCACTTTGCTTGACCATGCCTGTCGTGGCTGCAACAAGGCACGATGCCTCCCGCTATCGTAATCGAAGGGCCAGCGCAGGATCTGCTGCTGATCGCGGACCATGCGTCAAATTACGTACCGCCGGAACTCGATCTTGGGGTCGCGCCCGGCTTGCTCAACGAACATGTCGCCGTCGACGTCGGAGTAGCCCCGCTGGCCGAGGGCATCTGCGAACGCTTGGGTTGTGTCGGCATATTGGGGGGCGTGTCCCGGTTGGTGATCGACCTCAACCGCGAACTCGATACCCATGGCCTCATTCCTGCGATCAGCGATGGTCGGGCAATAGCCGGCAACAGCAATCTATCCCAAGAAGCGCGGGGCCTGCGGATCGCCCATTGGTGGCAGCCTTATCACCGCGCCATCGAGGAAAGGATTACCAGCGCCCGGCCAAGGATGCTGATCTCGCTCCACAGTTTCACGCCGAAGCTCAGCAGCGAGGACGTTCATCGGCCATGGCAGGTGGGGGTGTTGTACAATGAGGACGAACGCGCCGCTCGGATCGCCATTCCTTTGCTTGAAGAGCGGGGCATCATCACTGGCGACAACGAGCCCTATTCGGGCAAGGTCCTGAACGCGACCATGAACCGGCACGCTGAAGGCAATGGCATTCCCTATCTGGGGCTGGAGGTGCGCCAGGATCTGCTCCACGCTCCGGAAGCTGTCGCTGAATGGTCTGCAATCCTCGCGCCTGTGATCGCTGCCACTGCCGAAAGCCTTGCCTGATCGTCCGGCTGCAGCCAATAGCTGCTGCGAAGAGGACATCATGACGCACAGCTTCGATAAATCCCGGCTTCCCAGCCGTCACGTATCCGTCGGCCCCGAACGCGCCCCGCACCGCAGCTATTATTATGCGATGGGCCTGACCGAGGAAGAAATCGCGCGGCCGTTCGTGGCCGTCGCGAGCGCGGGCAATGACAGCGCACCGTGCAACACCACCCTCGATGCGCAAGCCGATGCCTGCCGGGAAGGCGTGATCGCCGGCGGAGGGATGCCGCGCCGGTTTAACACGATCACCGTCACCGACGGGATCGCCATGGGCCATCAGGGAATGAAATCATCGCTGGTCAGCCGCGAGGTGATCGCCGATTCGGTGGAGCTTTCGGTGCGCGGCCATTGCTATGACGCATTGGTGGCCTTCGCCGGTTGCGACAAAAGCCTGCCCGGCATGATGATGGCGATGCTTCGCCTCAACGTGCCAGCAATCTTCGTCTATGGCGGATCGATCCTGCCGGGAACCTATCAGGGACGCGACGTCACCGTCGTCGACGTTTTCGAAGTGGTCGGGAAGTTCGCGGCGGGCGCCTGTCCGCTGAGCGAGGTGCATGCGCTCGAGAAAGTGGCCTGTCCGGGCCATGGCGCTTGCGGCGGCCAATACACTGCGAACACGATGGCGTGCGTCGGCGAGGCGATTGGCTTGTCCTTGCCGAACAGCAATATGATGCCCGCTCCTTACAAGGCACGCGATGAAATTGCGGTTGCCGCCGGCAAGCAGGTGATGGAATTGCTGGCCCGCAATCTGCGCCCGCGCGACATCTGTACGCGCGACGCATTCGAGAATGCGGCGCGGATCGTCGCGGCCACGGGTGGCTCGACCAACGGCGCGCTTCATCTGCCGGCGATGGCCCATGAGGCGGGGATCGATTTCAGCCTGTTCGACGTGGCCGAGATCTTCAAATCGACCCCTTATATCGCGGACCTGAAGCCGGGCGGCAAATATGTCGCGAAGGACATGCATGAGGCGGGCGGCGTCTACATGGTCATGAAAACGCTGCTGGCAGAGGGCTTTCTTCACGGCGACTGCATCACCGTCACCGGCAAGACGCTTGGCGAGAATATCGATCAGGTGACGTGGAATCCCGATCAGAAGGTCATCTATGACGCAAAGACACCGATCACCAAGACGGGCGGTGTGGTCGGCTTGAAGGGCAGCCTCGCTCCCGAGGGTGCGATCGTGAAGGTTGCCGGCATGCACCGGCTCCAGTTCGAAGGGCCCGCTGTCGTGTTCGATTGCGAGGAAGAGGCCTTCGCGGCGGTGGAGGCGCGGCAGATCGTCGAAGGTTCGGTGGTGGTAATCCGCTATGAGGGGCCGAAAGGCGGGCCCGGCATGCGAGAGATGCTCTCGACGACCGCGGCGCTTTACGGGCTCGGCATGGGCGAAAAGGTCGCGCTAATCACTGACGGGCGTTTTTCCGGTGCGACGCGCGGCTTCTGCATTGGTCATGTCGGGCCTGAAGCGGCCGATGGCGGCCCGATCGCGTTGGTGGAGAATGGCGATATCATTCGGATCGATGCAGAGGTGGGCACTATCGACCTCGACGTCTCGCCTGACGTTCTCGCTCAGCGGCGCGCGAACTGGGTGGCGCGCGCTAATGATTATCAGTCCGGTGCGCTGTGGCGCTATGCGCAGAATGTCGGCCCTGCCTATAAGGGAGCGGTGACTCATCCCGGTGCCAAAGCCGAAACGCATGTCTATGCGGATATCTGATGTCCGGCGCGTCATTGGCGCAATGGCAGATTTTCGGCTCGATGCGGCAGATCGCGGGCGTCATCAGCGCGGCAGGATTGGTCATGATCGCTGCTTGCAATAAGCCTCAACCCAAGCAGAAGGTGATCCCCTGCCAGTTGGCGGGGACCACGACCTTCGAGCCGGATTGCGGCATAGAGAAGAGTAGCGGTCCGGACGGTGCAATAGTGACGTTGCGTCACCCGGACGGCGGATTTCGCCGGCTGATCGTAACCCGCGATGGGCGAGGCGTGGTCGCGGCGGATGGAGCGGAGGCGGCAAGCGTGCGAATGAGCGGGGCGAGCGAGATTGAAGTCTCCCTGGGTGGTGATCGCTATCGCCTGCCAGCCAAAAGCACGAAGCCGTCCTCGCGGCCATGAGTTCGACGCTATTGCTGACGGCTGCAACGCCGGTCCTCTCCGCTGCCGCCATGCGTACGGCTGAAGATCAAGCCATCGCGGGGGGTACGGATGTCGAGACGCTCATGGTGCGTGCCGGCGCAGGCGTGGCCGAGGCGGCGTGGCTGTTCACTGGCGGCATGGAGGCGCTCGTCATCTGTGGCCCCGGCAACAACGGCGGCGATGGCTATGTCGCGGCGGCGATGCTCGCGAAACGTGGCGTACGCGTTCGTGTCGCAGCGCTGGCCGAACCGAAGACGAAGGCGGCCATCGGCGCCCGCGGGGCATGGGATGGCCCCGTCGAGCCGCTCGGTGAGGCGCAGCCGGCACCGGTGCTAATTGACGCGCTGTTCGGCACCGGTCTAACGCGGGAACTGGACCAGCCGATTGCCGCGCAACTGATGCGGCTTGCCGGCGGGGCTAGGTTTCGTGTGGCGGTCGATCTGCCGAGCGGTGTCGCCACCGACGATGGCGCGATCCTTTCGGCCATCCCCGACTTCGACATGACGGTGGCGTTGGGCGCGCTCAAGCCTGCGCACCTGCTGCAACCGGCGGCCCAGCATATGGGCCGGTTGGTTACGGTCGACATCGGGCTTGGCCCGATCGAGAGCCCGCTGACCTTGCTCACGAAGCCAAGCCTCCACAAGCCTCTCGCCAGCGCTCATAAGTTCAGCCGCGGCGCGGTCGGGGTTATCGGCGGCGGCATGTGGGGCGCGGCGGTGCTGGCTGCCACGGCAGCGCAGAAGGCCGGCGCCGGTTCGGTCGCGCTGTCCGACGTCGATCAGGGCGGGCCGGCCGCGTTGATCCGCAAGGACGAGGAGGCAATCCTTGGCGACGACCGCTACAGGCCGTTGTTGATCGGCCCCGGCCTCGGCAGGGACAAGATCGCCGAACAGCGGCTATCGCGGGTATTGGGTTGTCGCAGGCAGCTCGTGATCGATGCCGACGCGCTCACTCTGATCGGAGCGGCGATCGGGCGCGTGAAGCAGCAGCCCTATCCTCCCATTCTCACGCCGCACGAGGGGGAGTTCCAGCGCCTGTTTGGCGATCGGGATGGTAGCAAGATCGAGCGGACTCGCGCAGCGGCGGTCAAAGCGGGCGCTTATATTATCCACAAGGGTCCGGATACGGTGATCGCAGCGCCCGACGGCCGGGTCGCACTGGCGCCGGCTGGGCCAAGCTGGCTTGCAAGCGCCGGCACGGGCGATGTGCTCTCAGGGGCCGTCGCGGCAATGCTCGCGCAGGGGCTGGAACCTTTTGAGGCAGCCCAGGCCGCCGTCTGGTTGCATGCCGAAGCGGCTCGGCTGGCAGGGCCGCTGCTCATCGCCGACGATCTTGTGGAAGCGTTGCCGGCGGCGGCTGCAGCCTGCCTGTGAATCCCGGAGAAATCGTCAGGCTTGCATCGCGCGGCGATGGCGTAACCGCCAGCGGACAGCATGTCTCGCTCGCCGCGCCAGGCGATGTGGTGGAAGCGGACGGCACGCTGCGGCGCGGGCAGCATCATGCGACGCCGCCGTGCCGACATTTCCCGGAGTGCGGCGGATGCCAGCTCCAGCACGTCGATGATACGGCTTATGCTGGTTTCATAACCGACCGGATCAAGGGCGCGTTCTTGGCCCAAGGGCTGGACGTACCGGACATCCGGCCCGCTCATCTTTCACCCCCGCACAGCCGCCGGCGGGTTGCCATGCGCGCGGAACGCCGGGGCAGGCGCGTGCTGCTTGGCTTCAACGAAGAGCGCAGTCATCGCATCATAGATATACGGCAGTGTGAGATCATGCGGCCAGAACTATTCGTGCTGGTCGATCCGCTGCGAGCGCTGCTCGGCGACTTGCTCCAAGATCGGCGCGCGGCGGCCATTCAGATGACGATGACCGATCAGGGCGCGGATCTCCTGATCGAAAAGGTCGTCGCCGACGGATTGCACGCGGCGGAGGCGCTGACCAGCTTTGCGATGAGTCATCGGCTGGCACGACTGAGCATCGACGCAGCTTATGGCCCCGAGACGAGGTGGGAGCCAGAGCCCGTGACCGTCACGCTGGGAGGGGTGGCGGTGCCATTCCCTCCGGGCGGTTTTCTCCAGGCCACGGCTGACGGGGAAGCTGCGCTGGTCGGCGCCGTTCGCGAGGCTATCGGCAGCGCCCCGCATATCGCGGATTTGTTTGCAGGGCTGGGGACATTCGGTTTCGCTGCTGAAGGCCATGTCACGGCGGTCGAAGGTTCGCGCGATTCCATGATGGCTATGAAGGCGGGCGCGGCGCGGGCTGGCAAGCACCTCCGGGTTGAGCATCGCGATCTCTTTCGGCGGCCGCTGTCAGCCGCGGAGCTTGGAGCGTTCGACGCGGTCATTCTTGATCCGCCGCGCGCAGGAGCCAAGGAACAGGCCGAGCAACTGGCGCGTGCCCGCACCTCCCGTCTCGCCTATGTCTCGTGCAATCCGGCGACCTTCGCGCGTGATGCGAAGCTTCTATGCGATGCCGGATGGCAGATTCTGTGGATCCAACCGGTCGGGCAGTTCCGCTGGTCGACTCATGTTGAGCTCGCCGCCGCTTTCGCACGAGCTAGTGACATAAAAGTGTAATATACTGGAAACTTTATGTTTATTGTCGCCCAATAGAGGCGGCGCCATGAGGTCGCCAGCAAAAATAACCCTTCTGGCTGCATTTGCCGCCAGTGTCGCCGCATCTGCCGTTCAGGCCGCAGATGCCAACTGGTCGCGCGAAGCGATCGAAAAGATCGCCGCGCACAAGACCACGCCGCGCTCTGCCCAACTTCGCGGTGCCAAGGGTATCGTGGAAATGGACGTAAAGGTCGACGGCAACGGCATGATCACGGACTACCAGATGATCAAATCGTCGGGTGTGCCGATCCTCGATCGCGAGGCTGACCTGATCATCATGCGGGTCGGATCGTTTGGGAGCCCGCCGGGCCGTAGCCCGACCGAGCTCATCATTCCCATCCGCTGGTAATCAGGCCTGCTCGAACAGCTTCGCCCAACGCCGCGGGCTACGGTTGCGGCTCTGCTGACGATGCCACGCGTCCGAGGCCAGCAGCGGCATGACCGATCCCGCCTCGGCAAACACCATCTGCTCGATGCCGGTATTGACCTTGCCCCAACTCGCCGCCTCTTGAAGCGTGGATGAGGAGCAGGCGCCGTCGCGAACGTCGGCGACCGTGATCTGCACCGCATATTTGTGGACGGCCACGTCTTCATGGCCGAGGATTTCGGCGCAGACCACCGTATCCTGAATGAAGTTTTTGGGCACGCCGCCGCCGATCATCAGAAGGCCCGTCGTGCCTGCCTCGATCTTGATCTGCGTAAGCTCGCGGAAGTCAGCCACCGAGTCGATGGTGAGGTAAGGCCTGCCAGCCTTCATGGCATCGACCTGATGCTTCACCAGCCCGAAGCCGGCCGAGCTGTCGGTGAAGGCCGGACAGAAGATCGGCACGTCATGCTCATAGGCAAGCTTGACGAGGCTGTTCTCCTTCTTGCCATTTTCGACGAGATATTTGCCCATCTCGCGGATGAACGCGCGCGAGGAGTAAGCTTTCGGCTCAAGCTTTTCGGCGATCTCGAAGATGGTGTGATCGACGTGCTGGAGATCTTCCTCGTCGATATAAGTATCGTAGATCCGGTCGATATAGAGCGAGCGCAGCGTATCATCGTCTGGAATTTCAAGCGCTTGGAAATGCTTGTGGCCAAGCCCCTCGAAGAAATCCATGTCAACGATCGTGGCGCCGGTCGCGACAATGCCGTCGACCATGTTCGATCGCACCAGTTCGGCATAAAGGTCCATGCAGCCGCCCGCCGAGGTCGAACCGGCGATCACCAGAAAGATCGAGCAGTCCGGATCGTCGAGCATCTGGTTGTAGATGCCCGTCGCGCGCGCAAGGTCGCGGCTGGTGAAGCTCATCTTGCCCATCGATTCGATGATCGGCCGCGCATCGAAGCTGCGAATGTCGACATGCTCGACGGTCGTGGAAAGCAGCTCCGCCTTGCGGGTATCGTTAATGGTCGGGTGGTTCATGGCACTATCCTGAATAATTCCGGTGATTCCCGAGAACGAGGATCCACTGGCCCTGCTCGAGGCATATGGATCCCGCTCGTCGGGATAACAGGGCCTCTAAACGTCTTTCGCGTTACAGCGTGACGACGTTGGCGGGACGCTGAACGATATTCTGGCCGCCGACATAGGCGCTCGCCATCGGCTCGTCAGCAACAATGGCCTGATCGACCACGCCGAAGCCGTTGAAGGCGGTGCGCATGGCGCAGCCATAGGCGCCGAGCATGCCGACTTCGATATAGTCTCCCATGCGCACATCGGACGGCAGTTCGAACGGACCCGCCATATAATCCATATCGTCGCAGGTCGGCCCATAGAAGCTGTAGGATGTCGGCTCGGTTTCCGACCCGCTTTCCCGCACCAATTTCACCGGAAACCGCCAGGCGACGTGAGCGGCATCGAACAACGCGCCATAGGCGCCGTCATTGATGTAAAGCTCTTCGCCGCGACGACGCTCGACCCGAACCAGCAGGCTCGCATATTCCGCGCAGAGCGCACGACCGGGCTCGCACCAGAGCTCCGACGAATAGCTGACGGGCAAATCTTCGAACGCCGCGTGGATCGTGCGAAAATAGGCTTCCAGCGGCGGCGGCTCCATACCGGGATAGATTGAGGGGAAGCCCCCGCCTACGTCGATCACGTCGACGGTGACGGCTGCCTCGACAATGGCGGCGCGCACCCGCGTCAGCGCCTGCGCATAAGCCGCTGGCGACATTGCCTGGCTGCCGACGTGGAAGCAGATGCCAAGCGCATCGGCGGCTTGCCGGGTTGCCTGCAGCAGCGCTGCCGCATTTTCCTGCTCGACCCCGAACTTCGATGCGAGGCTGAGCTTGCTGTGATTCGACGACACACGCATGCGGACACACAGCGTGAGATCCTGCGCACCCTTGGTGGCGTCGACGATCTTGGCCAGCTCCTCCTCGCTGTCGAGCGAGAAGGTGCGCACGCCATAAACGAAATAGGCCTCGGCAATTGCCTCGGGCGCCTTCACCGGATGCATGAAGCAGATCGTTGCGTCCGGCAGCAAGTCGGCGACCAGCCGCACTTCAGCGATCGAGGCGACATCAAAATGCGTGATGCCGCTTTCCCAGAGCAGCTTGATCAGATCCGGCGACGGGTTCGCCTTCACCGCGTAAAGCGAGCGGCCCGGAAACTTCTCAATGAAGAAGCGGGCGGCCCGTCGCGCGGCATGCGGACGAAGCAACGTCACCGGACGTTCCGGTGCAAGCTTTGCGATTTCAACTGCGCTTGCCGCAGTCGAGGGGGCGACAGCTAGCCCCAGCGCGCTATGGTGCTTGTGCAACTCAAGGGACCTCCAACAGTCAGTTTCGGTTCAAAAGCTGCCTTGCGGTTGGAAGTCCCCATGGGGCAGCGGACGCGGGGTATATGGTGCGGAGGCGCCGAATGTAAAGTCCTGATTTCTACCTATTTCACCATCAGGATCGACCCTCTCCAAACTGAGGAGAAATGGCTGTTTTCCAAGCTTTTTGTTTAGTGGTCTGAACGAGCGAGGCGCTAACATAGTTGCTTGAAGAAAGATGGATTTGCCGTCCCGTAAGACGAACCGACCCGTTGGCCGAGTCGCGCCGCGAGCTGGATGACGGACAGCGACGAAAAGGCTATGAGCGCCGTATGACCGAATTCGCGCTCAGTCTCGGGGTATTGGCGGCATTTTCGCTGGCAGGCGGCGGCATTTGGCTGATCGCGAAACGGCGCGACAGAAAGCGCGGCGTGCTAATGCTGCTCGCCGCGCTGGTGTTGCTCGGAAATGTCTGGATTCTAACGGCTCCGATCACCTGATCGGGGATCTGGGATCCAGTCGCATGTCGAGATAATTGTCGACCGCACCCATCAGCCGATCCATCTCATGTTCGAAGAAGTGGTTCGCACCGGTAATTTCTTCGTGATGAATGGTGATGTGGCGTTGCGTGCGCAGCTTATCGACCAGCTTTTGCACAGCATTCGGCGTCACGACCTCGTCGCCGGTGCCCTGGATGATGATGCCGGACGAAGGGCAGGGGGCAAGAAAGGAAAAGTCGTACATGTTTGCGGGCGGCGCGATCGAGATGAAGCCCTTGATCTCCGGCCGGCGCATCAAAAGCTGCATGCCGATCCAGGCCCCGAAGCTGAAGCCTGCGATCCAGGTGGTTTGCGCTTCGGGGTGGATCGATTGCACCCAATCCAGCGCCGATGCCGCGTCGGAAAGCTCACCGATGCCATTGTCGAACACGCCCTGGCTCTTGCCGACGCCGCGGAAGTTGAAGCGCAGCGTCGCGAAACCGCGCTTGACGAACGTCTGATAGAGTGATTGCACGATGCGGTTGTTCATCGTGCCGCCGCCCTGCGGATGCGGGTGGAGGATCATCGCGACCGGCGCACGCGGCCGCGGACCAGGGCTGAAGCGGCCTTCGAGACGACCTTCGGGACCGGGAAAGATGACTTCGGGCATTGACACCTGCTGAATACGACTGTGCGTTCCTGATGGATGCACGGGAAATATGGCGCCTATATAAGGGGAGGGCGCTGATGCGCAATCGATTGGAGGAATGGGCTGGCCGAGCGCTTATATCTTGATCATGCGGCGACCACGCCCATGCTGCCCGAGGCGCGCGAAGCAATGGCGAACGCTTTGCTGCGCTGGGCGAATCCTTCGTCTCCGCACGCCGAAGGACGCAATGCGCGGGCGGCGCTGGAAAAAGCGCGCGCGCACATCGGCGATGCGTTGGGCTGGAAAGGTGCCATCCTGTTCACCAGCGGGGCGACCGAAGCCATCGCGATCGCGCTTGGCCGAGCCAAGGCCGGGCGCAAGCTGGTCTCAGCCGTTGAACATGACGCAGTGCTGCGCGTTGCTAAGGATGCGACGCGCCTGGCGGTCAACCACCATGGCATCGTTCAGCTTGATGGCGAAGTCGCGCCGGGCGATCTGGTCGCGATCCAGCAGGCGAACAACGAAACGGGCGTGATCCAGCCGCTCGATCTATTCGGCCTCGAGTTACGGAAGCAAGGTGCGCTGCTGTTCGCCGACTGCGCTCAGTCGGCGGGCAAGCTGCAGCTTCCCGATGCGGATTTCATCGCCGTCTCGGCGCATAAAATGGGTGGGCCGCCGGGCATCGGGGCGTTGCTGGTCCGCGATCTTGCACAATTGAGCCCCAGCGGAGGGCAGGAACAGGGCTACCGGGCCGGCACTGAGAACCTGCCCGCCGCAATGGGATTTGCCGCCGCGCTCGATGCGAGGCGGGACTGGCTCGGCGAGGCCGCGCTCCTCAGAACGCAGCTTGAGGAACGCATCGTCGCGCTCGGGGGCGAGGTGATCGCCGATGGCGTCACGCGGATTGCGACGATTGGCGCCTACCGCATGCCGGGAGTGGCTGCGAAGGCGCAGCTTATTCAATTCGATCTGGCAGGCATCGCCGTCTCCGCCGGCAGCGCCTGTTCGTCCGGCAGCATGAAGCCGAGCCATGTGCTGGCGGCAATGGGTATCGCCGCGGATGCGGCCGATGAGGTGATCCGCGTCAGCTTCGGGGCCGAGACCCGCGCGACCCATATTGACCGCTTCCTCGAGGAATGGGCGCGCATCTTCGCCCGTGCCCAGGCGCGCGCGGCGTGATCTACCTGGATTATCAGGCGACTACGCCGATTGCGCCGGAGGCGTGGGAGGCGATGCGGCCCTATCTCGAGGAAAAATTCGGCAACCCGCATTCCGTGCACCGGCCGGGCCGCGAGGCAAAGGCAGCCGTCGAGCTGGCGCGCGAACGGCTTGCCGCGATGATCGGAGGTGATGGCCGGCTGATCTTCACGAGCGGCGCCACCGAAGCGCTTAACCTCGCGCTGAAAGGCAGTTTTGCACGCGCATCCAGCAGCAGGCGCCGGATCGTGACTGTCGCGACCGAACATGCCGCGGTGTTGGACAGCGTCGCCTGGCTGGCCGGCACTGGCGCGGACGTGATCGTGCTCCCGGTCGGCGCCGACGGCCTCGTCGATCTCGATCGTGTGAGGCAGGCGGTCAATGACGAAACCGCGCTGCTCGCAGTGATGCTGGTCAATAACGAGATCGGCGTGGTTCAACCCATCGCCGAGCTGGGCGGCATAGCGCGCGCCCAAGGTGCGCTGTTCCTCTGCGATGCGGTCCAGGGGTTCGGACGGATTCCGCTCGCAACCGATGCGTGCGACATGGTCGCCATCTCGGCGCATAAGATTCATGGACCGAAGGGGGTGGGTGCGCTGTGGCTGCGCAACGGCATTGCGGTGGAGCCGCAGATCCACGGTGGCGGCCAGGAGGGCGGGGTTCGCTCGGGGACGCTCGCGCCTGCGCTCTGCGCCGGCTTCGGGGCCGCTGCCGGGCTGATGCAGGAGCGCGCTTCACACGACGCCGACCATGTCGAGCGATTATGGACGAAGGCGTTGGCCGTGCTCGGTGATGATTGGACCGTGAATGGCTCGACGGTGCAACGCTACCGGGGCAATCTCAACGTCAGGCGCAAGGGATTGGATGGAGGGCGGTTGATGTCGGATCTTCGCGATGTGGCGCTGTCGGCGGGCTCCGCCTGTGCGAGCGGATCGGGAAGACCCAGTCATGTCCTGAAGGCGATCGGGCTCGATGATGCCGATGCGCGTGCCAGCCTTCGCATCGGCTTCGGGCGCTACACCACGTTCGAAGAGATTGAGCATGGCATGGCCGCCATCGTCGCGGCTGCCGAGCGGCAACGCCATCTGGCGGCATGACGCGCGTCCGGTTCATATCGGCCGATGGCCAAGGCGTGACGGAGGTCGATGCGCCTGCGGGGTCGCGCCTGCTCGAGGTGGCGCAGGCAAATGGCCAGCCGTTGGAGGGCACGTGCGAGGGGCAGATGGCCTGCTCGACCTGCCATGTGCTGATCGACCCCAATGATTTCGCGAAGCTTCCCAGGGCGAGCGAAGAGGAGGAAGATCTGCTCGATTTGGCGAGTCATGTCACCCGCTATAGCCGCTTGAGCTGCCAGATCTGGCTCAGCGAGACGCTCGAAAGCCTGACTGTGCGCATGCCGGCCGGAGTAAGGAACATGCAGGGCAGGTAAGGGAGGCGGCTTTGGTCAGCTCTTTGCGCTTCTTTCCCCCGCGGGCGTCGGCCAGGGCATGACCATGGTGCCATCGGGGGCCGCAGTGAAGGTCGTCTGGGTCGGATAGGCGAACTGTATGCCTGCATCCCGAAAACGCTCGAGAATGGCCAGGCAGACGGCAGTGCGCACGTCTGCGGCGTCAACCGGCGTATTGACCATCGCATCGAACAGCAGTTCATAATCCAGGCTGGATGCCCCGAAGCCCAACATATTGCAGCGGACGAACTGGCATTTGTTGAGTGATGCCGTGAGCTTCGCGAGCATGTCGGGGATCTGCGCGCATAGTTCGGGCGGCGTCTGGTAGACGATGCCAAAGTTGAGCGTGAACCGAATATGATTGAGATTGGTGCGGTTGCGCAGCTCCTTTTCGAGCAGCTTGGAGTTCGAGACGATGATCTGCTCGCCGGTCACCGAGCGGAAGCGCGTGCTCTTGATCCCGATCTTCTCGACGACGCCGGTATTCTGATCCCAGCTCACCGTTTCCCCCATGCGGAAGGGCTTGTCGAAGATGATCGAAAGCGCGGCGAACAGATCCGAGAAAATGCCCTGCGCAGCCAAGCCGATGGCGATGCCGCCGATGCCGAGGCCAGCCACCAGCCCGGTGACGTTGACGCCCAGATTGTCGAGGATGAGGATGAGTGCAATCGCGAAGAAGGCGACCGATACCAGCACGCGGATCAGGCTCATCGCGCTGCCGAGCGTCTGGTGGTCGGCATCGACGCCGGCACGATAATCGATCACGCCCAGCACCAGTTCACGCGCCCAGAGCGCGGCCTGCAAAGCTGCGGCTATCGTGAACAGCGTCTGGATCGTGTGTGCGAGCGCCGGGGGAGGGGCGGTGTAACTCATCACCACCTCCGCCGCGAGCATCACGATGAACCACAGCCGGGTACGAGCGATCACCTGTCCGAAGATCGCGGGCCAGCCGGTGCCGAGCCGGTCATTGCGGCAAAGCCTAATGCCGAACGACCGCAGAGACATCAGGACGGCGACGATCGCAGCCGCCACCAGCAGCGCGATCAGGATCTCGACCGCATTGTCGGCGAACCAGCGAACGATCTGATCGATCAAGCTGTTGAAATGGTCCAGGCTGAAATGCGCCTGATGCGGCGCTTTTGCGGCAATGCTATAATCCATCAATCAGGCGGCCTCGGCTCTTTCCGAAGGATCGGCCAGTTCGAGATAGTCGATCAGGCCCCGTTCGATGCCGCTCAGATATTTCGTTCTGCGGGGAAGCTTCAAGTCCTGAGGTAATCCACCGTTCTGCGCGGCATCGATCAAGGCGGGATGGACGTAGGATTTCCGAGCGATTGCAGGCGTATTTCCCAATGCCTCGCACACAGGAGCGATCATTGTCTTGAGTGAGATTCGCCCTTTTGCTTCGAGTAAGGTTTGGAACGCGATCGCGCTCGCACCCCAGGTACGAAAATGCTTCGCCGTGAACGCTTCACCCATCGTTTCGCGGAGATAGGTATTGACGTCGGCGGATCCGACAGGATGCGGTTCGCCGGTCTCGTCAAGATATTGGAACAGATGCTGGCCCGGCAGATCCTGACAGAGTCGCGCCACGCGGATCAATCGTCCGTCGGCAATGGTAAGCTGTTGGATCTTTCCGGACTTCGCCCGGAATTGGAGCTTGATGCGCCGCGACGAAATTTCGGCGTGGCGGCGGCGAAGCGTGGTGGCGCCGTAGCTCTTGTTCGCCTTAACATAATTCTCATTGCCGACCCGGACTTTGCCGAGATCCAGTAGCCGGATGATCGCCGCTATCACCGTGTCACGCTCGAGCGCACGCCCCCGCAGATCGCTTTCGACGCGGGCGCGCAGCAGCGGAAGCGCCCGGCCGAATGCAGCGCAGCGCGCATATTTGTCGGCCTCCTGGCCCGCGCGGAACTCCGCATGATAGCGATATTGCTTGCGGCCCTTGGCATCGAAGCCGGTCGCCTGAATATGGCCATGAGGGCTGGGGCAGAACCAGCAATCGACATAAGCAGGCGGCATGCCGATTGCATTCAGGCGGTC
>Ga0207678_10001803_pt1 | contig 19605 bp, 14 predicted proteins | sample KBSC63metaG_FD_184319 | JGI IMG/M metagenome (GOLD analysis project Ga0207678, IMG submission 184319) | Corn rhizosphere microbial communities from Kellogg Biological Station, Michigan, USA - KBS C6-3 metaG (SPAdes) (version 2) | ecosystem: Host-associated > Plants > Roots > Rhizosphere > Soil ...
ACCAGCCCCAGCACCTGGGTCTCGGCCGACGAGTAGGAGAACCGCCGGCCGGGCGGGGCGAGGCGCTGGTTGAACGGGGTGACCGCGCTGACCCCGCCCGTCCCGCGCCGCAGGTACGTGGCGAGGACGAGGCGCGCGATGTCGCTGTTGCCGGCGCTGTAGTCCTCGCGGAAGCGCACCCCGGAGGACATCTGCAGCAGGTGGCGCAGCGACGTGCGCCCGTACTCGGTGCCGGCCAGCTCCGGCACGTACGCGGCCGCCGGGTCGTCGACCGACCGGATGAAGCCCTCCGCGATCGCGATGCCGATCAGCATGGAGGTGACCGTCTTGGCCATCGACCACGAGGTGAAGCGGTCGCGGTCGGTGCGCGCGTACTGGTACCGCTCGACCAGGATGGTGTCGCCCCGGGCGATCAGCAGTCCGGTCGCGGGCTGGCGGGCGAGATAGGCGTTCAGTGTGCGCTCCTCGCCCTCGAGCCGCCAGGTGATGCGGGGCTCGGGGGCCCGCGCGAGGCGCGAGGCCGCCTCCGCCCGGTGCACGAGCCGGCCGGGGAAGATCTCGTCGAGATGGCTGTGGGAGCCGACGCTGGTGCCGACGTCGTAGAAGGTGGTGCGGGTGCCCTTGGGGTAGCCGTCGGCGGCGCCGAAGTCCGCCGCGTGCGGCCCACTCGCGTTGAAGCGCGGCCCCGGCTCGCCGGCCGGCCCCGGCTCCCAGCGGGCGACGACGGTCGGCGTCGCGCACGCGACCGCGCCCACGAGCGCCGCCAGCGGCAGCGCCCGCAGGAGGCCGCTCATCCGACGCGTGCCGGTCGCTCCACGTGGGCGAAGTGGCTCAGCAGGAGCCAGGTCGGGAAGGCGCGCACCAGGTCGCGCGGGCCCTCCAGGCGCAGGCCGCCGTCCCGCACCGCCTGCGCGAACGAGATGGCGCCGGTCCACACCCGCGCCATCGCCCCCGCGTCGGCGGACACCGCCAGATCCACGTCGTAGCCCGGATCCTTCAGGCACACGTCGGAGCCGGTGCGCTGGAGGAGCAGCCACGCGGTCCGGAGCGGCCGGCAGCGCGGTGGGAACGCGCGGAAGTCGAAGCGGACCACCACCCGCCGGGGCGGCAGACGCGGGAAGTCGATGCGCCGTCGCACGTTCCACAGCAGGAGCTGGAGGTCGAGGTTCTCCGGATCGAACTGGGTGGCGGCCCAGCGCTGGCCCCAGTGCCCGAGGCCCTCCAGGACCGCACGGAACTCCTCCGCCGCCCGCGTGGGCAGGTACTCGCGGCCGCGGCCACTCGGCAGCGGACGGCTCTGGATCACGCCCGCCGCCTCCAGCTCGCGCAGCCGCTGGCCCAGCAGGGTGCGCGAGATGAGCGGCAGGCCCATACGGATCTCGTTGAAGCGGCGCCCGCCGTTCAGCAGCTCGCGCAGGATCAGCGGCGTCCAGCGCTCCGCGAAGGTCTCGCACGCCATCGCGATCGGGCAGAACTGACCGTAGCCCTTCATCGGTACCGAGGATGGTAGGCTTCGGCCCCCGCTCCGGCAAGTCCATTTTCTGGTCTTGGCGGCCGGCCCCGATCCTTGCCATCGTGGGGGTCGCCCGATCCTGTCGAGGGGGAGGCGACCATGCAGACTGAAGCAGCCCCGATCCACGAGCGAGCGCGCACCGACTGGCCCCAGGTGGCGGAAAGCCTCGGTCCCCGGTTCGCCGAGCGCGCGCCTCAGCACGACGACACCGACACCTTCGTGGCCGAGAACTACCGTGAGCTGCGGGTGCACCGCGTGTTCTCCGCCGGCGTCCCCGCCGAGCTCGGCGGCGGCGGCGCCTCGCACGCCGAGCTGTGCGCGCTGGTGCAGACGCTCGCTCGGCACTGCGGCTCCACCGCGCTGTCGCTGGCGATGCACACCCATCAGGTCGCCATCGCCGCCTTCCGCTGGCGGCACGAGGCGGGGGCGGCGGAGGCGCTGCTGCGCCGCGTCGCCGCCGAGGAGCTGGTCCTGGTCAGCAGCGGGGGCTCGGATTGGCTGGCCGGCTCCGGCCACGCGGAGCGGGTCGACGGCGGCTATCAGGTCAGCGGCCGCAAGGTGTTCGCGAGCGGCGTCCCGCTCGGGGACCTCTTCATGACCATGGCCATCCACGACGACCCCGCCGCGGGCCCGACCGTCCTCCACTTCGCGATCCCGCTCGACGCCCCGGGCATCGCGGTGCAGGACACCTGGCACACGCTCGGCATGCGCGGCACGGGCTCGCACGACGTGGTGCTCGACCGCGTCTTCGTGCCGGACGCCGCCATCGGCCTGCGCCGGCCGCCCGGACGCTGGAGCCCGGCCTGGCACGTGATCGCCGCGCACGCGCTACCCCTGATCCTGTCGGTCTACGTGGGGGTCGCGGAGGGAGCGCGCGCGCTCTCGCTGCGCCTCGCCGCGCGCCGCCGCCACGACCCGGGCGTCCAGGACCTGGTGGGCCGGATGGAGACCGAGCTGGCGACCGCCCGGATGGGGCTGCGCCACATGGTCGACGCGACCGCCACCGGGTGCATGGGCCTCGAGACCACGAACGACGTCCTGACCGGCCGCGCGGTGGCGGGGGCGGCCGCGATCCGGGCCGTCGAGGCCGCGATGGAAGTGGCGGGCGGGGCCGGCTTCTATCGCGACCGACACCTCGAGCGACTCTTCCGCGACGTGCAGGGCGCCCGGTACCACCCGACGCGCGACGCCGCGCAGCGCCGCTACGCCGGGCGTCTGGCCTTCGGGCTGGACGTGGACGACGACCCCGGAGACCTCCGGGGCGACAGCAGAAAGGAGTCAACGACATGAAGATCTCGCGCGGACTCATCGGAACGGCTCTCGGGATCACGCTCTCGGCGCTCCTCCTCTCTCCACCGGTTGCGCAGGCGGACGTCGTCACCGACGCCAACGCGCGCGCGGCCGAGGTGGCCTCGCGCATCCCCGCGCCGCCGCCGGCGGTGCGGACGATGGCCATCGTGCAGGTGTCCGTCTTCGAGGCGGTGAACGCGGTCAGCGGGCGTTATCCCTCCCAGCGCGCGAAGCTGGCGCCGGCGCCGAGCGCCTCCGCGGAGGCCGCGGCGGTGGCCGCCACCCGCGCCGCGCTGTCGAAGCTCATGCCGGCCCAGCAGGCGGTGATCGACGCCGATTACCAGGCGCTGCTGGGGACCATTCCCGACGGCCCCGCCAAGACGGCGGGCATCGCTCTCGGGGAGAGGGCCGCGGACGCCATCGTGGCGCTCTGCGCCGACGACGGGGCCATGGCCGCCGACGCCTACCGGCCGCACGCCGCGCCGGGCGTCTACGTCCCCACGGTCGGGCCGGCGGTGCCGCACTGGGGCAAGCGCCGTCCCTGGGTGATGTCGCGCAGCGACCAGCTGCGCCCCGGCCCGCCGCCCGCGCTGACCAGCGCGCTCTGGGCGCGCGACTACAACGAGATCAAGGCGGTGGGCGGCAAGGTCAGCACGCAGCGCACGGCGGAGCAGACCGCGGTGGCCAAGTTCTGGGAGGCCACGCTGCCCAACATCTACTGGCCGATCGCCCGCTCGGTGGCCGCCGCGCCGGGGCGTGACCTGACCGACAACGCCCGCCTGTTCGCCCTGGCCGCCATGGCCATGGACGACGCGTTGATCGCGGTGTTCGACGCCAAGTACACCTACAACTTCTGGCGGCCCGTGACCGCCATCCGCAACGGCGATCTGGACGGCAACGACGCCACCGAGCGCGATGGCGGCTGGGCCCCGTTCATCGACACGCCGATGCACCCCGAGTACCCCTGCGCGCATTGCATCGTGGGCGGGGCGCTCGCCTCGGTGCTGGCCGCCGAGGTCGGCCCCGGCCCCGGCCCCATGCTCCGGTCCACCAGCTCCACCGCCGGCGGGGCGGCGCGGGAGTGGGCCACGCCGGCCGACTTTGCGAAGGAGGTCGCCCAGGCCCGCATCTACGACGGCGTGCACTACCGCAACTCCACCGAGGTGGGCTCGGCGATGGGTCGCAAGATCGGCGAGCTCGCCGTCCAGAGCTTGCCGAAGAAGCCCGCTCGCTAGTCCGAGCGGCCGCCCGCGCTCATCGCAAGCGACATGGGCGCATCGGGCGATTCGGGGGCGATCCGCCGGGCGCGATGCCCGGCGGATCGCATCGCGGGAGGGGCCCCGCCTTCTTGGGACGGCCGTCACCCGGGATCAGGTTCCGGCTCTTGCTGCTTCGCGCGAGCCGGATGCGGCATCGACGCAACTCCGCGGATTCGAGCGGGCTTTCCCCGGCGACCCGCCCCGGACTCGCGGCCGGCGGCGCGAGGCGCTCTCCCGCGTCAAGCTGCTCCCGCGAGCCAGTTGTCGACCCTGGCACCCTTGTTGCCGTCCTCGTCCGTGTGAGTCGTAGAGCAACGGCCCAGAGAGCACGAAGGAGGACAGAGCGATGACAGGGACACGACGTGCGATCGCGGTTGGCGCGTTCATCATGCTCGCGGTGCTCGGCACGGCCTGGGCGCTGGAGCACCGGGTCAGCACTCGCCTGCGGGGCGACGAGCAGGCCCCGTACACGGAGCCGGCGAAGACGGGCGACTTCGTGGTGCCGTCCGAGCAGCCCTACGACCGCTCCGACCTGATCCTGAGTCAGGGCTAGCGCTCTCGAGCAGCCCATCCTTCCCTCCCTGAGAGGAGCCCGTCCTCTCCTCTCAGGGAACCCCCTCCTACCCTCTCCCCCTCGGGGAGAGGGTCAGGGTGAGGGGGCCTAGGCGGCCCCGCTCAGCAAATCCTCGATCTTCACCGGCAGCTCGCGCACGCGCACGCCGGTCGCGTGATACACCGCGTCGGTGACGGCGGCGGCGAAGCCGGCGAGTCCGATCTCGCCGATTCCGCGCGCGCCCAGCGCGTTGATCTCCCGGTCCGGGAAGTCGACGAAGTGGACCTCGATCGGCGGCACGTCGGCGTTCACCGCTACCACGTAGTCGGCCAGGCTGCTGTTGATCGGCGCGCCGGTCCGCGGGTCGTACGAGGTGTGCTCGAGCAGCGCCATGCCGATCCCCATCACCACCGCGCCCTCGATCTGGCTCCGGCCCGCCAGCGGATTGAGGATCCGGCCCGCGTCGATGACGGTCACCACCCGGCTCACGCGCAGGCGCGCGATGGCCGGCTGCCACGTGACCTCGACGAAGTGGCAGCCGAACGAGTGCGTGGAGAACTTCGGCGACGGGTCGCCGAACGTCGCCTCGGACGCGCCGCTTCCGCTGACCATCCGGAGGTTCGCGCGCCGCAGGACATCCGTGAAGGCCACGCCGCCCGCGGCGCCGTCGGCCTTCACGAAGATCCGGCCGTCGTCGAAGACCAGGTCCTCGGGCCGGCGCCCCTCGAACGGCGAGCCGGGGGTCCCGGCCGCCACCTGCAGCAGCGCTCCGATCGCCTGGTCGGCGGCGGCAAAGACCGCGGGCACCACGGATCCGGTCACCATCGAGCCGCCCGAGATCGGCCCGGGCGGCAGCGTGGTGTCGCCCAGCGCCACCTCCACTTTGCCGAGCGGCACGCCCGTCTTCTCGGCCGCGAGCTGGGCGAGGATCGTGTAGGTGCCGGTGCCGATGTCCTGCGTGCCGCACGCCACCCGCGCCGATCCGTCGTCGTGGAGCTGAACGCTCGCCGCCGCGGGGAACCGGGCCGCGACCCACGCGCATCCGGCCATGCCCCATCCGAGGATCAGGCCGTCTCGCCGCATGGAGCCGACCGCGGGGGTGCGCCGCGACCATCCGAACTTCTGCGCGCCCAGCTCGAGGCACTCCAGCAGGTGGCGCGACGAGAACGGGATGCGCAGGTCCTCGTCGAGCTTCGGCTCGTTCATGATCCGGAGCCGCATCGGATCGATCCGCAGCTGCGCGGCCAGCTCGTTCATCGCCGACTCGGTGGCGTAGAGCCCGGGCACCGCGCCCGGACCGCGCATGTCGCACGCCGAGCCGACGTTGCGCCGGGCCCGCCCGAAGGCCACCCGCAGGTTCGGCACGCTGTACTGGAACGCGGTCGCCTCGCCGCAGTCCTCGTGGTGCGCGTCGAGCATCGAGCGGTGGTAGACGTAGTCGTGCTGGAGCGACAGCAGCTTGCCCTCGGCGGTCGCGCCCAGGCGCACGCGCTGCTGGGTGCGCGCCCGGTGCCCGACGGTCTGGAACATCATCTTGCGGCTGACCACCAGCTGCACCGGCCGGCCGAGCTGCCGCGCCGCCGCGGCGGCGAGCACCGAGTGCGTCCACGGCCAGAGCTTGCCCCCGAAGCCCGATCCCAGGAACCGGGTCACGACCCGGACGTTCTCGACCGGCAACCCGAACATCTGGGCGAGCACGCCCCGGTGGTTGAAGACCGCCTGCGATCCCTCGTACAGGGTCAGGGTCGAGCCGTCCCAGAGAGCGGTCGTCGCGTGCAGCTCGATGGGATTGTGGGTCTCGGCCGGGGTGACGTAGACCTGGTCCAGCTTGACCGGCGCGGCCGCGAACGCGGCGTCCGCGTCGCCGCGCTGGCTCTGACGGCGATCGCGCGGGCCGAAGCCGGTGGCGACCACGTCCGGCTCGTCGTCCGCCGAGAGCGCGGTGGCCACGTTCGGGTCCTGGCGGTCGTAGGTCACCCGCACCGCGTCGGCGGCGGCCTTGGCGGCCTCGAAGGTGTCCGCCACCGCCAGCGCGACGTACTGGCCGTAGTAGCGCACCACGTCGTCCTCGAAGGGCGGGCGGCGCTCGTCGGTGATGCCCTGGAAGCCGGGGCCGAACGTCGAGCGGAAGATCTTCCCGATGTTCTCGCGATGGAAGACCGCCCGCACGCCCGGCATCTTCGACGCGGCGGCGGCGTCGATCGCGGCCACCCGCCCACTGGCGATGGTGGCTCCCACCGGCACCGCGTGGAGCATGCCCGGGAAGTGGAAGTCCGAGGCGTACTGGGCCCTGCCGCTCACCTTCAGCGGCCCATCCACGCGCGGGGTGTCACGACCGATCGGGGACGTCGCCATCCTTCTCTCCTCCGGGGATCAGCTCGAGGCGGCGGTCGCGAGCGCGTGGGTGAGGCAGCGCTTCGCCAGCTCGATCTTGAAGGCGTTCTCGCTCTGGGGCCGCGCGTTCTGAAGTGCCGCCTCGGCCGCACGGCGGAAGCTCGCGGTCTCCGCCGGCTGGCCGACCAGCGCGGCCTCGGCCTCGGGTGACCGCCAGGGCTTGGTGCCGACGCCGCCCAGCGCGATCCGCGCGCGCGTCACCCGCCCGCTCGCCACCGTCAGCACCACCCCGGCGGAGGCGAGGGCGAACTCGTACGACGCCCGGTCGCGCAGCTTGAGGTAGAGCTGCTTGCTGCCCGGGACGGGCGGGGGCAGCGTGACGTGGCTCACCAGGTCGCCCGGCTCGAGCACCGTCTCCCGCTCCGGCGTCGGCCCGGGCAGGAGATGGAACTCCCCGATCGGGACCGTGCGCGTTCCCTTCAGCCCCTGCACGTGCACCGTCGCTTCCAGCGCGGCCAGCGCCACGTTCATGTCCGAGGGATTGGTCGCGATGCAGTGCTCGCTGGTCCCGAGGATGGCCAGCATCCGGTTGCTCCCGCCGATCGCGGGGCAGCCCGTACCGGGCTCGCGCTTGTTGCACGGCATCGCGGTGTCGCGGAAGTACATGCAGCGGGTGCGCTGCAGGAGGTTTCCGGCCGTCGTCGCCATGTTGCGCAGCTGGGCCGAGGCCCCGGAGAGGAGGGCCTGGGACAGCACCGGATAGTCCCGCTCGACCGTCGGATGATGGGCCAGATCCGAGTTGCGGACGGTGGCGCCGACCCGAAGCCCGCCGTCCGGCATCGCCTCGATCGAGCCCAGCGGCAGCCGGTTGATGTCGACGAGCCGCGCCGGCGTCTCGACGTTCAGCTTCATCAGGTCGAGCAGGGTGGTGCCACCGGCGAGGAAGCGCACGTCGGCGCCCTGCTGCGCGGTCTTTGCCTGCGCTCCGGCCCGGACGGCCGCCGCCGGATCGCTTGCCCGGGTGAACTCGAAGGTGCGCATCAGGCGCCCCGCCGCACCCGCTGGATCGCGGCCACGATGTTGGGATAGGCCCCGCAGCGGCAGATGTTGCCGCTCATCAGCTCCTTCACGTCCGCGTCCTCGGGGCCGCACGGCTCCCCGAGCAGCGCCACCGCCGACATGATCTGGCCCGACGTGCAGTAGCCGCACTGGTATCCGTCGAACGCCACGAAGGCGGCCTGCATCGGGTGGAGCGCCGCCGGCGTGCCCAAGCCTTCGATCGTCGTGATCTCCTCCCCGTCGTGCATCACGGCCAGGCTCAGGCAGGAGTTCACCCGGCGGCCGCTCACGTGCACGGTGCACGCCCCGCACTGCCCGTGATCGCAGCCCTTCTTGGTGCCGGTGAGGAGCAGCGTCTCGCGAAGGCAATCGAGCAAGGTCGTCCGGGGATCGACGCGGATCCGCTGCTCCTTGCCGTTGACGCGCAGGGTGACCGGGACCGCGCCCGCCGTCGGCGGGTCGTCCACCGCCGCGGCCGCGCGAGGCGCCGCGAGCGACGTCGGCGCGCATCCGGCCAGCGCCGATGCGGCGGAGGCTCCCGCCGCGGCGGTGAGAAAAGCCCGGCGGGTCAGATCGGGTCGGCGAGCGGGCGCATCGTCTGCCATGGGGCCTCCGTGTCGAGGGAGCGAGTCGAAGCCACTCGTTGGGATGGCTCGAATCGTACCGCGGAGGGCAAGAGGCGGAGTTACAGCAAGAACAAGATATGCGAGCCCGCGCGGGCGTGGATGCGCCGCCCGCGCGGGCGATCGGGGCGGGGCCTAGCTGCGCTCGGAGCCGACGACGGAGACGAACGACACGCACTCGCCCGGGGCGCCGCCCAGGTTGTGCGTCAGCGCGAGCTTCCGGCCCCGCGCCACGCTGGCGATCTGGCGCTTGCCGGCCTCGCCGCGCAGCTGCAGCCACGCCTCGAACAGCATGCGCAAGCCCGAGGCCCCGATCGGGTGGCCGAAGGACTTGAGCCCACCGTCCGGGTTCACCGCCAGCTCGCCCTCGAGGTCGAAGGTGCCGTTCAGCACCTCCTTCCACGCGGTGCCACGCGGGGCGAAGCCCAGGTCCTCCATCAGCACCAGCTCGGTGGGCGTGAAGCAGTCGTGCACCTCCGCCATGGCCAGCTCCGCGCGCGGGTCCTTGATGCCGGCCTGGGCGTAGGCGTCGGACGCGGAGGCGACCACCTCGGGGAACGTGGTGTAGTCGTAGTCGGGATCGATGGGCCCGGTGGCCGGCCCCGCGATGAACGACAGCGCCTTCACGAACAGCGGCTTGTCGGTGTACTTGTACGCGTCCTCGGCCCGCACGATGATGGCCGCCGCGGAGCCGTCGGAGACGCCCGAGCAGTCGAAGATGCCGAGCGCCCCCGCCACCTGCGGCGAGCAGGCGATGACGTCCTTGGCCACTTCCTTCCGGAACTGGGCCCGCGGGTTCAGCGCGCCGTTCTTGTGGTTCTTCCAGGCGATGCGGGTCATCGCCTCCTTGAAGGTGGCGTCGTCGACGCCGTACTTCTTGGCGTAGGCGGGCGCGAGCAGGCTGAACGTGGCCGGCGCGGTGAGGCCCGCGCGCGTGCCGTCCTCCGGCGCGCCGATGCTGGGCAGCCCCGAGATGCCGGAGTCCTTCAGCTTCTCCACCCCGATGGCCATGGCCATGTCGTAGGCGCCGCAGGCCACCGCGTAGCAGGCGTTGCGGAAGGCCTCGGAGCCGGTGGCGCAGTAGTTCTCGAGCCGGCTCACCGGCTTGTAGTCGAGCTTGAGCGGGCGCGAGAGCGTGAGGCCGCTCTGCCCGGAGAAGAGCGTGCCGAGCCAGAAGGCGTCCACCGCGTCGATCGGCACGTTGGCCGAGTTGAGCGCGTCCTGGGAGGACTCCACGAGCAGGTCGCTGACGCTCTTGTCCCAGCGCTCGCCGAAGGCGGTGCAGCCCATGCCCACGATCGCCACGCGGTCCCGGATCCCGTTGCTCGCCATGTGAGGCCTCCTCTCGACTCTGCGGCCGGTTGTTCCGGCACGCGTGCATTGTACGCACGCGTGCATTGTACGGTCAGGACGCGGGGGCCCGCAACGCCCGGGCGTTGAAGACGGGCACGGGCTTGAGGAAGCCCTTGAGGGTCAGCGTGCCCACGTCTTCCAGCTCGGCGAGATCCTCGACGGTCCCGGCCACCCGCGACGAAACGAGGACCTGCCCGCCGCGGGCTTCCCCGCACAGTCGCGCGGCGAGGTTGGTGACCGTGCCGATGGCGCCGTAGTCCCAGCGCCCCTCGAATCCGATCGCCCCGATGGTGGCATAGCCCTGCGCGATGCCCACCCCGAGCGCCAGATCGTGCCCGCGCTTCCGCCAGCCGATCGACAGATGCGCCACGCGATCGCGCATGGCGAGGGCCATGCGAATCGCGCGTTCCGCCGGATCGGGCACCGTCACGGGGTCGTTGAAGAAGATCATCATGCCGTCCCCGGTGAATCGCTCGAGGGTGCCTTCGTGCGCGAGGATCAGCGCGCCCATCTCCCCGTGATACTCGCGGAGCACGCCCATGACCTCTTCCGGCTCCGCGGTTTCCGCGAAGGCGGTGAAGCCGCGCAGATCGAGGAAGACGACGGTGACTTCCCTCCGATGCGTCTTCAGGGGGTCGTCGGCGCCCCCGGCGACGATGAGCTCCGCGAGCTGAGGCGAGAAGAAGCGCCTCAGCCGGCCGAGCTGCTCGAGCTGGCTCACCTGATCCGCCACGCGGCGCTCGAGCGTCCGGTTCCACTCCGCACGCTCCTCGGCGAGCGCCTGCACCGTGTCGTGGAGCTGCTTGATGCGCAGCATCGACTTGACCCGCGCCACCAGCGCGGCCTGGTCCACCGGCTTGGTCAGGTATTCGTCCCCCCCCGCCTCCAGGCCGGCCACGATGTCCTTCGGGTCCGACTTGGCGGTGACCATGATGATCGGGATGAACGGAATCGACGCGTCCGCCCGGAGCCGCCGGCAGACCTCGAATCCGTCGACCTTGGGCATCATCACGTCCAGGAGGATGAGGTCGGGATTCGCGGCCGGGACGGCGGCGAGCGCCTCCTCCCCGTCGCTCGCGGTCACGATGTCGTAGCCGTGGGCGGCCAGGCGCGCTTGCAGGATGTGCACGTTCGCCGGCGTGTCGTCCACGATCAGGATCCGCGGCGGGGTTCTCACCGTGGGCGCTCCCCTCTCATCCCAGGTAGCCGCGAATCTTGGCCAGCAGCTCGCGCGGGACGAACGGCTTGGTGACGTAGGCATCGCAGCCGGCCTCGAACGCCTTCACGTCGTCGCCGCTCAGCGCATAGGAGGTGACCACGATGATCGGGATGTGCCGCAGGTCGGGGTTGGCCTTGATCCGCCGCGTCGCCTCGTAGCCGTCCAGCCCCGGGAGCTGGATGTCCATGAGGATGAGGTCCGGGCGCTCCTTCTCCGCCATGGCCACCCCGTCCTCCCCGGTGAGGGCCTCGATCATCTCGAAGCCCGCGCTCTGGAGGAGCAGGCGCAGGATGCGGCGGTTCTCCTCGTGGTCCTCGATGGCCAGGATCCTCTTGCTCATGCGCTCTCCGCCGGCCGCTCCACCCGCAGCGGCACCGTGAAGTAGAAAATCGATCCCTGCCCGAGCGTCGACTCCACCCAGAGGCGTCCGCCGTGCAGCTCGACGAGCCGCTTCGAGATGGCGAGGCCGAGCCCGCTGCCGCCCTTCTTGCGGGTGCTGGAGCTGTCGACCTGCTGGAATTCCTCGAAGATCCGCTGCCGGTCGGCCTCCGAGACGCCGGGGCCGGTGTCCGAGACCGCGACCAGGAACGACCCGTCCGCGACGCGCGCCTCGATCGACACCTGACCCACATCGGTGAACTTGATCGCGTTGCCGACCAGGTTCATGAGGACCTGGGTCAGCCGGCGCTCGTCGCCCCGACCGGGCGGGAGATCGATGGGGACGATCGCCTTCAAGGCGAGCTTCTTCCCCGCCGCGAGGGACTCCACCGCGGACGCCACCGCGTGGACGACCTCCCCCATCGCGTAGTCGCCCAGGGAGAGCGTGAGCTGGCCCGCCTCGATGCGCGACAGGTCCAGCACGTCGTTGATGAGCCCGAGCAGATGGTGCCCGTTGCCCTTGACCCGCTCCAGCGTGTCCCGGATCGCTTCCGGCACGTCGCCGAAGATCCCGTCCAGGATCAGGTCGGTATAGCCGAGGACGGCGTTCATCGGGGTCCGTAGCTCGTGGCTCATGTTGGCGAGGAACTGCGACTTGTGCCGGCTCGCCAGCTCCAGCTGCTGGCTCTTGTCCTGGATCTCCTGGAACAGACGCGCGTTCTCGACCGCCACCGCCGCCTGGGCCGCGAAGGAATGGAGCAGCTCCACGGTGTGCGCCGCGATGGGCGCCCGGGTCAGGCGGTTGTCGGCGCTGAGGACGCCCACGGTGTGCCCTCGCGCGATCATCGGGCTCACCAGGAACGCCCTGAGCCGCAGGGCCGCGATCTCCGAGTAGGGAGGACGCAGGCGATACCGCTCGGGCACCGGGTGTGTCTCGTCGAAGACCCGCGGCTCACCGTCCTCGTAGACGGCGGCCAGGGCTCCCGCTTCGGCGAACGGGATGCTCACACCGAGCAGGGGGCGGTAGTCGCTCTCCGTGAGTCCCGCCCCGGCGCTGACCATCAGGCCATCGCCGCCCGCGCTGGGCGTCCAGATGTAGAGGTGGTCGAGACCCACGACCTGACGGGCCGCATCGAGGACCCGCCGGAGCTGCTCGGTGAGGGAGAGCGGCTCCTGGAGCGCAGTGGAGAGGCGCGAGAGCTGCTCCTGGTTGCGGGAGAGCTCCTCGAGCGCCCGGCTCTTCTCGTCGATCTCCCGGAACAGTCCGGCGTTCTTGATCGCGATGACCGACTGGGTCGCGAAGGCCTGCAGCAGATCCACCACCGGCTGGGGAAACGTCCCTGCGACCTTGCGCCGGACCACCAGCGCTCCCACCACGTGGCTCTCGGTCAGGAGCGGGACCGCGAGAAGCGCCCGAAACCCCGCCTTCAGTACGAACGGCAACGGATAGCCGGACGCGCTCTCGAGGTCGGGGATCTGCACCGCGACGCGCTTCGACCCCGCCTGGCCGACCACGGTCTCCCCGAGCCGGATGTGGGACCGGCGGAGCGCCTCGATCATCTCCAGGGCGATTCCGTAGTTCGCCCGCGGCACGAACACCTGCGCCCCCTCGTCGAACTCGTAAATCGTCCCCGCGTCGGCCTGCGAGAGGTCGACCGCGTGCGTGACGATGCTGGTCAGGACGGACTGGATGTCCAGGCTCGAGCTGACCGCCTGCCCTACCTCGCCGAGCGCCCGAAGCTCGGCCACCGAGCGGGTCAGCTCCTTGAACAGGCGCACGTTCTCGACCGCGATCACCGCCTGGTCGGCGAAGGTCTCGAGCAGCTCGATGTGGTTCGCGGAGAAAGGCCCCGGCTCGGCGCGGATGACCACGATCGCTCCGATCGGCCTGCCCTCGCGCAGCATCGGCACCGCGAGCACCGCCCGGAAGCCTCCCGCGCGCCCGACCTGCTGCGCGTACTCGGGATCGGCCCGCAGGTCCTCAACGTGGACGACCGCCTTCGTCAGGATCGCCCGGCCGGACATCATCCGGCGGTCCGGCCGCATCGGAAACGCCCCTCGCAGCTCCGCGAGGACCTCGGGCGTGCAGTGGTGATGGGCGGTGAGATGCACGAGCTCGCCGTCGAAGCGATGGGCGGTGCCGTACGTGGCCCCGCACAGGCGCACCGCGCTTCGCACGATCGCCTCGAACACCGGCTGGGCGTCGGTCGGCGACTGGCTGATCACCCCCAGGATCTCGCTGGTGGCCGTCTGCTGGTCCAGCGCCTCGCTCAGGTCCCGGTTCGCTTCGGCCAGCTCTCGCGTGCGGGCCTCCACCTTCTGCTCCAGCCCCTCGTACGATTCCTTGAGGCTCGCCGCCATCTGGTTGAACGACGAGGCGAGGCCTTCGATCTCGTCGCCCGTACGGAGCTCGATCGGCCGGTCGAGCGTGCCGGCTCCGATCCGGGCCGCCCCTTCCTGCAGCACGCGGATCGGCGCGGCCATGCGCCGTGCGAGGAGCAGGCTGGCCAGAACGGAGAGGAGCAGGCCCAGCACGAAGATGACGACGCTCCGGACGATGGGGGCCCGCAGCGGGGCGTAGGCGTCGGCGGCGGGGCGCTCCACGAAGACGAGCCACCCGAGCGAGCCGATCGAGGCGTGGGCGGAGAGGACCATGCCGCCCCGGAACCCGTCGGCCGCCACCGTCACCTGGGCGTCGTCGCCGCCCCGCGGCTGCTCGGCCCGCGCCGAGCGCACGCGGGCCAGCGAGGAGAGGTCCTGGTCCACGCGCAAGCTCTGGGCATCCGGCCGGGTGATCAGATGATTGCGGGCATCCACCACGTAGGCGTAACCGCCCGGGCCGACCTCGATCTGCGACATCATCTTCTGCACTGGGCCCAGGCTGACCTCGGCCGTCGTCACCTCGATGGCGTACTTGCCGACGGGAATGGACAGGGTCGAATACGGCTCGGACTCGTTCTTCAGGTAGACGGGACTCCAGTGCGTCTTCCCCGTCTTCGCCTCGAGGAACTTGGGGGCCCGGGAGAAGTCCTCCTGACTGCCCACCACGTCGAGGTCCAGCCGCGAGACGCGCACCTGCTCCTTGCCGGAGAGATCCAGGTAGCTGAGCTCGCTGATGGCGGGGACGTTGCGAAGGACCCGGACGAAGTCGAGCGCGCGCTGATCGGCGAGGGCCGCCCCGAGCCCTTCCCGGAATCCGAGCTTGGCCGGGCCCACCTGGCTCGCGTCGGGATCGTCCGAGGCGGTCCGGGTCGTCTCCCGTACCTGCTGCTCGATCTCTTTGAGGAACTGCTCGATGCGGCCCGCCGCCGCCACCGCCTTCGCCCGCTCCTCCCGCACGATGGCCCGCTGGGTCTCGCGGTACGAGAAGTAGAGCTCGACCAGGCTCGCCGCCATCAGCACCCCGCCCACGAGGACGAAGAGCACCACCACGTACTTGCGGAACAGGCGCCCGCGGCGGGCGGGCCCGGTCATCGGCGGAAGGCGTCCGCTCGGAGCATGATCTTCCGTGGCACGGTGAGGCCGAGGAGCTCCGCGGTCTTGAGGTTCACGGCGAGATCGATCTTCTCCGCCCCCTCGACGGGCACGTCGCTCGGCCGGGCGCCCCGCAGGATCTTGGCCACGAGCGTCGCGGCTTGGACGCCCTCGGCGTAGTAGTCGGGCCCGTAGGACACGAGGCCGCCGTAGCCGACCCAGAGCGCGGTTCCGAAGATGACGGGAATGCGCGAGCTCGTGGAGCGCTCGATCGCGGCCACCGCGAGATCTGGATTCGAGCCCTCCGGCAGGAAGACGGCGTCACCACGCCGCACCTCGCCGAGCGCCTTCCCCAGATCGGCGGCGCCGGACACGCCCCTCGGCACGACCTGGAGCTTCAGACGGGGCGCCGCGTCGAGCGCCTTGACGATCATCGGCCGCGTCCCCGGATCGAGGCTGTAGTAGATGAGCCACACCCGGTGCACGGCCGGAGCGAGCGTCTTCAGGAACTCCAGGCGCTTCGCCGCGAGCTCGGTCTGCAGGCTCGAGACACCCGTCACGTTGGCGTCCGGCCGGGCCTGCGCCCTGACGAGACCGGCCGCCACCGGATCACCCACCAGGGTGAACACGATCGGCACGGTCTTGGTCGCCTCCTTCGCGGCCTGCGTCGCCGCCCCCTGGCTGGTGAAGATCAGGTCGACCCCGCTCCTGACCAGCGCCTCCGCGGCCGCCGGCATCGCGTCGAGCTTCCCCGCGGTGGAGCGGATGTCGAAGGTGACGTCACGGCCGTCTTCGAGACCGAGCTCCTTGAGCCCCGCCTTGAGCCCTTCGACGGTGGGATGACTCGCCGCCCACGCCGCGTTCAGGACCCCGATCCGGAACGGGCGCCGGGGCTGCGGCCGGCTCTGATCGGCCCGAACGGTGAGCGCCCACGCGCAGGCGGCCAGGGCGGCCGCGACCACACAGAGGCGGAGCGCTCTCATCCCGCCACGAGCTGATGGTAGGCGCCCTCGGCCACGCGGTCCCACGGTGCGAGCAGGGCCTGGAACTTCGTGAAAGAGGCGTGCACCTTCCGGGTCATGGCCGTCTTCTGTGACTCTTCTCTGACGACCTCGGTCGCGAGTTTTCTGAGATCGCGCAGCACCGGGGCCGGGAGCGGCAGCACCTCGACCTTGCCCTTGAACTCGGTTCTGAGCTGGTGGAGCGCGATCGCGTTCTTCGTGTGGTGCTCCGCGTGGCCGTACACCTGGCCGGCGGCGGTGGCGTGGTCGAGAATCCGCCGGAGATCGATCGGCAGCGCGTCGTACGCTTTCTTGTTGAAGGCGAAGTCGAGTGTGGTGCCCGGCTCGTGCCAGCCGGGGTAGTAGTAGTAGCGGGCAGTCCGGTGGAGACCGCTCTGCATGTCGTAGTGCGGTCCGATCCACTCCGCGGTGTCGATGGTGCCTCGCTCGAGCGCCGCGTAGATCTCGTTGCCCGGCGTGAGCACCGTCGTGGCCCCCGCTCTCGCGTAGACCTTGCCCCCGAGGTTCACGATCCGCATCCGGAGTCCCTTGAAGTCGGCCGTCGTGTTGATCTTCTTCCGGAACCACCCGGCCATCTGCGGGGCATCCGCCATGGCGGGACGTGGGACGAGATTGAAGGGCGCGTACGCCTCCTCCATGAGCTTGAGCCCGTCACCCTCGTAGTACCAGGCGGCCATGCCCTGCGGGTTCATGCCGAATGGGATCGTGGCGAACCACTCGATGGCGGGCTCCCGGTCGCTCCAGTATTGCGGGGAGCCCATGAACGCCTCGACGGTGCCCTTGGAGGTTGCGTCGAAGCACTCGAGCGGTGGCATGATCTGCCCGCCCGGGAATACCTCGATGCGGAACCGCCCTCCGCTGGCCTCGTCGACGATCCGACCGAGCCGTTGCGCTGCGGCCAGCAGGATGTCGAACTCTTTGGTGAAGCCGCTCGACAGGCGCCACTGGACCCTCGGCTGCGCGATGACGTTGGGCGCGTCGACGATGGCGCTGGCCACCGCCGCCGCCACCAGACCGCTCCCGGTTGCGATGAATCTGCGCCGTTCGGTCGCCACTCTCTGCCTCCTCATTACGCCACGAGCGGTCTCACCCGACGATGAGCTGGCGGTACGCGCCTTCCGAGACGTGGTCCCACGGCCCCACCAGTGTCTGGAACTTCGTGAACGAGGCCTGCACCTTCCGGGCCATGGGCGTCTTCTCCGATTCCTCCCGGATGACGTCGCGGGACGCCTTTCGGAGATCGCGCAGTACGGGCCCGGGGAGCTGGACGACCTCGACCTTGCTCTTGAACTCGGACCGGAGCCGTTCGAGCGCGATCGCGTTCTTGGTGTGGAAATCGGTGAGACCGATGATCTGCACGGTCGCGGTGGCATAGTCGAGCGCCCACCGCAGATCGGCCGGGAGCGCGTCATACGCCTTCCGGTTGAAGCTGAACTCCGTCACCGTCCCGGGCTCGTGCCAGCCCGGATAGTAATAGTAGCGCGCGGTCGTGTGCAGCCCGAGCTTCATGTCGTCGTGGGGTCCGATGAATTCCGAGGCGTCGATCACACCCCGCTCGAGGGAGGCGAAGATGTTGGCGGCCGGCGTGAGAACCGTGGTGCCGCCGACCTTGGTCACGACCTTGCCGCCGAGACCCGGAATGCGCATCCGGAGGCCCTTGAAGTCGCCGATGGTGTTGATCTTCCTCCTGAACCAGCCGGCCATCTGGGGGGCGATGGCCGGACCCGGGCGCGGCACGAGGTTGAACGGCGCGTACGCTTCCTCCCAGAGCTTCAGACCATCGCCGTGGTGGTACCAGGACAACATGCCCTCCGGGTTCATCCCGAACGGCACCGTCGAGAACCAGTCGAAGGCCGGATCCCTCTGTACCCAGTAGTACGGGGCACCCATGAAGGCCTGGATGTTTCCCTTCGAGGCGGCTTCGAAGCACTCGAAATCCTGCATGATCTGGCCACCCGGGAAGACCTCGATCCGGAGCCGCCCGCCGCTCGTACGCTCCACGACGCTGGCCAGCAGCTGGGCCGAGCCCTGCAGCATGTCGAGTTTCGGGGTCCACGTGGTGGACATGCGCCACTCGATTTTCGGCTGGGCGATGACGTTGGGGGCGTCGACGACGGCGGCGGCGACCGCCGCCACCAGCCCGCCCGACCCGACGATGAATCTGCGCCGTCCGCTCTTCACGTGGCATCCTCCTGGTTGACAGTGCCGGCCGAATTCGCGACCCGCGGAGCTTCGATGCGAGCGGGGCGCGCCTTTCGACCACGCCGGTCAAGGTCAGACGCCAACGTGACTGTTGTCTCCCGGGGACACGCCGTGAGGGCACCGCGGAGAGCCCGAGCGATAGCGGCGCGGGACCAAAAAACTGCGCGGAGTGTAGGGCACACCCCGCGATGTGTCAAGAACAGCGGCTCCGCTACGCGGCCGACGGTCGCGCCTTCCAGAAATAGTTGTGCACCTCGTGGGCGGTCATCAGCCGGCGGAACGTCATCTCCACCCGATTGCCGATCTTCACCGTGGCGGGGTCCACGTCGGTCAGCTCGCAGGTGAAGCGGCCGCCGCCCTCGAAGTCGAGCACGCCCACCACCACCGGCGGCGAGAGCGAATAGGCGAGGCGGTCCACCGTGTAGGTCGCGATGGTCGCCGGCACGTCCGCCATGCGCTCCGCGGTCATGCGGTCCACCGACCGGCACTTGAGGCACACCCGCGTGGGCGGCAGGTGCCGCGTGCCGCACGCCTGGCAGCGGCTGCCCGTGAAGCCGAACTTCCACGCCTCGGCCCGGAAGGCCGGGGGCGCCGCGGGCGCCTGCGGATCGGGCCGCCGCGGCGGCTCGCGCCGGAGGAAGCCGCGCCAGGTGAGGAACGTCGCGTAGGCGACCTTGCCGCCCGCCTTGACCTGGTCGGCCACCGGCACCCGCTGCCGATGCGTGGCCAGCGCCGCGGTTGCCTTCCAGATCGTCACGTCGCAGCCGTCCGCCAGCGACACCACCATGATGAGGTCGTCGGCCTGCGCCCGGTCGAGCGCGTCGGCCAGCAGGAGCCCCGCGTGCGCGGCGCCGGTGTTGCCCACCGTGCCGGTGAGGTCGTCGCCGAGCGCGGTGGCCTTGGCGCCCGCCGCGGCCGCCGCCCGCCGGTTCGCGCGCCCGTGTGGGCCGGCCACGATCACGGCCGCCAGCTCGGAGCCGGTGACGCCCGCCTGCTTGAGCGCGGCCGCGATCGCCGCCTCCGCGAGCGGCACGTAGGCGTGCTCGCCGAAGCGCTCCTCCCACTGGCGCGAGGCCGGCTCCCCGGGTATCCGCCAGCGCTCGAGGAACTCCGCGGTGACCGACGCCGCCGCGACCGGCTCGGCCAGCACCGGCGTGGCCGCATCGCCCACGCCCAGCAGGAACGCCGCCGCGCCGTCGCCCCCGTCCCGCTCGTCGGCCCCGCCCGGCAGCCCGGTGCGGATGTCGGCCATCACCGCCAGCGTGGGCCGCCCTGCGTCCATCGCGGCGCGCATGACCCCGGCGGCGGAGCGGATCGAGCCCAGCA
>Ga0207678_10001805_pt1 | contig 19601 bp, 16 predicted proteins | sample KBSC63metaG_FD_184319 | JGI IMG/M metagenome (GOLD analysis project Ga0207678, IMG submission 184319) | Corn rhizosphere microbial communities from Kellogg Biological Station, Michigan, USA - KBS C6-3 metaG (SPAdes) (version 2) | ecosystem: Host-associated > Plants > Roots > Rhizosphere > Soil ...
CGACATCGGTTTGCGCTGCAACGACTTCGGCCTGGGGCCTCCGGGAACCGACAACGGGGTGGCGCGATCGAGAGTGCGCACGTCCCGCCATGATGGTGTGGTGCAGGAAGCCGCAACGCCCGGACGATCGCGCGGACGATCGCGCGGGGGCCGCGAGGCGGTCGTCGCCGCCGCGATGGAGCAGTTCTGCGCCCAGGGCTTCCACGCCACGTCCATGAGGGACATCGCCGGGGGTGCGGGCATGACCGTCGCCTCGATCTACCACCACTTCTCGTCGAAGCAACGCATCCTCGAGGAGATCATGGTGTCCTCGCTCCGGGACTCGGTGACGTCGACTCGCGCCGCCGTCCTGGACGCCGGTTCCTCGGCGACCGCGCAGCTGCGCGCGCTCGTCGCGAGCTGGGTCGGCCTCCACATCGGCCGCCAGCCCGAGGCCCTCATCGGAGCGTCGGAGCTTCGTGGCCTGGACGAGTCCGGGCGTACCGCGGTCGACACCCTGCGACGCGAGCAGGCACGCATCTTCTACGGCGTGGTGGAACACGGTGTGCGCACCGGAGAGTTCCGTACGGCGTTCCCGCGTGAGTGTGCTCGAGGGATCGCCGCGATGGGTGCTGCGGTCGCGAGCTGGTACGAGGACGATGGGACCCTCTCCCGCGACGAGGTCATCGAGCGCATGGTGCAGCTGTCCCTCGACGCCGCCGGCGTCGAGCCTGACGCCACGAACTGAGTCCCGGTCGCCCCGCAGGCGAGTGCGACACCCGTGGGTTCGAAGACCGAGCCCGAACGGCGCAGGCCCCAGCTCGTGTCGATGTCCGAGCGCGTGGCAGTTGAGAGAGACCTGGGTCACACGAGATCCTTCCTTTTGGACCGAACGCCCACTAGGTTGTGCTCATCCGAGGTGAACCTCGGTCCCATGGACCCGCGAGGCCACCACCCGGCGGCTCGACGAGAGGAGCGCTCTTCCGATGGCGAATCACAGCCGTAGTTCCACCGCCGGACTCTCACTAGCGGTTGGCCCGGTCCATGTGCCCCTCGATGACTCGACCGTCTACCGGGTGCTGACCCGGACGGTCTCGCGCGATCCGGAAAGGATCGCCGTGATCGAGCACGAGTCCGGCCGCACCTGGACGTATGCAGAGATGCTGGCGGAGGTCGACCGTCTCGCGACGGGTCTGTACGCCGCCGGCGTGCGACCTGGCGACCGTGTGGGGATCTGGTCTGCGAACAGGGCGGAGTGGGCGCTCGTCCAGTTCGCGACCGCTCGCCTCGGTGCGATCCTCGTGACGATCAATCCTGCGTACCGTGCAGACGAGCTCGGGTACGCGCTGCGCAAGGTGCAGGTGTCCTTGCTGGTCTCTGCTCAGGAGTTCCGGGGTGTCTCGTACTCCGAGCTGCTGGAGCGAGTTCGTCCGGACTGCCCCGACCTGCGCACGGTGATCGAGTTCGACACCCCGCGGTGGGCGGCGGTCGCCTCAGGCTCTCCGGAGCACGAGGCGGTTGTCGCGGAGATCGACCCGACGCTGTCGGCCGACGACCCGATCAACATCCAGTTCACCTCGGGGACCACGGGCGCCCCGAAGGGCGCGACCCTGAGCCACCGTGGCATCGTGAACAACGCACGCTTCTTCGGCGACGGGCTCCGGTACTCCTCCGAGGATCGCGTGTGCGTGCCTGTGCCCTTCTACCACTGCTTCGGCATGGTGATGGGGACGCTCTGCGTGACGTACCACGGCGCGACGATGGTCTTGCCCAGCCCCTGGTTCGATCCCGTCAAGACCGTTGAGGCAGTCGCGGAGCACCGGTGCACGTCCCTGTACGGCGTGCCCACCATGTTCATCGCCGAGCTCGACGTCCTCGCCGCCTCCGACCTCGACACCTCGTCGCTGCGTACCGGCATCATGGGTGGGTCCCCGTGCCCGGTCGACGTCATGCACAAGGTCATCACCGACATGGGCATGCACGAGATCACGATCTGCTTCGGCATGACGGAGAACTCGCCCGTCGCGACGCAGACCAGGCTCGATGACGACCTTCGTCGCCGGACCGAGACCGTGGGCGTCCCGATGCCGCACATGGAGATCTCGGTCAAGGACCCCCTGACCAACGAGCTCGTGCCGCACGGCGAGGTCGGCGAGGCGTGCTTCCGCGCCTACTCCGTGATGCTCGGCTACTGGCAGGACGACGAGCGCACTGCCGAGGTCCTGGACGATGACGGCTGGCTGCGCACTGGGGACCTCGCGGTGATGGACCAGGACGGCTACCTGAGCGTCGTCGGACGACTGAAGGACATGGTGATCCGGGGTGGGGAGAACATCTACCCACGCGAGATCGAGGAGTGCCTCATCACCCATCCTGACGTCACAGACGTCCAGGTCGTCGGCGTCCCGGACGAGCGCATGGGTGAAGAGCTCATGGCGTGGCTGGTGATGAAGCCCGGCTCAGTCGCGCTGGACGCGGATGCAGTCCGGGCGTTCTGCGAGGAGAGGCTGTCGCGCCACAAGATCCCCCGCTACGTCCGGGTCGTGGACGAGTTCCCGATGACGGTGACCGGCAAGGTCCGCAAGAACGTCCTGCGCGACATCGCGCAGCAGGACCTCGCTGGTGCCGGAGCCGCGACCGTGTGATCCGTCCGAGGGTCAACGTGCAGAGGGGCTCGCCGACATGGTCGGTGAGCCCCTCTCGACGTGTCCTGAGCGGGCCGGTGTCAGCGCCCTTTCCACGACGGCGGGCGACGCTCGGTGAAGGCGCGACTGCCCTCAGCGGCGTCGTCGGAGGCGAACACCGCATCCGTCCAAGGCTGCTGCCACGTGGCGAGCTCGGACTCCGGCCTGTCGTATGCAGCACGCGCGATCCTCGTGGTCGTTGCCACGGCGAGCGGCGCATTCTTGGCGATGACGTCGGCAAGCTCCAGCGCCGCTCCCAGAGCACCCCCCTCGGGCGTGAGACGGTTGACGAGTCCGTGATGGTGCGCGACGGTCGGTTCGAGCGTGTCGCCGGTGAGCAGGAGCTCCATCGCGACGGCGCGAGGCAGGGCGCGAGGAAGGCGGTACATCCCTCCGCCACGCGCTACCAGGCCGCGTCGCACCTCCGGCAGGGCGAGACGCGCCGTCTCGGAGGCCACGAACAGGTCACAGGCGAGGGCCATCTCGAAGCCGCCCCCGAGGGCGAACCCTTCCACGGCCGCGATCACAGGTTTCGTGGGCGGTCGTTCCACCAGGCCGCCGAAGCCGCGCCCCTCCACCCACGGACGCTCGCCGTGCTCGACGAAGCGCTTGAGGTCCATGCCGGCGCAAAAGTGTCCTCCGGCCCCGGTGATGACCGCGACCGTCAACGTCTCGTCGGAGTCGAGCTCGTCCATCGCGGCGGCGATGATGCGAGCACCCTCGAGCGTCATGGCATTGCGCTGGTCGGGGCGCGAGATGGTGACGAGCAGCGAGGCGCCACGACGCTCGACCTCGACCGGTGCGCCGGCGCTCACCGCGGCGCCATCCTGATGCCACCGTCGAGTCGGAGCGTGGATCCGTTGGCGTACCCGTTGGTCAAGAGAGCGACGGCCATATCCGCGTACTCCTCTGCACGGCCCAGGCGGGAGGGGTGCGGGACGGCGGCCCCGAGGCGATCGCGCACCTCATCGGGGAACCGGGCCAGCATCGTCGTGTCGAACGTTCCGGGAGCGATCGTGTTGACGCGGATCGCGTGGGTCGCGAGGTCTCGGGCGGCGACGAGCGTCATCGCATGGACTCCGCCCTTGGACGCGGAGTAGGCCGTCTGGCCGATCTGGCCGTCGAAGGCGGCGACCGAAGCGGTCAGGACGATGGACCCTCGGTCACCGTCGACGACCTCGTTGAGGGCCATCTGCTCGGCGGCGAGACGGAGCACGTTGTAGGTGCCGGTGAGGTTGATCCGCACCACGTTCTCGAAGCTGTCCTCGGGGCTCGCCTTCCCCTCGCGGTCGAGGATGCGGAGCCGGTCGCCTCCGCGGCCCGCGCAGTGCACCACGGCCCGCAACGGGCCGAGGTCTGAGGCGGCACCCATGGCTGCGGCTACCGACTCGGCATCCGTGATGTCGGTGCGCACGTAGCGAGCGTCGGTTCCGAGCGCGTCCAGCAGCTCGGCCGCAGGCTCTCCGAGGTCGGCGATGACGACGCGAGCCCCTTGGGCAGCGAGCCGCCGGGCCGTCGCGGCACCGAGACCTGACGATCCGCCCGTGACCACGGCTGAGGCGTCGAGGATGTTCATGGACTGCTCCTCTCGGTCAGCGGGCGATGTCGCGACCGATGATCTCCTTCATGATCTCGGTCGTCCCGCCGACAAGTGTCTGGACCCGGGCGTCAGCGAACGCGCGGGAGATGGGGTACTCGCTCATGTAGCCGTAGCCGCCGTGCAGCTGGAGGCAGGTGTCGACGACTCGTTGCTGGAGCTCTGTGCACCACCACTTGGCCTTCGCGCCCGTCGTCGCGTCGAACTCGCCGCCGGAGTAGCTCAGCACAGCGTTCTCGATGAACGCGCGGGTGACGTCGAGCTGCGTCGACAGCTCGGCCAGCTTGAACCGGGTGTTCTGGAAGTCGATCACGCGGCTGCCGAACGCGCTGCGCTCCTTGGTGTAGTCCACGGTCCACGCGAAAGCTGCCTCGGCGGCGGCCAGGGCGCGGAAGGCGATCGACAGCCGCTCGAGCGGCAGCTGGTTCGTCAGGTGGTGGAATCCTCGCCCCTCCTCACCGAGCAAGGCGCTCGCCGGGAGCGGGACGTCGTCGAAGACCAGTTCTGCCGTGTCCTGAGCGTGGAGCCCGAGCTTCGCCAGCTTGCGACCTCGGCTGAAGCCTTCACTGTCAGCGGGAACGACGAACAGAGAGAGCTGTGGTCGCCCCTCTCGGTCTCCCGTGCGAGCCGCCACGATGACCACGTCTGAGCTATGGCCGCTGGTGATGAAGGTCTTCGCCCCGGACAGGCGCCAGGAGTCGCCGTCACGGACCGCAGTCGTGCGCATGGCGCGCAAGTCGCTTCCGGCTCCCGGTTCGGACATGGCGATGGATGCGACCGCGTCCCCGGCCGCCATGGCCGGGAGCCACGTCTTCTTCTGCTCGTCCGTGCCGTACCGGTTGAGGTAGCCGACCACCACGTCGTCATTGATCGACATCCCGGACGCGAACGACGCGGACCCGACGCGGGCCAGCTCCTCGTGCACGACGCACCGGAACCGGTAGTCCGAGACCCCGGCGCCCCCGTACTCCTCGGGGATGCGGAGCCCGAGCACGCCGACGGACGCCGCGGCACGCCAGACGTCCCGGGGGATCAATCCGGCGCGGTCCCACTCTTCTTGGTGCGGCTCGACCTCACGCTCGACGAAGGTGCGCACCGAGGTGCGGAAGGTCTCGTGGTCGTCGTCGTAGAAACCCATCGGACGTCACTCCGTTCCTCATGTACCGTTCGGTCGGTACACTACCGGACGAGAGCACGAGAGGCGGCACCGAATGGCATCGACGATGTTGCAAGGGGTACGAGTCGTCGAGCTGGCCGGGCTGGGTCCGGCACCCTTCGCGGGCATGCTGCTGGCGGACCTCGGCGCCGAGGTCGTGAGCGTCCGTAGACCCGGGGCTCCCGCGACCGCCCTCACCCGCGGCCGTCCGGCCGTCGAGCTCGACCTGAAAAGCGAGCGAGGGCGTGCTGACCTGCACCGCCTGCTGGCGCGAGCGGACGTCCTGACAGAGAGCTTCCGACCGGGCGTGGTCGAGCGTCTGGGGCTCGGGCCGGAGGACGTCCAGGCACGTCATCCCCGCGTCGTGTTCGCGCGGATGACCGGCTGGGGCCAGACCGGCCCTCGTGCCCTGACCGCCGGACACGACCTCACCTACATCGCGGTCACGGGCGCCCTCCACCTGGCCCGTGGCCGGGCCGCGACGCCGGCGCCGCCGGCGAACCTCTTGGGGGACTTCGGGGGCGGCGGCATGTACCTCGTGGCTGCCGTGCTGGCCGCCCTCCTGCGACGCGACCGGGATGGGGTCGCGGAGGCCCTCGACGTCTCAGTGCTCGACGGCACCACGTACCTCGCCACCATGCTTCACGAGTACCGCGCGGATGGGCGCTGGTCGGACGAGCCGGCGAGCAACCGGCTCGACATGGGCGCTCCGTACTACGACGTGTACCGGTGCTCCGACGGTCGCTTCATCGCCGTGGCCGCCTTGGAGGACCCGTTCTTCGCCGACCTGCTCTCGTTGCTCGGGATCGGTCCGCTGACGTTCGACAGGACCGAGCCGCGGTGCTGGCCACTGCTCCGGGAGATGATCACAGCCGCGGTGCTGCGGCGCACCCGGGACGAGTGGGCGGATCTGGCGTTCTCCCGGGACGCGTGCGTGGCGCCCGTGCTCGACCTGGCGGAGGCTGCCGCCGAGCCGCAGGTCCGGAGCCGGGGCGTCCTGCAGGACCGTGAGGACGGTCGCGGGTGGTGGCCCACGCTGCCGTGGGGCCGCGCCGCGGAGCCGGCCTCTCCCGTCGTCGACGTCGACGAGGTCGTCAAGGCGTGGAGTCGGGACTGACGGGAGGGCTCGGCCGTCAGTCGCGCATGACTCCGTGCAGCACGAAGTCGAGGTACGTCGTGCTGATCTCCGCGGCGGAGAGAGCGCCGTCGGGGGCCAGCCAGTTGTGCAGGCTGGTGAACATGCCGATGATCGCCTTGCGCAGCGTCGGGTCGACGCGTCTGGTGATCCCAAGCTCGGCGCCCTCGTCGAACAGTCGCTGCCAGATCGACTCGTAGTGGTCGCGCAGCTGGATGATGGCCCGGCGCCCCTCGTCGTCGAGGGAGGTCCAGTCGCGCATCGACGTGATCCACTCGGAACGGTTGCCCATCAAGTCAGCCACGAGGTACTCGCTGAGAGCGGCGAGCCGATCAGGAACGGGGGCATCTCGCTCGACGATCTCGTGGGCGTTGTCGATGGCCCGGCCGAGGAGCTTCGTGGCGATCCGGAGCAGGAGGTCCTGCTTGCTCTTGATGTGGTAGTAGAGCGCGCCCTTCCCGAGTCCGGTGGCCTCGGCGAGCTCCGCCACGCTGGTCGCGTCGAAGCCCCGTTGGGCGAACAGGTCCGTCGCCACGCGGAGGACCCGTTCGCCCGTCGTCTCGTCGTCGACCACGGGGTGGGCGGCTCCCATCAGGCGGTCCCGGAAACCGTGCCGGCCCCGGAGGGGTCAGTCGAGGAGCTCGAAAACGGTGGCATTCGCGGTGCCGCCTCCTTCACACATGGTCTGCAGACCGTATCGCAGCCCGTGCGCTCGCTGGTGGTGGAGAAGTCGCGTGGCCAGGATCGCTCCGGAGGCACCGAGGGGGTGACCGACCGCGATCGCCCCGCCGAGCGGGTTGAGGCGGTCCATGTCTGCCCCGAGCTCGACCTGCCACGCGAGAGGAACGGGCGCGAACGCCTCGTTGACCTCGAAGGCATCGATGTCCTCGATCGTCAGGCCGGCCTTCGCCAGGACCTTCTGCGTGGCGGGGATCGGGGCGGTGAGCATCTCGACGGGATCCGCTGCCGCCACGGCCCCGGCCTTGATGCGCGCAAGTGGCCTCATCCCGAGCTCCGAGGCGCGCTTCAAGGTCATGACGAGCAGGGCTGCCGCACCGTCGGAGATCTGGGAGGCGTTGCCGGCGTGGATGACCCCGTCCTCGCGGAAGGACGTCTTGAGACCGGCGAGCGACTCGACGGACGTGCCGCGCCGCAGACCCTCGTCGACCGCGAAGGCGCCGCTCTCCGTCGCGACAGGAGCGATCTGGTCCTCGAGGTCGCCTCGGTCGATCGCCGCCGCAGCGAGTTCGTGCGAACGCGACGCGTACTCGTCGAGGCGCTCACGTGAGAAACCGAAGCGGGCTGCGATCAGCTCGGCACCGATGCCCTGGTCGAGGTTCTCTACGTCGTACCGGTCCAGGACCGTCTGACCGTAGGGCTGGCCGAACTGCCGCGCCGCGCCGAGGGGGACGCGCGACATGGTCTCCACGCCGCCTGCCACGGCCACCTCGTAGGCGCCCGCTGCGACGGCATGGACGGCGGACTCGAGCGCCTGCTGGCTCGAGCCGCAGGCACGGTTGATGGTGACCGCGGGCACGGACTCGGGCCATCCTGCGGCGAGGACGCCGAATCGACCGACGTTGCTGGACTGGTCGCCGAGCTGGGTGACGCATCCCCACATCACGTCGTCCACGGTCGAGGGATCGAGCCCGGTGCGCTCGACCAGCGCCGTGAGCACGTGCGCGGAGAGGTCGACGGGGTGGATGTCCTTCAGGGCCCCGTTCCTGCGACCGATGGGCGTGCGAACGGCGTCGACGATGACGACGTCGCGAGGATCGAGCGATGAGGTGTTCATGGGGGTCCCTTCTCGAAAGTGGTGCTTGGCGGTTGACCCGACCTCGGTTAGTGTACTGACCGAACGGTACATAGAGTCGTGGCCCTCGGGAAGTAAGGGAAGGCACCCATGCAGGAGACAGACGAGCACCGCGCCTTACGTGCCTCCGTCAGCAAGATCGCCGCCTCGTACGGGCACGACTACTACGTCGAGCAGGCGCGGTCGGGCGGCAAGGCCGACGAGTTCTGGAAGGACCTCGGCCAAGAGGGCTTCCTCGGTGTCAACCTGCCGGAGGAGTTCGGGGGCGGCGGCGCCGGCCTGCTCGAGCTCTCGCTCGTCGCCGAGGAGATCTCGGCCGCGGGGTGCCCGCTCCTCATGCTGATCGTCTCGCCCACGATCTGCGGCAGCATCATCGCCCGGTACGGCTCGGAGCAGCAGAAGCGCGAGCGGCTCCCGCTCATCGCGTCCGGCGAGGAGAAGTACAGCTTCGCCATCACCGAGCCGGACGCAGGCTCCAACACCCACGCCATCTCCACCCGCGCGAGGCGCGACGGGACGGACTGGTTGCTCAACGGGACCAAGTACTGGTGCTCCGGCGCCGACGAGGCCAGCACGATCCTCGTCGTGGCTCGCACGAGCGACGCGGAGCTGACCGGTCGGGGCCGTCTGACCCTGTTCCTCGTGGACGCCGGCGCTCCCGGGCTCACGAAGACGGTGATCCCGTCGGAGGTCACCAGTCCCGAGCTGCAGTTCACGCTCTTCTTCGACGACGTCCGGGTCCCGGAGGAGAACGTGGTGGGGACCGTCGACGAGGGGCTGGCGCACGTCTTCCATGGGCTCAACCCGGAGCGCATCATGTGTGCGGCCACCTCCAACGGCATGGCGCGGTACGCGATCGCCAAGGGTGCCGCATACGCGCGCGAGCGCAGTGTCTTCGGCTCGCCGATCGGGTCCTACCAGGGGATCTCGCACCCGCTGGCCGAGGCACACGTCCAGGTCGAGCTCGCTCGACTCATGACCCGCCACGCGGCCGAGTCCTTCGACGCGGACCTCAGCGCCGGAGAGGCCTCGAACATCGCGAAGTTGGCCGCCGCCGATGCTTCCCTCGTGGCGTTCGACCGCGCGATGCAGATCCACGGTGGCAATGGCATGTCGACCGAGTACGGCCTGGCTGACATGTGGGCGATGGCACGACTGCTCAAGATCGCCCCGGTCTCGCGAGAGATGGTCCTCAACTACGTGGCGCAGCACTCGCTCGCGCTGCCCAAGGGGTACTGATCGTGGTCGTCGAGACAGGCCACGCGCCACCGACCAACCGCGAGGCGGCCCTCGCGGCCATCGCACGGCTGGAGGAGGAGCAGGCTCGTGCCCGCGAGGGGGGTGGCCACAAGTACGTCGAACGTCACCGGGCCCGCGGCAGGCTGCTGGTCCGCGAACGCGTCGAGCTCCTCCTCGACCCGGGGACTGCCTTCCTGGAGCTCTCGACGACCGCCGGCTGGGGCTCGCGCTTCCCCGTGGGTGCCAGCGTCGTGACCGGCATCGGCGTGGTGTCCGGGGTCGAGTGCATGGTTGTCGCCAACGACCCCACGGTCCGCGGCGGTGCCTCCAACCCCTTCACCTGGACGAAGATCATCCGCGCGCTGGAGATCGCACGGAAGAACCGACTCCCCGTCGTGAACCTGGTCGAGTCCGGAGGTGCGGACCTGCCGTCGCAGGCCGAGCTCTTCGTGCCGGGGGGCGCTTTGTTCCGCGACCTCACCCGCCTTTCGTCCGAGGGAGTGCCGACCGTCGCGCTGGTCTTCGGCAACTCGACGGCCGGTGGCGCCTACGTCCCCGGCATGTGTGACCACGCAGTGATGGTGCGCGAGAGGGCCAAGGTCTTCCTCGGAGGACCGCCGCTCGTGAAGATGGCCACCGGCGAGGAGTCCACGGACGAGGAGCTCGGTGGCGCCGAGATGCACTCCAGGACGTCGGGACTCTCCGACTATCTTGCCCAGAGCGAGCACGACGCGATCCGCATCGGCCGTCGCATCATGGCCACCATCAACTGGCGGAAGGCCGGTCCTGCGCCGAGTCAGGTCGTCGAGCCCGTCAAGCCGGCCGACGGCCTCCTCGACGTGATCTCGGCCGACCTGCGGGTGCCCTTCGATCCTCGCGACGTCCTCGCCCACGTCCTGGACGGCTCGCAGTTCGACGAGTACAAGCCGCTCTACGGCACCAGCCTGGTCACGGGCTGGGGTCGTCTGCACGGCCTCCCGGTCGGCATCCTCGCCAACGCGAACGGGGTGATCTTCCCCGAGGAGGCGCAGAAGGCCACCGAGTTCATCCTGCTGGCCAACCAGATCGACGTGCCGCTCATCTTCATGCAGAACACCACCGGCTACATCGTCGGCAAGGTCTACGAGCAGGCCGGGATGATCAAGGACGGCGCGAAGATGATCAACGCCGTCTCCAACAGCTGCGTGCCCCACATCACGCTGCTGATGGGCTCGTCCTACGGTGCCGGCAATTACGGCATGTCCGGACGAGCCTTCGAGCCCCGCTTCGTCTTCGCCTGGCCCGGATCGCGCACCGCCGTGATGGGCGCGACCCAGCTCGCCGGCGTCCTGTCGATCGTCGCGCGCTCGGCCGCCGAGTCCTCGGGACGTGAGTTCGACGAGGCTGCAGACGCGGCGCGGCGCGAGCAGATCGAGCACCAGATCCGAGACGAGTCGGACGCCTTCTTCATGAGTGGACGTCTCTACGACGACGGCATCATCGACCCCCGCGACACCCGGACGGTACTCGGGATCGCCCTCTCTGCCATCTGCTCCGGTCCGGTGCAGGGCCGTCGAGGCTTCGGCGTCTTCAGGATGTGAGCCGCGTGGTCATCAGCAAGATCCTCGTAGCGAACCGGGGCGAGATCGCCTCTCGTGTCATCCGCACGTGTCGCGAGATGGGCATCGGCTCGGTCGCGATCCACTCCGACGACGACGCGCTCGCGCCCTACGTCGCGGAGGCCGACGAGGCCGTCCGCCTCCCGGGCAGCCGGTCGGTCGACACCTACCTCCGCGCCGACCTCGTCCTCGACGCTGCGCGTCGGACCGGCGCCGACGCGATCCATCCCGGCTATGGATTCCTGTCCGAGAACGCATCGTTCGCGGAGTCGTGCGCGGACGCCGGCATCGTCTTCATCGGTCCGCCGTCGTCGGCCATCAGCTCCATGGGTGACAAGCTCCAGTCCAAGCTGCTCATGGAGAAGGCCGGCGTACCGGTGCTCCACAGCGTCCGCCTCGACGAGGAGCTCGTCGACGAGTCGACTGCTCGCGAGGTCGCGAGCCTCGGGTACCCCGTGCTGGTCAAGGCGAGCGCGGGCGGTGGCGGACGAGGCATGCGGATCGTGCAGGAGCCGGAGCACCTGCAGGAGGCTGTCGTGTCGGCACGCCGTGAGGCGGCCTCGGCCTTCTCCGACGACACGGTCTTCGTCGAGAAGTACGTCGTGGACCCCCGCCACATCGAGGTCCAGGTGATGGCAGACGAGCACGGCAACGCGGTCGCGCTCTTCGAACGCGAGTGTTCGATCCAGCGCCGGCACCAGAAGGTGGTCGAGGAGGCTCCCTCCCCGGTCGTCGACGAGGAGCTGCGTCGCCGGCTGTGCGACGCCGCGGTCGACGCCGCGCGCGCGGTTGACTATCGCGGGGCCGGGACCGTGGAGTTCGTCCTGGCGCCGGACGGGACGTTCGCCTTCCTGGAGATGAACACCCGGCTCCAGGTCGAGCACCCCGTCACCGAGCTCGTCACGGGCCTCGACCTCGTCCGGCTCCAGATCGAGGTCGCCTCGGGTGCGGTGCTGCCCGAGGAGGCGCTCCACCCGCGACTGCAGGGCCACGCCGTCGAGGTCAGGCTCTACGCCGAGGACGTCGCGGCCGGCTACCTGCCCACGGCCGGGACCATCGCGCGACTCGACTGGCCATCCGCGCCGGGTCTGCGCGTGGACGCCGGCGTCGTCGGTGGGTCCGTGGTCCCGACGCACTACGACCCGATGCTGGCGAAGGTCATCACCTGGGCGCCCACGAGAGCAGAGGCGTTGTCCCGGCTCTCGACGGCGCTGAGGCGGACGAGGGTCGCGGGGCTCACGACCAACCGCGACCTGCTCGTCCAGGTTCTCGAGCACGAGGCAGTGCGGCGCGGCGACTTCAGCACCTCGTTCCTGGAGGATTGCGACGTCCCGTCACTGCCTCCCCTCGTCCAGCCCCACGACGTGCCGGCCCATCTCGCTGCCGCGGCGCTCGTGCTCGAGTGGCGCGAACGGTCCGCCGTCGACGTGCAGCGCTCGATCCCCACGGGTTGGCGCAACAACCGGTCGTCGGGCGCCCTCCGCTCCTTCGAGGTGGACGTTGCGACCGTTCAGGTGGAGCACATCTGGTCCTCCAGCACCGCCGTGACCGTTCGTGTCGGTGAGGCCGCCGAGGTGGTCACGGGGCACGTCCGCGAGGTCGGTCCGGATGGTGTCGACCTCGAGCTCGACGGCATCCGACGACAATACGGCGTCGACGTCGACTCCGGCATCGTCACCGTCTCGTCGACCCGCGGTGCTGTGACCGCAGCAGTCGTCGACCGCTTCCCGGACGAGCGCCGCGAGGTCCCTCCCGGTTCGCTGACGGCGGCCATGCCCGGAAGCATCCTCGCGGTACACGCCGCGGTCGGCGACGAGGTCGAGGCCGGCAGCCCGTTCATCGTGATGGAGGCGATGAAGATGGAGCACACCGTCCTGGCCCCCGAGACGGGACGCGTCGTCGAGGTCCTGGTCGAGCCCGGGACCCAGGTCGAGTCTGGCGCCCTGCTCGCCCGTGTCGAAACCGCAGCGTCCACGTCGTGACGCCGCTCGTCCCCATGCCCCCGTCCGCGTCCTCCCAGCGCGCGGACCTCGAAAGGAGAACACCATGACCGCCACCGCCGTCGAGCACGGACGCGTAGCTCTCGTCACGGGCGGCTCGCGCGGCCTCGGTCGGGAGATCTCGCTCCACCTGGCTCGGTCCGGCCACGACGTCGTCGTGAACTGCCGCCGAAACGTCGAGCACGCCGAGGAGGTCGCTGCCGAGGTGCGAGCGCTGGGCCGGCGTGCGCTCGTCGTCCAGGCGGACGTGGAGGACGAAGCCGCGGTCGACGCGATGTTCGCGCGGATCGACGCGGAGCTCGGCCGCCTGGACGTGCTCGTCGCCAACGCCGCAGCTACGGCGTTCAAGCCGATGCTGGAGCTGTCCGACGCCAACGTCGCCCGCACGCTGAACCTCGTCGTCGGCGGCTTCATCCGCCTGATCCGCGGCGCCGTCCCACTGATGGGGCCCGGAGGTCGCATCGTGGGTATCAGCGGCATCGACAGCTTCCGGTACATGCCCGGCCACGGCCTGCTGGGTGCGGCGAAGGCCGCGATGGAGAGCCTCGTCCGCTCCTACGCCGTCGAGCTCGGAGAGCAGGGCATCACCGTCAATGCCGTCTGCCCCGGCGGGTTCGAGACCGACTCCTCCCGCATCTGGGGCGGCTCGGAGTTCGACTTCCTCAAGGAGCGTTTCACTGCTCAGTCCGCAGTGAAGGACTTCGGCACCGTCGACGACATGGCCTGCACCGTGGACTTCGTCGTCTCTCCGGGCGCCCGGTTCCTGACCGGCCAGACCATCGTCGTCGACGGCGGGCTGACCGCGAACCTCGGAGAGCTCGACACCCTCAACTCCGCGACGCGCAAGTTCGAGAAGGGGATGGCGCTGTCATGAAGACCGTCCGACTCGGAGCTGGTTCCGGCTACTGGGGCGACATGATCGAGTCCGCAACGACGCTCGCCAAGCACGGCGACCTCGACTACATGGGCTTCGACTTCCTCGCGGAGCTGACCATGTCGCTCCTGCAGGGCGCCAAGCGTCGCGACCCGTCCAAGGGCTACATCCCGGACGTCGTGCCGTGGATGCGACAGCTCCTTCCGATCACCCACGAGCGTGGCACGCGCATGATCCTCAATGGAGGCGGGGTCAATAGCCCCGCAGCCGGCGAGGCCGTGGCAGCCGAGATTCGACGCGCCGACCTCGACCGTGTCCGTCTCGGCATCATCGAGGGCGACGATCTGACCGATCGCATCCCGGAGCTGCGCGCCGCCGGTGTCCCGCTGGTCAACCTGGACACCGGCGACACGGACTTCGACAGCATCGCCGACCGGGTCGTCTCGGCCCACGCGTACGTCGGGTCCGAGTCGATCGTCGAGGCGTTGGAGCAGGGTGCCGAGGTCGTGATCGGAGGCCGCCTCGCTGACAGTGCGCTGTACGTCGGCCCCCTCGCCCACGAGTTCGGGTGGACACCCGACTCGGGCCAGTGGGACGCGATCGGTGCGGCCGTGACGATCGCGCACGTGATCGAGTGCGCCGGCATCTGCTGCGGCGGCATGAGCTCGCAGTGGAAGGACGTGCCGGACCCGTGGAACATCGGGTTCCCGATCGCCGAGGTCTCCGAGGACACCTCGGCCGTGATCTCGAAGGTCGAGGGCACCGGCGGGCTCATCAACCAGTGGACGATCAAGGAGCACCTGCTCTACGAGACGCACGACCCGGCCGACTACCGCATGCCCGACGGCATCGCCGACCTCACGACGGTCCGGGTTGAAGAGATCGGCGCCAACCAGGTGCGGATCAGCGACATGACGGGCCGGGAGCGACCTGACCAGCTGAAGGTCCAGATCGGCTACACCGACGGCTGGATCGCCGAGGGTCGCGTGCTGATCCCCTGGCCCGACACGCTCGAGAAGGCCGACCGCTGCGAGGAGTTCATTCGTCGCCGCCTCGAGATCATCGGCATCGAGCCTCGCGAGATCCGCTTCGACCGCGTGGGCGTCGACGCCCTGGGTGGCAGCATGATCAGTCGTCCGTCGTCGGACCCCGAGGAGATCGAGGTGCGCGTCGCCGCTCGCGTCGAGACAAGGGCGGAGGCCGACGCCATCCGCCGGGAGCTCACCCACTTCACGACGGCCGGCCCTGTGGGAACCGCCTTCGGTGCGCAGATGAAGGCGCGTGAGGTCATCGCCCTCTGGCCGACACTCGTGCCGCGACACCTCGTTCCTACCAACGTCGCAGTCGAGGAGGTGACACGTCGTGCCCACATTGCTTCATGACCTGGCATACACGCGATCCGGTGACAAGGGCGACGTGAGCAACGTCGGGATCATGGCGAAGGGCTCGGAGGAGTACAAGATGCTGCGCGCAGCCGTCACGCCCGCGGCACTGAAGCGGTTCTTCGGCGACCTCGTGACCGGTGAGGTCCACGTGTACGAGCTGCCTCGCATCGAGTCCCTCCAGGTCGTCATGTACGGCGCGCTCGGCGGGGGCGCCACGCAGACCCTCCGCTTCGACGAGACCGGCAAGTCGATGGCCGCGCTCATGAGCCGATTCCCGATCGGCGGTGACGACGATGAGCAGTGACGGCCTGCTCGCGGAGCGCCACGGCGACGCCGTGGCCGTGCTCTCGATCGACCGCCCCGACCAGATGAACGCGCTCGACGACGCGCTGCTACGCCGCCTGCCGCAGGCGCTGCGCGAGGTGGCACGCGACAGCGCGACACGCGCCGTGGTGCTTACGGGACGGGGTCGGGCCTTCAGCGCGGGCGGAGACCTCGACGACCTCGGTCCGCGACTGTCCTCCGGTGTGGAGGCCGCCCGTCAGCTGATGGTGACGTACCACGAGGCCGTCCGCGCCATTCAGGAGGTCGACGTCCCCGTCGTCGCCGCCGTCGACGGTGCCTGCGCCGGTGCCGGCGTCAGCCTCGCCGCCGCCTGTGACGTCGTCGTCGCGGGCCGCTCCGTACGGTTCACGCCGGCGTTCACGAAGGTCGGCCTCGTACCAGACCTCGGAGCCCTCCACTTCTGGCTCGAGGCCCTCGGCCCTCGGCTCGCCAAGGAGCTCGCCATGCTCGGGGAGCCCATGCCAGCCGAGACGGCCAGGACCCACGGCCTCGTCAACCACGTCGTGGAAGACGGTGCTGCGCTCGACACCGCCCTCGACGTCGCCGAGCGGCTCGCCGCGGGTCCCTCCGCTTCCTTCGCCATGATCAAGTCGATCGTGAACGGCGCGTCGTCCAGGGCTCGAGAAGAGGTGATGGCGCTGGAGGCGTTCGCGCAAGCCGCCGCCTTCAGGACGTCGGAGTTCGACGACGGCGTGCGCGCGTTTCGGGAGCGGCGTCCCGCGGTCTTCGCCCCGCGGCAGGTGGGCTCGCGGTGAGCGCGGACGACGCGGTCCTGACCCGCCTCGCGGACGGATTGCTGTGGATCACGATCAACCGCGCCTCCTCGCACAACGCGCTGAGCCGAGAGGTCCGCGACGGATTGTGGAGGGCGTTCGAGCAGGTTCGTGACGACCCGGACGTCGGTGTCGCGATCCTGACGGGGGACGGCGACCGGTCGTTCTGCGCCGGAGGTGACCTGAAGGAGATGTCGGAGACGGCGCTCACCGTCCCGCCCCCGGACTTCCTGCCGCACCTCGGGCGGAACCTGCACACGGACAAGCCGGTGATCGCCGCGGTGAACGGTCGCGCGCTGGGTGGGGGGTTCCTGCTGGCCCAGATGGCGGACCTCTGCATCGCAGCCGATCACGCCCAGCTCGGCGTCACCGAGGCCCGCTGGGGACGAGGCTTCCCGTGGGCCGCGCCCCTGCTCTCCCTCGTCCCGCGCCGCGTGGCGCTGGAGATGATGGTCACCGCGGAACCGATCTCAGCGACGAGGGCCTACGAGATCGGTCTCGTCAACGCGGTCGTCGCGGGCGCGGAGCTGCTCCCGACCGCGGAGTCGATGGCGCGGACCATCCTGGGCAACGCCCCGCTGACGGTGCGTGCGGCGAAGCAGATGGTCCGCGTCGCCGCCGCGGACTCTTACGACTCCCTCTTCGACGAGGCGGAAGCACTCTTCCGACCCGTCTATCTCAGCGCCGACGCCCAGGAGGGCCCGGCCGCCTTCCGCGAGCAACGAGCGCCGCGGTGGACAAACGCCTGACGGTGGCGCGAAAGGATTCGCCATGTATCACGAAGGTCTGAACCAGACGGTCAACCGCATGCTCGACGAGAGCTGCAGGCGTTGGGGGACCAGAACCGCTCTCGTCGACGGCGAGCGGCGGTGGACGCACCTGGAGCTGCGACGTGACGTCGCGCGTCTGACCCACGGCTTGCGCAATGCCGGCGTCACCGAGCGCGACCGCGTGGCCTTCCTCGTCGGCGTCAGCTCGGACTGGGTCCTGCTCTATTACAGCCTGATGCGCATCGGCGCTGTGGCGGTGCCACTCAACCTCACCTGGGAGAGCCGTGAGATCCGCGAGGGTCTCTCCCTCACCCAGGCGACGGTGCTCGTGGCCACCGAGGACTTCCGAGGCGTGGACTACGTGGCCCGCACGCTGTCAGCGGTCGAGGTCTCGGCCGACGCCGAAGGTGCGACCACGGGACGAGTGACCAGCCCTGACCTGCCGCACCTGCGCCTGCTCGTCTCGGCGGAGGGAACGGGCAAGCACGCCCAGACGGCGGCCGCGCTTCACGACCTGGCACAGGGCGAGGAGTCGACTGCGCAGGAGTTCTTCTCGCTGTCCGACGAGGTCAGGCCGAGCACGCACTCCATCTACCTTCTGACGTCCGGCACGAGCAGCTTTCCCAAGCCGGTCATCCACGACCACGAGTCGCTGCTCGTCGGCGTGGCGAACTACGCCGACGGCGTCGAGGCCACGCAGGACGACTCGACGGTCATCATCGCGCCCAACTACCACGTGGCGGCCTACTTCTCCTTGATGATGCTGCACATGCGCGGAGGGGCGGTCCACGTGATGCGGCACTTCCTCCCGCGGGTCGCCCTCGAGACCATCGAGCGTGAGCGCATCTCGCTGCTGTTCGGGTTCGACGTGCACTTCCTGATGCTCAAGAGGGACCCGTGGTTCGGGCTCTACGACTTCAGCAGCATCACGCGCACCATGATCGGCTCCAGTCCGGCCTCATTCGACGAGATCGCCGAGACGGGCATCGAGCACCAGGGGAACATCTACGGGTCGAGCGAATACGTCGCCTCCCAGACGTTCTTCCCCTACCGCGATCGCCACGACCTCGCCAGGATGCGGGACTCCCACGGCCGCCCCGGGCTCGGCATGGAGTTGCGTATCAACGACTTCGAGACCGGTGAGCAGGTTCCCGTCGGGGAGCCCGGCGAGATCTGCTTCCGGGGACCCGCGCTGTTCAAGGGCTACTACAACATGCCCGAGGAGACCGAGCGCGCCTTCGACGAGGACGGCTTCTTCCACAGTGGCGACATCGGCTGGGTCGACGATCAGGGCTACCTCTACTACCGCGGACGTCGAAAGGAGACTGTGAAGTCGGGAGGCGAGAACGTCAGCATGCAGGAGGTCGAGCTGTTCCTTCAGCTCGAGACCCCCGGCATCGCGAAGGCGCTGGTCGTGGCGCTGCCGGATCCTCGGTGGGGCGAACAGGTCTGCGCGGTCGTCGAACCGTCGGGCGACGAGCCTGTCGACGAGTCGTCCATCATCGCCTCGTGCCGCGGTCGCCTCGCGGGGTACAAGATCCCGAAGCGCGTGGTGATGGCAGAGCGGGAGGACTGGGCGTACACGCCGACCGGCAAGCTTGACCGCCGAGCGATGACGGATTGGGTCAAGGCGCAGGACGAGACTCGGTGACGGAGGTCGAGCAGCTGGGGGCACGTGTCTTCCGCATCCCGCTGCCACTACCACTCGAGGACCTGGGCACCGTCAACGCCTATGCCGTCCTGGACGAGGGCGGTGTGGTCCTGATCGACCCGGGTTGGGCCTCCCCTGAGAACGAGAAGGTGCTCACCAGCGGCCTCACCGAGCTTGGGGCGAGCCCCCTCGACGTCCGGCAGATCCTCATCACCCACGCCCACTGGGACCACTACACTCAGGCGATCGGGTGGCAACGGGCCTACGGGATCCCGGTGCACCTCGGTCGCCTTGAACGCGCGACTGTGGAGTCCTTCGAGACCGTCGACGGCGTGTACCCCGGTCAGGTGACGATGCTCCGTCGTGCAGGCGCTTCGTCTCGCGCGGACGTCATCGAGGCACGGGACTGGGAGCCGTACGAGAAGGACGCACCCCACGGCCCTCCGGACATGTGGCTCGACGATGGCGACGTGGTGCCGACAGCGGGTGGGAACATCACGGCCGTGGGGACGCCCGGGCACACCGCTGGGCATGTCGTCTTCCACCTCGTGCAGGAGAACATGCTGGTCACGGGGGACCACGTCCTGCCTAGGATCACCCCG
>Ga0207678_10001810_pt1 | contig 19587 bp, 16 predicted proteins | sample KBSC63metaG_FD_184319 | JGI IMG/M metagenome (GOLD analysis project Ga0207678, IMG submission 184319) | Corn rhizosphere microbial communities from Kellogg Biological Station, Michigan, USA - KBS C6-3 metaG (SPAdes) (version 2) | ecosystem: Host-associated > Plants > Roots > Rhizosphere > Soil ...
CGACCGGACAACAAGACGAGACGGCAACAGAACATGGAAGAGGACGACATCGTCGCCGGGTGGGCCGAGCGCATCCGTGCCGCCAGTGCCGACGGCCGGCCGCTACGGATTCGCGGCGGCGGCACCAAGGACTGGTACGGCCAGGCGCTGGACGGCGAAATACTCGACACGCGCGCGTTGCAGGGCATCGTGTCGTACGACCCGGCCGAACTCGTCGTCACGGTCCGCGCGGGCACGCCGCTCGCGCAGCTTGAAACCGCCCTCACCGAGTGCGGCCAGATGCTGCCGTTCGAGCCGCCGCACTTCGGCCGCACGGCTACCGTCGGCGGCTGCATCGCGGCCGGCCTCGCGGGCCCGCGCCGCGCGACCTGCGGCGCGCCGCGCGATTTCGTGCTCGGCGTCACGCTGATGAACGGGCGCGGCGAGCTGCTGCGCTTCGGCGGTCAGGTCGTGAAGAACGTCGCCGGCTACGACGTGTCGCGGCTGATGGCCGGCTCGCTTGGCACGCTCGGTCTGATGCTGGAGCTGTCGATCAAGGTGCTACCGGTGCCGGTCGCCGAAGTCACGCTGAAGTTCGAGATGACCGCGACCGACGCGGTGCGCAAGCTCAACGAATGGGGCGGCCATCCGCTGCCCGTCAGCGGGAGCGCGTGGCGCAACGGCACGCTGGTGCTGCGGCTGTCTGGCGCCGAGGCCGCCGTGAAATCGGCGAAGACGCTGCTCGGCGGCGAAGTCGTCGACGCGGTCGAGGCCGAGCGCTTCTGGGCCGGCCTGCGCGAGCATGCCGATCCGTTCTTCAACGGCATCCCGCCCGGCTATGCGCTGTGGCGCCTCGCACTGCCGTCGATCACCGAGCCGATGCACCTGCCCGGCACCCAGCTGATGGAATGGGGCGGCGCGCAGCGCTGGTGGATCACCGACGCCGATGCGCAAACGGTGCGCATGAGCGCGAAGCAGGCCGGCGGCCATGCGACGCTGTTCCGCGCGGGCGACTCGTACGACCGCAGCGCGGGCGTGTTCACGCCGCTGCCCGCGCCGCTGATGAAGATTCACCGCGGGCTGAAGGCTGCGTTCGATCCCGCACGCATCTTCAACCGCGGCCGGCTCTACCCCGAGCTTTAGGGTCTGTTTACCTATGGAACGCACATGCGAATGCCCGAAATCGCTCGTCCCCCAAGGGGACTTCCTTCGGGGCGTATGGCAAGAAGTGAGGAGCGCCGTTTGGCCGAGCCAAACAAGTGACGACCGACGCCGCCATACGGGCGATTTCGGGCATTCCCGTGGAATGAATTTTTTAATTAGGGGTTGCCGCGAGAACGGCCGCTCGCCGCGTTGCGCGCCTTGCGAATACTTCAGTATTCGCGGCGGCGCGCGCCTCGCGAGCGGCCGTTCTCGCGGCAACGCATGCGCGTTCCATAGGTAAACAGACCCTAAATGCAAACCAACCTCGCCGATTTCATCCGCAACACGCCCGACGGCGACGAGGCCGACGCGATCCTGCGCAAGTGCGTGCATTGCGGCTTCTGCACCGCGACGTGCCCGACCTACCAGTTGCTCGGCGACGAACTCGACGGCCCGCGCGGGCGCATCTACCTGATCAAGCAGATGGTCGAAGGCGCGCCCGTCACGCGCAGCACGCAGCAGCACCTCGACCGCTGCCTCACCTGCCGCAGCTGCGAGACGACCTGCCCGTCGGGGGTCCAGTACGGCAGGCTCGTCGAGATCGGCCGCAAGCACGTCGAGGCGCAGGTGCGGCGCCCGGTGCAGCAGCGAATCCTGCGCCGCGTGCTCGCGAGCCTCGTGCCGAACGCGGCGCTGTTCTCGCCGGTCATGCGGCTCGGCCAGCACGTGCGGCCGCTGTTGCCGAAACGGCTGCGCGACAAGGTACCGCCGCGCCAGCGGCTGCTCGAATGGCCGCAGCGCACGCATCCGCGCAAGATGCTGATGCTCGGCGGCTGCGTGCAGCCGTCGATGCTGCCGAACATCAACATCGCGACCGCGCGCGTGCTCGACGCACTCGGCGTCGAGACGATCGTCGCGCCCGACGCGGGCTGCTGCGGCGCGATCCGCCTGCACCTGAACTATCACGACGAAGCGCTCGCCGACGCACGCCGCAACATCGACGCGTGGTGGCCGTATATCGAGCAAGGTGCCGAAGCGATCGTCATGAACGCATCGGGCTGCGGCGCGACGGTGCTCGAATATGCGCACCTGCTGCGTGACGATCCGGCCTATGCGGAAAGAGCGCAGCGCATCGTCGCGCTGACGCGCGACATCTCCGACGTGCTGCTCGCGTTCGAGGCCGAGATCGCGACGCTCGCGCGGCGCCGCGCGATCCATACCGTCGCGTACCACCCGCCGTGCACGCTGCAGCACGGCCAGCAGTCGCGCGGCAAGGTGGAGCGCCTGCTCGAGACGCTCGGCATCGAGGTGCGGCTGCCGGCCGACAGCCATCTGTGCTGCGGATCGGCCGGCACCTATTCGCTGACGCAGCCGTCGCTGTCGTACCGGCTGCGCAAGCAGAAGCTGCTGAAGCTGCAGGCACTCGAGCCGCAGATGATCGTGTCCGGCAACGTCGGCTGCATCGCGCACCTGCAGAGCGGCACGCAGATTCCGGTCGCGCACTGGATCCAGCTCGTCGAGCATCTGCTGTACGGCTAGCGCGGCGCCGGGCCGGCCGGTCGCGCACTGCATCGCGTCCGTATAATGGGCGAATCGATGCGGCGCGTGCCGTGCCGCATTCGCTGCCGTATTAGCCGTGGTATCCGCTTCTCGTGCCTGCTTCCGTGCCCGTCATGTCCGATTTCGCCGCCCGTCTCGACTCCGTTCACCGCCGCATCGCCGACGCCGCCCGCGCGGCCGGCCGCGATCCCGCCACCGTCTCGCTGCTCGCCGTGTCGAAGACGTTTCCCGCCGACGACGTGCGCGCCGCGCATGCGGCCGGACAACGCGCGTTCGGCGAAAACTACGTGCAGGAATCGATCGACAAGATCGACGCGCTCGCGGATCTGCGCACCGGGCTCGAATGGCATTTCATCGGGCCGCTGCAATCGAACAAGACGCGCCCGGTGGCCGAACGGTTCGACTGGGTCCATTCGATCGACCGGTTGAAAATCGCGCAACGCCTCGCCGAACAGCGCCCCGCGCACCTGCCGCCGCTCAACGTGTGCGTGCAGGTGAACATCAGCGGCGAGGCGTCCAAGAGCGGCGTCGCGCCGGCCGACGTGGCCGAGGTCGCGCGCGCGGTCGCCGCGCTGCCGACGCTGCGCCTGCGCGGCCTGATGGCGATTCCCGAACCGGCCGGCGATACCGACGCGCAGCGCGCGCCGCATCGTGCGCTGCGTGCGCTGTTCGATACGCTGCGCGCCGACGGCCTGCCGCTCGACACGTTGTCGATGGGCATGTCCGCCGATCTCGAGGCCGCGGTGCTCGAAGGCGCGACGATCGTGCGCGTCGGAACCGCGCTCTTCGGCGCACGCGACTATTCGCACTGAGCGCCTCCCCTGTTCCGCCTTTCCGTTCACTCTTCTGCTCAATCGACACCATGAAAATCGCATTCATCGGCGGCGGCAACATGGCCGCGGCCCTGATCGGCGGCCTGATCAAGCGCGGCGTTGCCGCTGACGGCCTGTATGCCATCGACGTCAACGAGGACGTCCGCGCGCGCGCCGCGCAGCAATTCGGCATCCGCACCGGCGCGGCCATCGACGCGGCGCTCGCAGGCTACGACGCGATCGTGCTCGCGGTGAAACCGCAGGTGCTGAAGGACGTCGCGCAGGCGCTCACCCCGCATCTGAAGTCGCAGCTCGTGATCAGCATCGCGGCCGGCATCCGCGGCACCGACCTCGCCCGCTGGCTCGGCGACCACGCGCGCGTCGTGCGCACGATGCCGAACACGCCCGCGCTGGTCGGCATGGGCGTGACGGGCCTCGCCGCGCTGCCGGGCGTCGACGCGGCCGGTCGCGAGCTCGCGTCGAACGTGCTCGGCGCGGTCGGCGAGATCGTCTGGTTCGACGACGAAGCGCAGCTCGATGCCGTCACCGCGATCTCGGGCAGCGGCCCGGCCTACGTGTTCTATTTCATCGAAGCGCTGCAGGAAGCCGCGCGCCGCCTCGGCATGAACGATGAACAGGGCCGCGCGCTCGCGGTCGCGACGTTCGCGGGTGCCGCGCAGCTCGCCGCGCAATCGGGCGAACCGGCGAGCGTGCTGCGCGAGCGCGTGACGTCGAAGGGCGGCACGACGGCCGCCGCGCTCGCGTCGTTCGACGCGCAGGGCGTGAAGGAAGCGATCGTGCGCGGCGCGCTGGCCGCCGAGGCGCGTGCGAAGGAAATGGGTGACGAGCTCGGCCGCGCGTAAGCGCAGCGCGCTCCGCCGGGCTTCCGGCACCGGCAACAAAAAAGCGGCCTCGGCCGCTTTTTTGTTGGCATCGCGCGCCGACTCGCGGCCGTTTCAGTTGCCTGCCGTGCCCGCCAGCAGGTAGTGCGCGGCGATCCCCGCGAACAGCACGCCGCCGAGCCAGTTGTTGTGCCGGAACGCCGCGAAGCACGGCATCCGCTCGCGGTCCTTGATCAGCGTGTAGTGATACAGCGCGCAGCCGACCGCCGCCGCCCAGCCGGCCCAGTACGCGAGGCCGAAGCCGAGCGTCACGCCGATCCACACATAGATGCCGAGCGTCGCCGCATAGCAGAGCATGACGGCCGCGACGTCGAAGCGGCCGAACGTCAGCGCGGACGTGCGAATGCCGATCTTGATGTCGTCGTCGCGGTCGACCATCGCGTATTCGGTGTCGTACGCGACCGACCAGAAGATGTTCGCGATCAGCATCACCCATGCGAGCATCGGCACCGTGTCCTGCACGGCCGCGAACGCCATCGGGATGCCGAAACCGAACGCGATGCCGAGATACGCCTGCGGAATCGCGAAGAAGCGCTTCATGAACGGATACGAGCCCGCGACGAACAGCGCGACGACCGACAGCTCTTTCGTCAGCGTATTGAGCGGCTGGATCAGCAGGAACGAGATGAAGGCCAGCACCACCGCGATCGCGACGGCTTCCCATGCGCGGATCTTGCCCGACGTCAGCGGCCGGTCGGCCGTGCGCTTCACGTGACGGTCGAAATCGCGGTCGGCATAGTCGTTCATCGCGCAGCCGGCCGAGCGCATCAGCAGCGTGCCGAGCGCGAAGATCGCGAGCAGCGGCCAGCGCGGATGGCCGTCCGACGCGATCCACAGTGCGTTGAGCGTCGGCCAGAGCAGCAGCAGGCTGCCGATCGGCTTGTCCATCCGGACGAGCCGCAGATACAGGGGGAAGCGGGCAAGCATGGCGAAGCACCGGGAAGATAACCCCGGCATTTTAGAGCCGAGCGGCGGGTCACGTCATGTCGGGCAGGCCCGCGGCCGGCTGCCGCGACCCGCGCGCCGGCCGCCCGGGCCCGCTGCAAGCGGGGCCAGGCAGTCCGCACGTCAATCAAGGGACAGATGTGTGGCGGGTGCGTACCGCGCTGTCGCCGGCATTCGATGCCGATGCGGGCAACCCTGCCCCCGTTCAGCGTCGGCCACCCCCTCACGCCGGCCGCGCGGCGCGCGACCGGCCGCACCGGTCTTACGCGAGCAGCGACCGCAGCATCCACGCGGTCTTTTCATGCGTCTGCAGACGCTGCGTGAGCAGGTCGGCGGTCGGTTCGTCGCTCGCCGCATCGGCGATCGGGAAGATTTCGCGCGCGGTGCGCACGACAGTCTCGTGCCCTTCGACGAGCTGGCGGATCATCTCCTCGGCCGCCGGCACGCCGTTCGCCTCCGGCACCGACGACAGCTTCGCGAAATCGCCGAACGTGCCCGGCGCGACGACGCCGAGCGTGCGAATGCGCTCGGCGACCTGGTCGACCGCGAGCCACAGTTCGTTGTACTGCTCTTCGAACATCAGGTGCAGCGTGTTGAACATCGGGCCCGTGACGTTCCAGTGGAAGTTGTGGGTCTTCAGGTACAGCGAAAACGTATCGGCCAGCAGCCGCGACAGGCCGTCCGCGATTTTCTTGCGGTCCTTGTCGCTGATGCCGATGTTGATCTGCGTGGCGTTACCTTTCTTGGCCATCTTCGGGACTCCTCATTCGAAATGTTGAACCGGCGAAAATGCGTCGAGCAACCGGCATGCCGCACCGCGCGGCATTCGTCGCCACGTGCCAGTCTAGCGCGGCGAGCGAATCGCTGCGCTCACCCGCCGGCACTCGAGACGATCGGCGCGAGCGCGTGCAGCGCCTGCGCGACCAGCTCGGCCGCACCGCCGACGACGATCGCGAATCCGACGATGTGCCGCGCCAGCCCGGCCGGCGTGCGCAGCTCGGGCGCCGCGAGCGCGGCGCGCATGTTCAGCACGATTTGCGTCATGGTCGTCACTCCTTCGACAAGACCTTGAATCGGAAGAAAAAACGGCCGGTCGTGCGACCGGCCGCTGCACGTTGCAACGTGACTGCGCTAGCGCGTCACGACGTTCACGCGAGGTCGAAACGGTCGAGGTTCATCACCTTGTCCCAGGCCGCGACGAAATCGCGCACGAACTTCTCGTTCGCGTCCGCGCTGCCGTACACCTCGGCCAGCGCGCGCAACTGCGAGTGCGAACCGAAGATCAGGTCGACGCGCGTGCCGGTCCACTTGACCAGGCCCGTCGCACGATCGCGCCCTTCGAACACGTCGTTCGCGGCCGACACCGGCTTCCACTCGGTGCCCATGTCGAGCAGGTTCACGAAGAAGTCGTTCGACAGCGCGCCCGGACGGTCGGTGAACACGCCGTGCTTCGCGTCGCCGACGTTCGCGCCGAGCACGCGCAGGCCGCCGACGAGCACCGTCAGATCCGGCCCGTTCAGCGTCAGCAGCTGGGCCTTGTCGACCAGCAGCGCCTCGGCCGGCGTCTTGTACGCACTCTTCAGGTAGTTGCGGAAACCGTCCGCAACCGGCTCGAGCACGGCCATCGCGTCGACGTCCGTCTGCTCCTGCGACGCGTCCATCCGGCCCGGTGCGAACGGCACCGTCACCGCGACACCGGCGTTCTTCGCGGCCTGTTCGACACCGGCCGCACCGGCCAGCACGATCAGATCGGCGAGCGACACCTTCTTGCCGCCCGTCTGCGCATCGTTGAACGCCTTGCGCACGCCTTCGAGCGTCTCGAGCACCGCGGCGAGCGCGGCCGGCTGGTTCACTTCCCAGTCCTTCTGCGGCGCGAGGCGGATGCGCGCACCGTTCGCGCCGCCGCGCTTGTCGGAACCGCGGAACGTCGAGGCCGACGCCCACGCGGTCGACACGAGCTGCGCGACCGACAGGCCCGACGCGAGCACCTTCGCCTTCAGCGCCGCGACGTCCGCGTCATCGATCAGCGGGTGGTCGACGGCCGGGATCGGGTCCTGCCAGAGCAGCTCCTCGGCCGGCACTTCCGGGCCGAGATAGCGCGCACGCGGCCCCATGTCGCGGTGCGTGAGCTTGAACCAGGCGCGCGCGAACGCGTCGGCGAACTCGGCCGGGTTCTCGTAGAAGCGGCGCGAGATCTTCTCGTAGGCCGGATCGAAACGCAGCGACAGGTCGGTCGTCAGCATCGTCGGGCGATGCTTCTTCGACGCGTCGAACGCATCCGGAATCACTTCGTCGGCGCCCTTCGCGACCCACTGGTGCGCGCCGGCCGGGCTCTTCGTCAGTTCCCATTCGTAGCTGAACAGGTGCTTGAAGAAATCGTGGCTCCACTTCGTCGGCGTCGACGTCCACGTGACTTCGAGGCCGCTGGTGATCGCATCGTGGCCCTTGCCCGATGCATACGCGCTCTTCCAGCCGAGCCCCTGCTGCTCGATGCCCGCCGCTTCCGGCTCCGGACCGACGTCCGTCGCGGGGCCCGCGCCGTGCGTCTTGCCGAACGTGTGGCCGCCGGCGATCAGCGCGACCGTCTCTTCGTCGTTCATCGCCATCCGCGCGAACGTGTCGCGGATGTCCCGTGCCGCCGCGACCGGGTCGGGGTTGCCGTCCGGGCCTTCGGGGTTCACGTAGATGAGGCCCATCTGCACGGCCGCGAGCGGGTTCTCGAGTTCACGGTCGCCCGAGTAACGGCTGTTCGGGCCGCCGCTCAGTTCCAGCCAGATCTTTTCCGAACCCCAGTAGACGTCGTCCGGTTCCCACGTGTCGGCACGGCCGCCCGCGTAGCCGAAGGTCTTGAAGCCCATCGATTCGAGCGCGACGTTGCCGGTCAGGATCAGCAGGTCGGCCCACGAGATGTTGCGGCCGTACTTCTGCTTGATCGGCCACAGCAGTCGGCGCGCCTTGTCGAGGTTCGCGTTGTCCGGCCAGCTGTTCAGCGGCGCGAAGCGCTGCTGCCCGCCGCCCGCGCCGCCGCGGCCGTCGGCGATCCGGTACGTACCGGCGCTGTGCCAGGCCATCCGGACGAACAGGCCGCCATAGTGGCCGAAGTCGGCCGGCCACCAGTCCTGCGACGTCGTCATCAGCGCCTGCAGGTCGCGCTTCACCGCCGCGAGGTCCAGCTTCTTGAATGCTTGTGCGTAGTCGAAATCCTTGTCCATCGGATCGGACAGCGCCGAGTGCCGGTGCAGGATGTTCAGGTTCAGCTGGTTCGGCCACCAGTCCTTGTTCGACGTGCCGCCGGCCGCCGTATGGTTGAACGGACATTTCGATTCGGTCGACATGCTTTTCTCCTTTATTTGCTCGTAAGCCCCCACTTGCCGGGCGCGGTTCGTGGAGCATTGCGGGGGATGAAACGGGAATCGGGGGCACCGGAGCGGCGTGCGGCGGCACTCATCCGCCGTAGACACGATCCGCCAGGTATGCGAACGCAATCGGGCGCAGGCTGCGGGTCGCCGCCCTCGCACGATTCAGGACTTCATCGCGCGACGGGATGTTCCGTTGCGCGTGCTGCAATACCGACCGCATCATGACATCCTCCTTTGACGCTTGCATTGAGGGTGCGAATCGGGCTGGCGAACCGACGCCGATCCATGTAGAAGAGTGTATCAATATCTATCGATTTTTGTAATTTAATAAAAATAATCTATGCAATAGGCAAAAATAAACGGGGTCGCAAGCCCCGTTCATCATGCGGTCACGTATGCCGCCGTGCGCTCAGTTCATCGTCGCCGGCATGTCGAGCTTTGCGACGCCCGGCAGGTCGCACGCGGCGATCGCGTCGCTGATCGCGTCGATCGCCGGCATTCGCGTGAAGCTCTTGCGCCACACCAGCACGACGCGGCGATCGGGCACCGGTTCGTTGAACGGCACGTACGACAGCAGTTCGGCGTCGGGGCCATTCGCGCGCGGGCCGATCTCGGCGACCGACATCCGCGGCAGCACCGTGATGCCGACCCCGCTCGCGACCATGTGGCGAATCGTTTCGAGCGACGAGCCCTCGAAGGTTTTCTGGATGCCGTCGGCTGTTTGCGAGAAGCGCATCAGTTCCGGGCACACGCCGAGCACGTGATCGCGGAAGCAGTGGCCGTTGCCGAGCAGCAGCATGGTTTCCTGTTTCAGGTCCTCGGCGTCGATCTCGTCGCGCTTCTCCCACGGATGGCCGGCCGGCAGCGCGACGACGAACGGCTCGTCGTACAGCGGCCGCACCATCAGGCCGGTTTCGGGAAACGGGAGCGCCATGATCGCGGCGTCGATCTCGCCCTGCTTCAGCAGTTCGAGCAGCTTCAGCGTGTAGTTCTCCTGCAGCATCAGCGGCATCTGCGGCACCCGCTGGATCATCTGCTTGACGAGCGTCGGCAGCAGGTACGGCCCGATCGTGTAGATCACGCCGAGACGGAACGGGCCGACGAGCGGGTCCTTGCCCTGCTTCGCGATCTCCTTGATCGCGAAGGTCTGCTCGAGCACGCGCTGCGCCTGCGTGACGATCTGGTCGCCGATCGGGGTCACGCTCACTTCGCTCGCGCCGCGCTCGAAAATCTGCACGTTGAGCTCGTCTTCCAGCTTCTTGATCGCCACCGAGAGGGTCGGCTGGCTCACGAAGCAGGCTTCGGCGGCGCGACCGAAATGCCGCTCGCGCGCGACCGCGACGATGTATTTCAGTTCAGTCAGGGTCATTGTGGGTCAATCAGATATATACGGGCGATAGGTTTAATTTATACACCCACTCGGACCGATTCGCCAAGTTTCTCAGTATTGCAATGCGCCGGGCGGCGGCGAATTTCGATTTCGGGACCGGCCCTTAATACGTCGATCACGCCTTCAGATACTGCTCCCGCGCGCCGAGCCAGCGGGCGAGATGCTGCGTGACGACGTCAGGATACGCGGCGATCAGTCGCGCCGCCGCGTCGCGGGCCGGGTCGATCAGCCAGCCGTCGGTCTCGAGGTTCGCGAAGCGCAGCATCGCCGCGCCCGACTGGCGCGCGCCGAGGAATTCGCCGGGGCCGCGGATCTCGAGGTCGCGCCGCGCGATCTCGAAGCCGTCGGTCGTCTCGCGCATCGTCTTCAGCCGCTCGCGGCCGGTGAGCGACAGCGGGCCCGTGTACAGCAGCACGCACACCGATGCCGCGGTGCCGCGCCCGACCCGGCCGCGCAACTGGTGCAGCTGCGCGAGGCCGAAGCGCTCCGCGTGCTCGATCACCATCAGCGACGCGTTCGGCACGTCGACGCCGACCTCGATCACGGTCGTCGCGACCAGCAACTGCACCTCGTTGCGCGTGAAGGCTTCCATCACGGCCGCCTTGTCGCCCGGGGACAGCCTGCCGTGCACGAGCCCGACCTTCAACTCGGGCAGGGCCGCGGCCAGCGTCTCGTAGGTCTCGACGGCCGTCTGCAACTGCAGCGTCTCGCTCTCCTCGATCAGCGGACACACCCAGTACACCTGGCGGCCGGTCAGCGCGGCCTCGCGCACGCGCGCGATCACCTCCTCGCGCCGCGCGTCGCCGACGAGGCGCGTCAGCACCGGCGTGCGGCCCGGCGGCAGCTCGTCGATCGTCGACACCTCGAGATCCGCGTAATACGTCATCGCGAGCGTGCGCGGGATCGGCGTGGCCGACATCATCAGCTGGTGCGGCTGGAAATCGCGCGCGCCGTTGGCCGCGTTCGCGGCCTTCGCCCGCAGCGCGAGACGCTGCTCGACGCCGAAGCGGTGCTGCTCGTCGACGATCACGAGGCCGAGCCGCGCGAACTCGACCGTGTCCTGGATGATCGCGTGCGTGCCGATCACGAGCTGCGCGGTGCCGAGCGCCGCGGCCTCGATCGCCGCGCGCTTCTCCTTCGCCTTCAGGCTGCCCGCGAGCCATGCGACCGACACGCCGAGCGGCTCGAGCCACGCGCGCAGCTTGCGGGCGTGCTGTTCCGCGAGGATTTCGGTCGGCGCCATCAGCGCGGCCTGGTAGCCGGCATCGATCGCCTGCGTCGCGGCCAGCGCGGCGACGACCGTCTTGCCGCTGCCGACGTCGCCCTGCAACAGCCGCTGCATCGGATGCGGGAGCGTGAGGTCGTGCGCGATCTCGTCGACGACGCGCGCCTGCGCGCCCGTCAGCGTGAACGGCAGCGCCGCGTAGAGGCGCGTCGTCAGCGCGTCGGCATCGGTCGCGGCGCGGCGCGGCATCGCGGGCGCCGCGCGCGTGCGGCGCTCCTCGTGCGCGCGCTTGAGCGACAGCTGCTGCGCGAGCAGTTCTTCGAACTTGATGCGCGTCCACGCCGGATGCGAGCCGTCCATCAGCGCGGCTTCATCGGAATCGACGCCCGGGTGATGCAGGATGCGCACGGCCTGCGCGAGCGTCGGCACGCCGAGCGGCTTCAGGTAGTCGCGCTCGATCTCGGGCGGCAGCAGCTCGGGCAGCGGCGTGCGCTCGACCGCGTTCTCGATCGCCTTGCGCAGATACGCCTGCGACACGCCGGCCGTGCTCGGATAGACGGGCGTGAGCACCTGCGGCAGCGGCGCATCGGCTTCGACCACGCGCACGGCCGGATGCACCATTTCCATCCCGAAGAAGCCGCCGCGCACATCGCCGCGCACGCGCAGCCGCTGGCCGACGGCCATCTGCTTGACCTGCGAGCCGTAGAAATTCAGGAAGCGCAGCACGAGCTGCTCGCCGTCGTCGTCCTGGATCTTCACGACGAGCTGGCGGCGCGGCCGGTACGCGACCTCGTTGTCGAACACGACGCCTTCGGTCTGCGCGATGCCGCCCGGCAGCAGTTCGCCGATCGGCGTGAGCGTGGTTTCGTCCTCGTAGCGCATCGGCAGATGCAGCACGAGATCGATCGAGCGCGTGAGGCCGAGCTTCGCGAGCTTGTCGGCGGTCTTCACGGGTTTGTCGGCGGCCGGCTTCTTCTTGCGCTTCGCGCCGGATGCATCGGATGCGCCCGACGCCGCCGCGCCCGCTTCGTCGCCGCCGGCGCCCGCTTCGACGTCGGGCGCGGCGGCGGCCGGCTGTGCGAGCCGCCCGTCGGCGCCGCGCTTCGGGCCCGCGCGCTTCGGCGCCGCGCGCGCGTCGGAGTCGCGCTCCCCCGCGCTTCGCGCGGGTAACGCGGCATCGTCCGCGTCGAACGGATCGGCGGAATCGGCAACGGCAGCGGAGGAACGGCGTGGTGACACAGGCATCGGATCGTCTGGGTGCTTCGCAAGGCAAGTACAATAGCGGCTTTCACGTCGTCCGAACGAACGACGCCGGCCAGGCCGCGCATCCCGCCATCATAGCGGCTCGCGCGCCCCAATTATGCGTTTCCGCCTTGTGGGCGGCGCCCGCCGGCCGTTTCGAACCAGCCCGCATGTTCACGCTTTCCGATTTCGATTTCAATCTGCCGCCCGAGCTGATTGCGCAAACCGCGCTGCCCGAACGCACCGCGAGCCGCCTGCTCGAGGTCGACCACACCGTCGAGCCCGCGCGCCTCGTCGACCGCAACTTCGTCGAGCTGCCGTCGTGCATCGCGCCCGGCGACCTGCTCGTGTTCAACGATACCAGGGTGCTGAAGGCGCGTTTCTTCGGCCAGAAGGCCAGCGGCGGCAAGATCGAGGTGCTGATCGAGCGCGTGACCGGCACGCATACGGCGCTCGCGCAGATCCGCGCGAGCAAGTCGCCGGGCGCCGGCACGACGCTGCGCCTCGCCGACGCGTTCGACGTGACGGTCGGCGAGCGCGTCGAACCGTTCTTCACGCTGCACTTCCCGCAGCCATGCCTCACGCTGATCGAGCAGCATGGCCGCCTGCCGCTGCCGCCGTACATCGAGCACGACGCCGACGCGAACGACGAGACGCGCTATCAGACCGTCTACGCGAGCAACCCGGGCGCGGTCGCGGCGCCGACGGCCGGGCTCCATTTCGACCTGCCGCTCCTCGAGAAGCTCGACGCGATGGGCGTCGAGCGCGCGACGCTGACGCTGCACGTGGGCGCGGGCACGTTCCAGCCGGTGCGCGTCGAGAACATCGCCGAGCACCGGATGCACAGCGAGTGGTACGACCTGCCGCAGTCGCTCGTCGACAAGATCGCCGCGACCCGCGCGCGCGGCGGCAACGTGATCGCGGTCGGCACGACGTCGATGCGCGCGCTCGAAGCCGCGGCGCGCAGCGCCGACGAAGCGGGCCGCCCGCTCGCGGCGACGCAGGCCGAGACCGACATCTTCATCACGCCCGGCTATCGCTTCCGCGTCGTCGACCGGCTCGTCACGAACTTCCACCTGCCGAAGTCGACGCTGCTGATGCTGGTGTCCGCGTTCGCGGGGGTCGAGACGATCCGCGCCGCCTACCGGCACGCGATCGACCAACGCTACCGCTTCTTCAGCTACGGCGACGCGATGCTGCTCACGCGGCGCGACACGCCGGAGGCACCGCGCGCGTAAGCGCGACGGGCGCGACGGTTTCGCACCGCATGCCCGTCGCACCTGCGATTTCCCCCTGTGCGCGCCACGCTGGCGCGCACCCGCTTTTCCCGCCGCCGGGCATCCGGCGGCCTGTCCAACATGCGCCGGACTGTCTTCCGGTGGCAAGGAGAATGACGCGATGACCGAAGGTTCATCCCACGATACGCACGCGCCCGTGCAGGAGCGCCCGGCCAACGGGCTCGAATTCGAACTGCTGACGACCGACGGCCATGCACGCCGCGGCCGCGTGAAGCTCAACCACGGCGTGGTCGAAACGCCGATCTTCATGCCGGTCGGCACGTACGGCACCGTGAAGGCGATCCAGCCACGCGAGCTGCACGAGATCAACGCGCAGATCATCCTCGGCAACACGTTCCACCTGTGGCTGCGCCCGGGCCTCGACACGATCGACGCGCACGGCGGCCTGCACGGCTTCATGGGCTGGAACAAGCCGATCCTGACCGACTCGGGCGGCTTCCAGGTGTTCTCGCTCGGCGACCTGCGCAAGATCACCGAGGACGGCGTCACGTTCGCGTCGCCGATCAACGGCGACAAGCTGTTCCTGTCGCCGGAAGTGTCGATGCAGATCCAGAAGGTGCTGAACTCCGACATCGTGATGCAGTTCGACGAATGCACGCCGTACGCGACCAACGGCGTGCCGACGACGCACAAGGAAGCGGCCGACTCGATGCGCATGTCGCTGCGCTGGGCGAAGCGCTCGCTCGACGAGTTCGACCGGCTCGGCAACCCGAACGCCCTCTTCGGGATCGTCCAGGGCGGGATGTTCGAGGACCTGCGCGACGAATCGCTGGCGGGGCTGTCCGAACTCGGCTTCCACGGCCTCGCGATCGGCGGGCTGTCGGTCGGCGAGCCGAAGGAAGACATGATGCGCGTGCTGCGGCACGTCGGCCCGAAGCTGCCGGCCAACAAGCCGCACTACCTGATGGGCGTCGGCACGCCGGAAGACCTGGTCGAGGGCGTCGCGAACGGCATCGACATGTTCGACTGCGTGATGCCGACCCGCAACGCGCGCAACGGCTGGCTGTTCACGCGCTTCGGCGACGTGAAGATCCGCAACGCGACGCACAAGAACTCGCTGAAGCCGCTCGATCCGAGCTGCGGCTGCTACACGTGCCAGAACTTCTCGCGCGGCTACCTGCATCACCTGCACCGTGTCGGCGAAATCCTCGGCGCGCAGCTCAACACGATCCACAACCTGCACTACTACCTGCAGCTGATGGACGAGATCCGCGACGCGATCGAAACCCATACGTTCGACGCGTTCCGCCAGCGGTTCGCGGAGGATCGCGCGAGAGGGGTCGACTGACGCGGCCGGCTGCCCGCGCCGCCGCCCGCACCGCGGCCTGTCACATCGGACGCGTACTAAATAACGCGTTCCAGGTGCCGGTCGCGACCGCGAAACATTACAATTGCCTTTCCAAACAAGTCGCAACGGTGCGGGTTCATGCTTTAACAGCTTGATCCGAAAGCGCATTTGCCGCGCCGTTTGCGCATGGGGCCGGTGGTAGAATAACCGGCTTATTTTTCGATCTTCCCCTACGGAGAGACCAACGTGCCGTTCATTTCCAATGCCTTCGCGCAAGGCGCCGGTGGCGCCGAATCGAGCCTGATGAGCTTCCTGCCGCTCATCCTGATGTTCGCGGTGCTGTACTTCATCATGATCCGTCCGCAGATGAAGCGTCAGAAGGAACACCGCAACATGCTCGCGGCCATGGCGAAGGGCGACGAAGTCGTCACGAGCGGCGGCCTCGTCGGCAAGGTGACGAAGGTCACCGAAGGCTACATCGGCGTCGAAATCGCCGAAGGCACCGAAATCACCGTGCAGAAGGCCGCCGTCACGACCATTCTGCCGAAGGGCACGATCAAGTCGCTGTAAGGCTCGCTGTAAGGCTTTTACCGAGCGTCCGGCTCCCCGCGCCGTGCCCGCCTGAGAGAGCGGGCCGCCGCGGCGCCGGACGCGACGCTTTCACGCCAACCACCCGTTCGGCCCCCTCATGAATCGTTATCCACTCTGGAAATATGTCGTGATGGTCGTGGCGCTCGCCATCGGCTTTCTGTACACATTGCCCAACTTCTTCGGCGAAGCGCCGGCGGTGCAGGTGTCGAGCGGCAAGGCCACGGTCAAGCTCGACTCGACCACGCTGACCCAGGTCGAATCCGCGCTCGCGTCCGCGCAGATCAAGCCGGACGACATCACCTTCGAGAACACGGCGTCCAACGCGAACATCCGCGTGCGCCTGAAGGACACCGATACGCAGCTGCGCGTCAAGGACCTGCTGCAGAAATCGCTGAACGCCGATCCGAACGATCCGCAGTACGTCGTCGCACTGAACCTGCAGAGCGCGTCGCCGCGCTGGCTGACCGCATTGCACGCGCTGCCGATGTATCTCGGCCTCGACCTGCGCGGCGGTGTCCACTTCCTGCTCCAGGTCGACATGACGGGCGCGCTGACGAAGAAGCTCGACTCCGACGCATCCGACGCACGCGCGCTGCTGCGCGACCGGAACATCCGCGACGGCGGCGTGAGCCGCGTCGACCAGTCCGTCGTCGTCAACTTCAGCGATGCGCAAACGGCCGAAGACGCCCGCAAGGTGCTCGCCGCGTCGGTCACCGAACTGCAATGGGCGACCCAGCCCGGCGGCGGCGGCACGCAGGTCGTCGGCACGTTCACGCCGGCCGTGCAGAAGTCCGTCGAGGACGCCGCGCTCAAGCAGAACCTGACGACGCTCCACAACCGCGTGAACGAACTCGGCGTGTCCGAGCCGATCCTGCAGCAGCAGGGCAGCGACCGTATCGTCGTCGAACTGCCGGGCGTGCAGGACACCGCGAAGGCGAAGGACATCATCGGCCGCACCGCGACGCTCGAGGCGCGCCTCGCCGATCCGATCAACACGCACCCGAACCCGAACGACCCCGTGCCGCCGGGCGAGGAGCTGTTCACGCAGGGCAACCAGGCGCCCGTGCTGCTGAAGAAGGAAGTGATCTTCACCGGCGACCGCATCATCGATGCATCTGCCGGCTTCGACGAACACCAGCGTCCGTCGGTCAACATCCGCCTCGACTCGGCGGGCGGCCGCTCGGTGCGCGCGGTATCGCGCGAGAACATCGGCAAGCCGATGGCGATGGTGCTGTTCGAGAAGGGCAAGGGCGAGGTGCTGACGGTCGCGACGATCCAGTCCGAACTCGGCGACCGCTTCCAGATCACGGGCCAGCCGACGCCGCAGGCAGCAGCCGATCTCGCGCTGCTGCTGCGCGCCGGTTCGCTCGCCGCGCCGATGGACATCATCGAGGAACGCACGATCGGCCCGAGCCTCGGCGCGGACAACATCAAGATGGGCGTCCACTCGGTGATCTGGGGCTTCTGCGCGATCGCCGTGTTCATGATCGCGTACTACATGCTGTTCGGCGTGATCTCGGTGATCGGCCTGTCGGTGAACCTGCTGCTGCTCGTCGCGGTGCTGTCGCTGATGCAGGCGACGCTGACGCTGCCGGGTATCGCGGCAATCGCACTCGCGCTCGGCATGGCGATCGACTCGAACGTGCTGATCAACGAGCGCGTGCGTGAGGAACTGCGCGCCGGCCAGCCGCCGCAGCTCGCAATCCAGTCCGGCTACGCGCATGCGTGGGCGACGATTCTCGACTCGAACGTCACGACGCTGATCGCCGGCCTCGCGCTGCTCGCGTTCGGCTCGGGCCCGGTTCGCGCGTTCGCGATCGTGCACTGCCTCGGCATCCTGACGTCGATGTTCTCCGCGGTGTTCTTCTCGCGCGGGCTCGTCAACCTCTGGTACGGCGGCCGCAAGAAACTGAAGTCGCTCGCGATCGGCCAGGTGTGGAGGCCGGAAGGCGCCACGGCCGGCGCATCGTTCACCGCGGCCGACGAATCGACCGACACCGCGCGCGCCGCGAAGCTCGCCGCCCCCGCGAAGGGCAACGCCCCGCGCGCCGGCAAGCCGCAGCTGCGCAACCGCGCGCAGCAAGGCGTGTCGCCGAAGAAACCGGGCTCGACCCAATAAGGCCCCGGAGACGAAGCCATGGAATTTTTCCGCATCCGTAAAGACATTCCGTTCATGCGGCACGCGCTGGTGTTCAACGTGATCTCGCTGGTCACGTTCCTCGCCGCCGTGTTCTTCCTGTTCCACCGCGGGCTGCACCTGTCCGTCGAATTCACCGGCGGTACGGTGATCGAGGTTCAGTACCAGCAGGCCGCGCAGCTCGAACCCGTGCGCGCCACGCTCGGCAAGCTCGGCTACGCCGATGCGCAGGTGCAGAACTTCGGCACGTCGCGCAACGTGCTGATCCGCCTGCAGCTGAAGGAAGGCCTCACGTCCGCGCAGCAGAGCGATCAGGTGATGACCGCACTGAAGGCGCAGAGCCCCGACGTGTCGCTGCAGCGCGTCGAGTTCGTCGGCCCGCAGGTCGGCCGCGAGCTCGCGACCGACGGTCTCCTCGCGCTCGCGTGCGTCGTGATCGGCATCGTGATCTACCTGTCGATCCGCTTCGAATGGAAGTACGCGGTCGCCGGCATCATCGCGAACCTGCACGACGTCGTGATCATTCTCGGTTTCTTCGCGTTCTTCCAGTGGGAGTTCTCGCTGGCGGTGCTCGCGGCGATCCTCGCGGTGCTCGGCTACTCGGTCAACGAGTCGGTCGTCATCTTCGACCGGATCCGCGAAACGTTCCGCCGCGAACGCAGGATGAGCGTGTCGGAAGTGATCAACCACGCGATCACGACGACGATGTCACGCACGATCATCACGCACACGTCGACGGAAATGATGGTGCTGTCGATGTTCTTCTTCGGCGGCCCGACGCTGCACTACTTCGCGCTCGCGCTGACGGTCGGCATCATGTTCGGCATCTACTCGTCGGTGTTCGTCGCGGGCTCGCTCGCGATGTGGCTCGGCATCAAGCGCGAAGACCTGATCAAGGACAGGAAGAGCGCACACGATCCGGACGATCCGAACGCGGGCGCGCAGGTTTGAGCCCGCGCCGTTTCGGCTGATATACGAAGGCCGGTCCTGTTGGACCGGCCTTTTTTCATGCAAGCGTCACTGCCCTCTTCTCGCGGCGCGATGGCACGGGTGGCTTGGCTACGGTGTCGTGCCGGGCTGACTGGTGCCGCCGCGTCGAGATGCTGACGGGGCCGCGCTACTTCAACGGTAAGTCAGACACCGCATCGCGTAATTGCGCGGCGCGCCTGTTATTGAGTTCTGCAACACAGGCTAGCCTCCTCATCTCAAGCGCATTGCCAATGGCGCCCCCGCCCAATGAGGAGGCAAATGCGCATTGCGCTTCACGGTACTTCACGAAAGCTTTTTTCGAGGCGGCCAGCCTGGTCGTGGCCAGCCTGATGAACTGGGAGTCCTCATCCCACTTGGCAAACGCATTACGCACTTTTTCTTCGGCACGCCTCAGCTCGACCTCACTGGCCTCCTGCTTCCCCTGTAAACACTCTCTTACGCCAATCACTCCATTCGAGCATTCGCCGCGCAGTTCTCGCTCGCTCTGAGCCGAAGTATGCGAGGCAGCTATCGAACCGAGCGGAAAAGCAACAGCTGCAACTAAAAATACTATTCTGTACATATCGCGCCCGTCCTTTTCTGCATCGCCTTCAATGCATAGTCGAGTTTTGCCGCATAATTGAAATCGCCTCCTCCGTTATAGCGTTGTGCTATCAACGTTGTGGAAATCTGCCGCCAGCTTGTGATGACGCGTTGCACAGATGCTTTCTGATACTTCAACGCCTG
>Ga0207678_10001811_pt1 | contig 19579 bp, 21 predicted proteins | sample KBSC63metaG_FD_184319 | JGI IMG/M metagenome (GOLD analysis project Ga0207678, IMG submission 184319) | Corn rhizosphere microbial communities from Kellogg Biological Station, Michigan, USA - KBS C6-3 metaG (SPAdes) (version 2) | ecosystem: Host-associated > Plants > Roots > Rhizosphere > Soil ...
TCGGCGCGGCTGTTGACCCCCGCGGTCTCGTAGGGATCGCCCTCGATCACCACCGCCTCGCGCCCCTCGGCGGCGGCAATGTTGACGATGTCCGGTAGGTAATATTCGCCCGCGGCGTTGTCGTTGCCGACTTCGCCAAGCCAGCGGAAGAGGTCGCGCGCGCGAACGGCCATCATGCCGGAATTGCACAGGCGCACCGCGCGCTCGTGCTCGGTCGCGTCCTTATATTCGACCATCTTTGCGATGCGGTCGCCCTGGCCGAGGATGATGCGCCCGTATTTCAGCGGGTCGGGCGGGGTGGACGCAAGCACCACGACGCCCGGCCCGCCATCGCCGTCCAGCCGGTCGAGCATCCGCCCCAGCGTCTCCGCTTGGACGAATGGCGTGTCGCCGTAGAGCACCAGCACCGGCCCGTCATAGCCGGCGAGCGCGTCGGCGGCTTGCTGGACCGCGTGTCCGGTGCCCTTCTGCTCGGCCTGGAGCGCGACGGTTACGTCGCGGTCGCGGATCGCCGTCTCGACCTGCTCGCGTCCTTTGCCGACCACCACGACGCGCTTGTCCGCGCCGAGCGCATCGACGCGGTCGAGGAGGTGCAGGAGCAGCGGGCGGCTCGCGATCGGGTGAAGCACCTTGTGCGTGTCGGAGCGCATGCGCGTGCCCTGCCCGGCGGCAAGGATGACGACGGCAAAGCGGCGCTGGTCACTCATCGTGGCGCGAGCAATGGCATGACGCTTGAGCGTGCGCCAGTGGCCCGGATGCGAAAAGGGCGGCCCCGCCGGGACCGCCCTGATCGTCCGGAAAGCGCAGCGCTTCCTAGAAGATGTTCATATAATATTCGTTGCCGACGAAGCCCATCTTCTGGACATGGGCCTGCTTGGTCACGGCGAGCACCTTGTCGACGACTTCGTAGCGCGCGGTCGCATCCGGCTGCAGGTGGAGTTCCGGCACCGGGTTCATTTGCTGCGTCGTGTCGAGGTAAGAGCGGAGTTGCGGCATGGTCACGGGTCCACCGTTCCACAGCACCTGATCTTGCGCGTTGATCGACAGGACGTTCTTGACCGGGTCGACGGGCGGCGGCGGCTGGTTGGGCTGGTTGACCGGCAGGTCCAGCTTCACCGCGTGAGTCTGGATCGGAATGGTGATGATGAACATGATGAGGAGAACCAGCATGACGTCGATCAGCGGCGTCACGTTCATGTCGATCATGGGCTCGCCGGAATCATTGTCGCCGGTAGTTTGCATTGACATCTTGAGAGACTCCTACTCGGCGCGATAACCGGTCAGCGGCGGCGGCTCGGAAATGAACCCGACGCGCTGGAAGCCGGCCTGCTGCATGGTGATGATCGCCGCGCCGATGCATTTGTACTGGGCGTTGATGTCGCCGCGGATATGCGCCTCCGGCATGTTGTCCTCGTTGATGTTCTGCACCCCTCCGACCTTCTTGATCTGGTCCTCGAGCTTCTGGACCGCCCGGTCGAGCAGATCCTTCTGGGTGATCTTGGTCACGCCCCAATAGACCTCGCAGGTGTCGCCCGGGCCGTTGCGGACCACAAGGGAGACATTGTCCGGCTTGGTCGTGGTCGGTTCGTACCGCACGTTCGGAAGCTTGATGGGAATCGTCTGCTTGATCACCTGGGTGGTGATCAGGAAGACGATCAGGAGCACGAGCATGACGTCCGTCAGGGGCACCACGTTGATGTCCGAGATGGCTTCCTCTTCGTCGCCTTGGATGACTTGGCCTGCCATACGGCTGGTTCTTTCTTCTTACTTCGACCGGTGAGGCCCCGACCCCGAACGGGGCGGGGCCTCACGCGATTTACTTGGCGGTGGTCGGCGTGCGGACCGGCTCGCTCGGCGCAGTCGCGCGAGCAGCGGGGCTCGACGGCGAGCCGGAGGCGGCAGCCGCGGCGCGCGGCTTAACCGCTCCGCCCGACATCAGGTAGCCGTGGAGGTCGTTTGTGAAGGCCGCGAGGTCCTCCATGATCGACTTGTTGCGGCGGACCAGCCAGTTGTAGGCGAGCACCGCCGGAACCGCGACGACGAGGCCGAGCGCGGTCATGATCAGCGCTTCACCGACCGGGCCGGCGACCGCGTCGATCGAGGCCTGACCCGAGGCGCCGATCCGGATCAGCGCGCGGTAAATGCCGACGACGGTGCCGAACAGACCGATGAACGGAGCGGTCGAGCCGACCGTCGCGAGGAAGGCCAGGCCTTCACCGAGGCGCGAGCTGATCGAGCCCTGGCTGCGTGCGAGGCTGTTGGCCATCCAGTCGTGCTGGTCGATCGGATCGGTCAGCTTGCTGTGCTGGTCCTGCGCGACGAGCGCGTCGTCGACGATCGAGCGATAGGCGCTGCGCGTCTCGAGCTTCTGCGAGGCTTCGCGCAGATTGGGCGAGTTCCAGAAGCTCGCGCGGACCTTGCGCCCCTGGGCGATGATCTTCTGTTGCTGCATCAGCTTGGTGAACAGGATGTAGAACGAGAAAATCGACATCAGGACGAGGATCGAGAACACCGAGATGGCGATGATGCCGCCCTGCTGGAGCGCGGGGATCAGGCCGTAAGGGTTTGAACCTGCTGCGGCGGGTGCTGCTTGCATGATTGTGCTTTCCTTCTGAATTTCTGTCTTAAAAAACTCTGCGGTTGATCAGCCTTCGAGACGCCACGTGATCGGCGGCGTCGTGATAGTGTCTGAAACGGCGTTGCCGTTGCTGTCCTTGGCCGGCACGAATTTGGCCCGACGGCGAATGATATTGCACGTAGCCGCGTCCAAGGCGCTGTTACCGCTCGAACGAGTAATATTGCAGCCAGCAACCCGGCCATCGGGGCCGATCGTTATGGTTGCCTGCGAAGTGCCTTCCGCCCCTGAGGCTTGCGCCGAGGCCGGGTAATCGTCCGCGCTGAACAGCGTGCGCAGGTCACCCTTGGCACTCTGAGCTGACTGCACCTTGCGCGGAGGCGGCGGGGGCGGCGGCGGCGAAGGGGCAACCGGCGGGACATAGACCGGCGGCGGCGGAGCCGTGACCGTCGCGATCGGCGGCGGCGGAGCCTCCATGCGAACCAGCGGCGGCGGGGTTACCGGCGGCGGCGGCACCTTGGGCATGTCCTTTGGCGGCGGCGGCGGCTCCTCGGGGGGCGGCGGCTGCTCCTCGACGTCGAAGGTCTTGAGGTCCTGGGCCGCCTTCTTGATGACGTTATAGGCGAGGCCGGTGACAATAGCGTAGCCGAGCCCGAGCTGGAGGATGGCGACCAGGATGATCGACATGGTCCGGTTGCCGCTAAGTTCTTTGCGTTGCGCGTATGACATTAACCCGCAATTCTCCTCGATGCGCCGTGGAAATCCACGGCCCGGCGGGGCGACGGCCGCGCCCTGCCTGTTGAATAGTCGGTCCGATGTATCAACATATCATCGGCGCACAAGCGCGCTTCCTTATCTCCGGCTCAAAGGTCGCGCAACGGATTTTGTTCCACATCCGGAAGGCGTGAAACCGCGCCTCTTAACGCAGATCAGTCATGCTTCGGGCCAAGCGCCGGAAAAGGAAGCGATTTCGACTCCGACGCCGTGGGCATCCGGATAAACGTCCGGCTTCGACGTCTTCACACGCAGCGCCCGGACTCCGCGGAAGGCGGCGATCCGCTGAAAGACGGCGTGCGCCAGGGTTTCCTGGAGGTTGTAGCGCCGCGCCGCCGCCAGCTCCTCGACCTCGGCGCGCAGGAAATCGTAGTTCCACGCCCGCGCCGGATCATCGTCATGGGGAACATCGAGGTCGTCGAGCCAGATCTCGACGGTCACCAGCAAACGCTGGGGCGCTCCGACCTCGAATTCGTGGAAGCCGATGTCCGTCTGGACGGCCAGCGAATCGAGAACGATTCGGGCCGATCGGACCTTGAGCTCATCCGGGACCAGGCCAGTCAGTTTCGGAACAATCGAAGTCATGCATCCCCCAGGAATTGGACGTCGCGGTCCAGCGCGAGAAAGCGATGGCCGGAATCGATTGTCAGCACCTGCCCCGTCACGCCAGGCGCGTCGATCAGATATCTGATGGCGCCGACAACATTGTCCGAAGTTACGCCGTGCCGCAGCGGGTTGGCGGAATGCATCATCCGGAAATTCTCTTCCGACTGGCCGCTCGAGCGGAGCATGAGGCCCGGCGCTATGCCATTGACGCGGATGCGCCGCGCCGCGAGCGCTCTGGCAGCGAGCTCGGTCAGCCCGGCGAGCGCTTGCTTGGACAGGGTGTAGCTCAAGTAATCGGGATTGGGCGCGCCGAGCTTCGCATCGAGGAGATTGAGGATCAGCGCGTCCTCCGCACCGTTCTGCTCCTTCGCGAAACGCTCGACGAGCAGCGCGGGCGCGCGGGCATTCACCGCCATGTGCGCGTCGAACTCTTCAACACTGAACGCGCCGAACCCGTCATGGGCGAAGCGCGCTGCGTTGTTGACCAGAAGGCGTGCCGGAGGAACCGATGAAGCCGCGGCGAAGATTGTCTCGGCACAGTCGGCATCCGCGAGGTCCGCGATGACCTTCATGGCCCCGGAAGGCACTTCATCGTCATCGTGATGAACGTGACCGATCACGCCCCAGCCGTCGTCGAGCAACGCTTGGGCGATGGCAGCGCCGACGCGCTTGCCCGCGCCGGTGACGATGGCTGTGCGAATGGGGGTCGCCGTCATTGCGGGGAACGCAGTGACGAAGCAATCCAGTGACCGCAAGCTGGATTGCTTCGCCGCGCTCGCAATGACAGACGCGAAGTGATGCCCGAGACCCGCCCTCCGATCGAGCTTCGCGGCCTCGACTTCGCCGAGCTTCAGCGGTTGATCGGCGAACGCCGCCTGCCTCCCGTCGACCAATGGGACCCGCCGCATTGCGGGCATTCGGAGATGCGCATCGCGCGCGACGGAAGCTGGTTTCACCAGGGCAGCGCGATCCGCCGTCCGGCGATGATCCGGCTGTTCTCCACCGTGTTGCGGCGCGAGGCGGACGGGAGGCACGTTCTCGTTACCCCGGTCGAGAAGCTCGAGATCGAGGTCGAATCCACCGCTTTCCGCGCGATCGAGATGTCGAGCGAGGGGACGGGCCCGGAGCGGAAGATCGCCTTACGGCTCGACAGCGGCGACGTCGTCCTGCTCGGTCCCGCCAATCCTCTGACCCTCGCGCCGACGCCGCGCGTGCAGGTCCGCCACGGCCTCGAGGCCGAGCTGTCTCGCCCGGTCTATTACGAGCTTGCCGAGCTCGCGCTGGCCGAAGGCGGAGCCGGCATATGGAGCAATGGCGCGTTTTTCCCACTGGACGACGCGCAATGACCCTGGCCGACCGGCTTCGCGCGGCGCTCAATGCGCCGGCTGGCGGTCCACCGCTCGAAGGCGATCTCGTCGAGTTGCGCGCCGAGGCGTCGGTTGCGGCGGCGGTGCTGGTCGCAGTGACCGACCGTACGGAGCCCGGCGTGATCCTCACGGTTCGCCGCGAGCATTTGCGGACCCACGCCGGCCAGGTCGCCTTTCCCGGCGGCCGGCTCGACGCCGGCGAGGACGCGGTCACCGCTGCGCTGCGCGAGGCCCATGAGGAAATTCTCCTCGACCCGCGCGAAGTGGACGTCGTCGGGACGATCGAGCCTTACCGTACCGTGACCGGCTATTCCGTCACTCCGGTGGTCGGCGTCGTCCCGCCCGACCTTCCGCTAAGCCCCCACGAGAGCGAGGTGGCCGACTGGTTCGAGGCGCCGCTGGGCCATGTCCTGGATCCGGCCAATCAGGAGCAAAAGACCGCCCTGTTCCAGGGCCGCGAGCGGCACTATTACGAAATCCTCTGGAACGGACGCAGGATCTGGGGGGCAACCGCGGCCATGATCGTCAATCTTTCGCGCAGGCTGCACGCCTTTTGAAGCTCGACGCCGCCAAATGGCGCAAGCGCCGCGGAATGGCGCGCGTGCTCGACGCGCTCGGTTCCGGCGAGGGCCTGACGCGCTATGTCGGCGGCGCCGTGCGCGACGACCTCATGGGGTTGCCGGTCAGCGACGTCGATCTCGCCACGCGGATCAAGCCCGACGAAGTCGTCGAACGGCTGCAGAAGGCGAAAATCAAGGCTGTGCCGACGGGCATCGATCATGGCACCATCACGGCCGTCAGCGACGGCCGGCCGGTCGAGATCACGACGCTTCGGCGCGATGTCTCGACCGATGGCCGCCGCGCAACCATCGCGTTCACCGACGATTGGAAAGAGGACGCGGCGCGGCGCGATTTCACCATCAATGCCTTGTCGGCCGATCCCATAAGCGGGGAGCTGTTCGACTATTTCGGCGGGCTCGCCGACCTCGAGGGGCGCCGCGTCCGCTTCATCGGCGATCCCCTGGAAAGGATCGCCGAAGACCATCTGCGAATCCTCCGCTTCTTCCGCTTCCACGCCCGGTTCGGCGAGGGGACCCCGGACGCCGCTGCCGTGGATGCCTGCGCGGCGCGCGCCAACGACCTGATGGCCTTGTCGCGCGAACGGATCGCAGACGAGCTCGTGAAGTTGCTCGGCGTCGCGAACCCCGCGCCGACGGTGGGCGTCATGTTGGAGCGCGACATACTGAAGCCGGTGCTGCCCGAAATCACGCGCGAGCGGCTCGGCGACCTCCAGGCGCTTGTCGCGACAGAAGCGGAAGCTGCCGTCCCGGGCGATGCACTCCGGCGACTGGCTGTGCTCATTCCACGCGAGCCGGCGATTGCCGAAGACATCGCCGTGCGCCTCCGGCTCTCGAACAAGGCGAAGAAGCGCCTGGCCTGCTCGGCGGCGACCGACATCGGGCCATCGCCACAAGCGCTGGCTTATCGGCTGGGTGTGGATTGCGCCGTCGATCGGCTGCTGCTTGCCGGTCGCGCGGCCGACGCCTCGGCGATCGCCGGATGGCATGCGCCCCGGCTGCCGATCAGCGGCGGAGGGCTCATTGCCCGTGGCCTCACCCAAGGCCCTGTCGTCGCGCGCGTCCTGCGCCAAATCGAAGATCGCTGGGTCCGCGATGGATTCCCGACCGGCGAGGCGTTCGAATGGATCGTCAACGAGACACTGTCCGCCGAGTGACCATGTCTCAGGAGCGCGTCACAATGGAGCGCGCCAGCGCCAGCTCTGGAGCCATTGCGCCCTCCGCCGCGCATGCGGGGGTCGCGGGCCGGTAGGTCGGATAAGTCAGCGCCGCATAGCGCGCGAACAGGTCGTCAAAATGCTGGTCGATCGAGCGCAGCGAGGATGCGCGGACGGCCGCGGCGCGTTGAAGCTCGATGCCGCCGTCGATGAACCGCGCGATCGCATCTTGAAGCGAGCCCTCGTTACCGGCGCGGTAGGTGGTTCCGGCGTGCGGCGCTAGCAGGTCGAGCGCGGCTCCGCGGTCGGGGATGATCATCGGAATGCCGCTGGCCCGAGCTTCGGCGGCCACAAGGCAGAAGGTTTCCGCTTCGCAGCCGTGGACCAGTGCATCAGCGCTGGCCATCAGCATCGCGATTTCGTGACGATCGTCGAGGCGGGGCAATATCGCCACGCGACCCGTACGACAGGCCATCAGCTCCAGCTTTCGCCGCCGTGCGCCATCGCCGACCAGAAGCAGGCCGACCGGCCGGCGAGGTGCGCAGGCTTCGACCGCCCGCACGACCATTTCCCAGCGCTTCTCTCCAGAGAATCGACCGAGACCTAGCAGCAGCGTCGCGCCTGGATCGAGATCCAGGGAGGACAACGCCGCCGCGCGCAACTCCCGCGAGCGCAGCCGCGGCGAGAACAGGTTGGGCTCGACCCCCATCGGGACCGTTTCGACATTCTCGACGCCTTGGGCGCGGAGCCGCGCCGCCAGATGTCCGTTCGCGCAAACCACCGCGTCGAACATCCGCCCGACTCCCCGCAGATGCCTCCAGAAGGTTTCGAACATGCGGTCGATGGTCGGGATGGGCACGATCCCGCCGAGCCAACGATAGGCATAGGCCGCAAGCGGGTCGGCGTGCATTACGAGCGATCGCGTGGCCGCGCCCTGCCAGCGCCCGACCATGGTTGCGCTCGACCACGGCGACGACGCCTCGACATGGTCCGGGCGCCAGGCATCGAGCGCGCGGTGAAGCGCGGATTGGTCATCGAAATAGCGGTAGCGCCGGTCGACCGGCAACGTCGGCGAGGCAATGCTGGCGAGGATCGCGCCGGGGCCGCGGCGCTCGATCTCGTCGCGCTCGCCTGGAACGATGACGATGATCTCGTGGCCGAAGCGCGGAGCCGCCTTCAGCTTGGCTTCGACGTAGGTCCGGACTCCCCCACCGGCGGGAGAGTAGAAAGCGCTGACATCGACGATCCGCATCGGCCAGCGTCGAGCCGGGAAAGCCGCCCAACATCAAGTGAAGCTTTTTTAATGCGAAAGCGCGCCAGGCCGGCCGCATAAGGCGGGCATGACCGGCCTGCTGCTCGCCTCGATCCACGACGTTTCGCCGCGTTTCGAGAGCGAAGTCGATCGGCTTGTCGAGGTGCTTCAGCCGCATGTCGGCGATCGCATCGCGATGCTGGTCGTGCCCAATCATTGGGGAAGCGCGCCGATCGTCCCGGGCTCACCGTTCGCGGCGCGGCTGCGGCGCTGGTCGGAAGCGGGCTTCGAGATGTTCCTTCACGGTTTCTACCACCGCGACGATCACCGGCATACCGGCGCGGATGGCATTCGCGCCCGGCTGATGACCAACGGCGAAGGCGAGTTCCTCGGACTGTCTCGCGCCCAGGCTCGGGAGCGGATCGAGCGCGGCCGGTCGCTGGTCGAGGACCTGCTTGGCGCTCCAATCGCCGGCTTCATTGCCCCCGCCTGGCTCTATGGCCCAAACACCGTCGAGGCCCTGGAGGATTGCGACATTCCGATCGCGGAAAGTCACTGGCGTGTGTGGTCCCCGGCCACTGGCCGCGACCTCGCGAAGGGACCGGTGATCACCTGGGCGAGCCGCACGCCTTCGCGCCTCGCATCATCGCTGGCAGCGGCAGCATTGCTCCGCCATTCGCGCTCGCGCGTCCTCAGGATCGGCGTCCATCCGCCCGACGTTCGTCATCCGCGCCTGGTAAAAAGCATCCAGAGGGCATTGGCCGCGGGCACAAAGGCGCGCCGCGCGGCGGGCTATTCCGCGCTGCTCAAAACTTCATGACGAAGGTCACCGCCGGCTTGCGCGAGCGCGGGGGGCGTTCGCCGGCTGTGCCGTCCGCCCCTTTCTTGCGGCCGTAGATATTGGCGAGTCCCACGCCGAGAAAAGCGTTCGCGCCGACACCCTGCTGGACGAGCATGCCCCGTATCAGGGGAAGGGGGCCCGGCGCGCCTTGGGGATCGGCCAGCCGCAGATCGATCGCGTGATTGCGGGCGACGAGCGCGACATCCGCGAAAGCGGCGCCCTTGTTCTGGGCGTACGCACCCGTTGCCGAGGCCAGCGGCACGAATGCTACCATAGCGAGCCATCGCGACATGGCCCTTCGACTCCCCTGTTGCGGGAGCTCAACCCGGACGGCGGTGCCGTGTTCCGAAACGTCCCGGCGAAGAACCCGCGTTCAGCGGTGGCGTGATTTCCAATATTCGAGCGCCGCAACGGGCTCGAGCGGCTTCGCGAAATAATAGCCCTGGCCGGACGCGCAGCCCAGCGTGGCCAGCGTCGTCGCCAGCTCGACCGTTTCGATGCCTTCGGCGGTCGTCGACATGCCCAGCGCTTCGGCGAGGCTCAACACGGCGCGGACGATGGCGACCGCGTCCGGGTCGACCATCATTCCCGAAACGAAGCTCTTGTCGATCTTGAGCACGTCGATCGGTAGGCGCTGCAGGTAGGCCAGGCTCGAGTAGCCGGTGCCGAAGTCGTCCATCGCGACGGTGGCATCAAGCGCCTTCAACGCCTCGAACACCCGGGTCGCTCGCGCCGGATCCTGGACGATCGAGCTTTCGGTGAGCTCCAGGGTCATCCGGTCGCCGGTCAGCCCGCTGCTCTTGAGCGCGCTTTCGACCATCTCCGCGATATTGTCGCGCGCCACCTGGATCGCCGACAGATTGACGCCGACATAGAGCGGCAGCGTCTCGCCGGTCTCCTTGTCCCAGTCGGCCAGCGTTTGCGCGGCGCGCTCCATGGCCCAGCGGCCAAGTTGCAGGATCAGACCGGATTCTTCCGCGACGGGAATGAATTCGCTCGGGCTGATCTCGCCGCGATCCTCGTGGGTCCAGCGCGCCAGCGCCTCGAAGCCGGCCACCTCTCCCGACTTCAAGTCGATGAGCGGCTGATAGAAAAGCTTGAGCTGGTCCTTGTCGAGCGCGCGGCGGAGCTCGGTCTCGATCGAGAAGCGGCGCCGGGCTTCAGTCGCCTGTTTTGGCTCATAAACCTGCGGCGCTCCCGCTAGCTTTGCCTGCTTGACCGCGAATTGGGCGTTGCGGAACAGCTCCTCCGGGTCCTGGCCGGCGTGCATCAGCGCGACGCCGATCGCGCATTCCACCCGAATTTCGAGATCCGAAATCTTGAATGGGGAAGCCATCACGTCCTGGATGCGCTGAGCCGCCTTGAGAGCATCCTCGACTCCGCGCCGAAGCGACACCAGCACCCCGAACTCGTTGCCGCCGGTCCGCGCCAGCACATCGCCGGCGCGCAACGCAAGGATCAGGCGCCGGGCGAAGGTGATCAGCAGCTCGTCGCCGGCAAGCGCACCCATCGATTCGTTGATCCGGCTGAAGCGCAGCATGTCGACGACCAGCACCGCATGCTCGAGGTCGCGGCTGACTTTCTCGCCCGCCTGCTCGACCGCTTCGGTGAACGCCAGGCGGTTGGGAAGGCCGGTCAGGCTGTCGCGGAGCATTTCGGCGCGAAGGCTCCGCTCCGCCTGCACCTCGACGGTCCGGTCGACCACGCTCAGGAGGCAGCGCCGAGCCGCGCCCTTCTTGAGCACGGGCAGAGGCGCCAGCTTCAGGCGGAAATGGTGGGACGACACGCCCTCGCCGTCCTTGAAATCGAGCTCCCCGCCGACATCGGTCCCGTCGAAGAACTTCCGCAGGATCTCCGCGATCGGTCCGGTCTTCAGGCATTCGGCTTCGTTCCAGTCGAGCGCGGTGCAGGCCGAGCGCTGGACCGTCTCATAGAAGCGGCTGTTGTGCGAGCTGACCTGAAGGCAGCCGTCAGCATTCCGCCCGATGATCGCTGCCGCGATGGGCAGCGCGTCGAGCAAGCCGGTATCGTCCGCAATCGAGAGATGCGGAGTCGCGCCAGGATTTGGCGCTCGCCGAGCGGACGAGCGGCTAACTGCAGCCTGCATGAGCCGTCCTATGCCGCAGAGGAGTTAATTCGAAGTATCCAAACGTCCGGTTTTTCCCTCTGCGGAAGAACGTTAACCGAGGTTAGTTAACGGCTCATCCGAAGCGGTTGGTTCGCGGGAAACCGATGGGCGGCATGCGGCCGGCCGCGCCCCGCGCCGCACGCCAGGCGCTGAGGTCCGTTTCCGTGCGCACGCGCCCGGTTTCGCCGCCAAGCGCCCAGCTCAGGCCATGCGCCAGCTGGAACGCGACGACATCGGAGAGGCCGCCATCGCGATAGCGCTGCAAGGTGACGCCCTGGCCACGCCCGAGCTCCGGCAGCTCGCTCAACGGGAAGACCAGCATCTTGCGATTCTCGCCGACCGCCGCGACGGCGTCGGCGCCATCCGGGACGATGCGCACAACCGCCAGCTGGGCGCCCGGTCGGACGTTGACTAGCTGCTTGCCCTTGCGGGTCTCCGCCAACGTTGCCTCGCCGCTGGTGATGAAGCCCTTGCCGTCCGACGATGCGACGAGCAGCTTCATGTCGGGTCTGACCACCACAAGCTGGACGATGTCGACCTCGCCGTCGAGGTCGATGAACAGCCGCACGGGCTCGCCGAACCCGCGTGCGCTCGGCAGCTTGTCGCCCGCCAAGGTGTAGACTCGCCCGTTCGACGCGAACAGCGCCAGCCGGTCGGTGGTCTGGGCGTGGAAGTGGATGAACGGCTCGTCACCCTCGCGCCATTTGAGATCCGCCACCTGCTCGAGCGCGAGGTGCCCTTTCATCGCCCGGATCCAGCCCCGCCGCGACAGAATGACCGTGATCGGCTCCTTCTCGATCATCGCCGTCCAGTCGATCTCGCGCGCCGGCGCCACTTCGTCGATGCGCGTTCTGCGCTCGTCCCCGAACTTGGCCTTCAGCGCTTCGAGTTCCTTCTTCATTCGGCGGCGCTGGCGCCCCTTGTCCTCGATCAGCTTGGCAAGGTCGTCACGTTCTTTGGCGAGAGCATTGCGCTCCTTCGCGATTTCCATCTCTTCCAGCCTCCGCAACGAACGGAGCCGCATGTTGAGAATGGCTTCGGCCTGACGATCGCTAAGCGCGAACTCGGCCATCATTACGGCCTTGGGTTCGTCTTCCGTGCGGATGATCTCGATCACGCGATCGAGGTTGAGGAAGGCGATGAGGAAGCCCTCGAGCAACTCGAGCCGGTCGTCGATCTTGCCAATCCGGACCTGGCTCTTGCGGACGAGGACTTCGAACTGGAAGGCCAGCCACGCGGTCAGCGCCTGCTTCAGGCTCATCACGCCCGGCGTGCGCGTCGCGTCGAGGACGTTGAGGTTGAGCGGGAAGCGGATTTCGAGGTCGGTGAGACGGTAGAGGCTCTCGAGCAGCAGTTCCGGATCGACCGTCCGCGCCCTCGGCTCGAGGATCAGCCGTACGGCCTCGTCGCTCTCGTCCTTCACGTCCGCCAAAATCGGCAGCTTCTTGTCGCCGATCAGCGCCGCGATCTGCTCGATCAGCTTGGCCTTTGGAACGCCGTAGGGAATCTCGCTGACCAGCAGGTGCCAGCCTCCGCCCTTCTCTCGCTCAATCTCGATCCGTGCGCGGAGGCGAAAGGAGCCGCGCCCGGTCGCATAGGCCTGGGCGATGGTCTCACGGCTGTCGACCAGCACGCCGCCGGTCGGGAAGTCCGGGCCCGACACGAAATCCATCAGCGCCGAATCCTCGGCCTTGGGGTTGTCGATCAGATGCGCCGCCGCCTCGATCAATTCGCCGACATTGTGCGGCGGGATCGAGGTGGCCATGCCGACCGCGATGCCGCTTGCGCCGTTGGCGAGAAGGTTCGGGAATAGTCCCGGGAAGACCTCGGGCTCTTCTTCCTCGCCATTGTAGGTGGGGCGGAAGTCGACCGAGCCTTCGTCGAGACCGGCCATCAGCTGGGTCGCGACGGCCGTCAGCCGTGCTTCGGTGTAGCGATAGGCGGCGGCGTTATCGCCGTCGATGTTGCCGAAATTGCCCTGCCCGTCGACGAGCGGATAGCGGAGCGCGAAATCCTGCGCGAGGCGGACCATGGCATCATAGACGCTCTGGTCGCCGTGCGGGTGATATTTGCCGATGACGTCGCCGACGACCCGCGCGGACTTCTTGTAGGCGGCGGCGGGATCGAGCCGCAGCAGCCGCATGGCCCACAGCAAGCGACGATGGACCGGCTTCAGCCCGTCGCGGACGTCGGGAAGCGAGCGCGCCGTGATCGTCGACAGCGCATAGACGAGGTAGCGCTCAGAAAGCGCGGCATCGAACGGGGTCTCAATGACAGAGGACATGTCGGGATCGGCCATGCCGCCTGCCTAGCAAGCCCGGCAGCGCCCTGTCACTGATTCGGCGCGCGCCGAATCCACGGAATTTGTCGACGAAACGAGCGGCCGGACTATTCCCTAGTCAATGACTAGGGTTTAACCAAGATCATCCGCGCTCCACTCCCCTGTTGGCGCGGCCGGGGGCAGGCCTGAGGGCACGCGGGCCTGCCCCCATCCCTACTGAGCCGCGATCTGCGCCGACGCCGGGACGCGGCCCTGGGCCGCCCAGCCGCCATCGAGCTCGGCCACCGCCAGCCGCATCTCGGCGAGCAGCCATTCGCGGAACCGCTTGACCTTCGGGACCATGTGCCGCTCCTTGGGATAGACCAGCCAGTAGGACCAGCCGCGCACCGACACACGTTCGGGGAACAGCAGGCACAGCCGGCCCGCCGCGACGTCGCCCTTCCACAGCAAGGGGGTCAGCAGCGCGAATCCCTGGCCGGCCATCGCCGCATGGCCTTCGTTCGCCTGATTCTCGAGGCGGATGCCGGCGCGGCGGAGCACGGATTCGTCCGCCGGCACACCATTGTCGGAGAACCATTGCTGCCACCAGTCGTCGCTGGGATTGATGCGGTTCTGGTCGGGAAGATCGTTAGGCTCGATCCGCCGTCCGAGCTTGCGCTCGACGGCTTCGATACACTCGGGGCTCGCCATTGGCGTGAAGGCGGATTCAAAGAGCTTATGCTCCTCCATCCCCTCCCATCCGCCCGAGCCGCCGCGGATCGCGATGTCGGCGTCGCCGCCGCGCAGGTCGCACAGCTCGTTGCTGGTGGTCATGCGCACGGCGAGGTCGGGATGCTCCATCTGGAACGCGCCGAGCCGCCACGCGAGCCAGGTGTTGGCGAAGGTGTGCGTGGTGGTGATGGTCAGAAGCGATTCATCTTCCTCGCGATGGCTGGCGAACGCCGTCTCGATCGCGTCGAAGGCTCCGGACAGCGCCGGAAGGAGCCGCGCGCCGAGCGGGGTCAGCCGCGCGCGCCCCCGCTCCCGCACGAACAAAGGCGAGCCGAGCCGCTCCTCGAGGCTTTTGACCTGGTAGGATACCGCGGCCTGGGTCATTCCCAGCTCTGCCGCTGCGGCGGTGAAGTTTTCGGTCCGCGCGGCCGCCTCGAAAGCCCTGACCGCTGCCATTGGAGGAAGGCGTCTCATCGGCGTCGCTCTTGCAGGATTGAACCCCCGCCGAACCCGCGTTCGGCGAGATATTCATAAGGCCAGTTTATGGCCCCTGTCGAGCGTTTGATTGGCGAAACGACGGGCACGAATCTAGATAAGCTTCCAGCCGCCGGTGAGGACAATCCCTCCCCTAGCCAGCCCCCTCTCCGGCGGCCACCACTACAGAAATGAGGTGCGCCATGACTTATGGCCTTAGTCCCCGTGCGTTCATCGAAGACGGCCCCACCGTTCTGACCATGGAGCTGCGATCGTCGCGATCGACCGCTCGCTCGTGGCGCGCCCTGGACGCCGAGAGCCGCCTCGCGGCGATCGAGCGCGCCCTCAAGCCCGCCAACGATCTCATCGACGCCTATCCGATGGCGCTTTGAGCGGAGGACGAAAGGATGGTTACCATGGTGGATGAAATCTACGACCGGGCCTACCAATCGGCTCGTGCTGACCTCAACGACGGCCTCCGGGCCGTGTTTTCGGGCCTTGGCCGCGCGATCGGCCAGACCCTCCAGGTCCTTCACCGGATCGAGTGGAGCGCGCCCTGGGATGCGCCCAAGAAACCCGCCCGTCGTGTCTGACGGCAAGGCGAGGAGCGCGGACTAGCACGCACCGCGCTCCTCGCTTATAGCCCGCGCTCCTCTCCCTGGAGCAACGCGCAAAACGATGGCTCGCCGCCGCCAAATCTACGAGGGCAAAGCCAAGATCCTCTACGAGGGTCCCGAGCCCGGCACGCTGATCCAATATTTCAAGGACGACGCGACCGCCTTCAACGCGCAGAAGCGCGGGACGATCAGCGGCAAGGGCGTCATCAACAACCGCATCTCCGAGCATATCTTCACCGCGCTGCAGACGATCGGCGTGCCGACGCACTTCATCCGCCGCCTGAACATGCGCGAGCAGCTGATCCGCCAGGTCGAGATCATCCCGATCGAGGTCGTGGTGCGCAACGTCGCCGCCGGCTCGATCTCGAAGCGCCTCGGCATCGAAGAGGGCACCCAGCTGCCCCGCACGATCATCGAATATTATTACAAGGACGACGCGCTCGGCGACCCGATGATCGCCGACGAGCATATCGCCTGCTTCGGCTGGGCCAGCCAGGACGAGATGAACGACATCGCCGACATGGCGATCCGCGTGAACGACTTCCTGTGCGGCATGTTCGCGGCGATCGGCATCCGCCTGATCGACTTCAAGCTCGAGTTCGGGCGGGTTTACGACGGTGACTATGGGCGCGTCATCCTGGCCGACGAGATCAGCCCCGACGGTTGCCGCTTGTGGGACCTCAAGACCAACAAGAAGCTCGACAAGGACCGCTTCCGCCAGGATCTCGGCGAAGTCGAGGAAGCCTATCAGGAAGTCGCGCGGCGCCTCGGCCTGCTCCAGCCCGACGACGAATCCGCCGTGCTCGACCTCGACAGCCACCGCAAGAAGCGGGGGAAGTAGTTTATTTCACACGAAGGCACGAAGGCACGAAGCGAGCCTCATGAACGATATTGAGGAGCTCGCCAGCGTCAAATCGGTCGAGCGCAATGCGCCAGTACACGCGAAACAAAAGCCCGATCGTGTGAGCGTATGGCCGTTCGGAGAACCCTGACCCCGCACATGCAGCGGGAGGCATGTCCACTTTCGACCGATTGCGGACGTTAGCCGCTCTGTTACGGTCACGTAACCACGAGGGCCGGGTCATGCATTTCCACGTTCCCAAGCCACTGCACGGATGGCGCGAATTCGCTGGCGAGGTCGGCATTATCGTGCTCGGCGTGCTAGTCGCGCTTGGGGCGGAGCAACTCGTGGAGTCGCTGCACTGGCGAGGGGAGGTTCGCGATGCGAAGTCAGCGATCCATCAGGACATGGCGCAGAGCAATCGCGTGTTTGCGTATCGCGTTGCCGCCCACGATTGTGTCGCCCGTCGACTGAGCAAGATTGGTGAAATCATCGAACGTTCGGCGCAACATCAGGGACCACCCAACGTCGGCGACGTCTTCCCGGACATTGGCAATGCGCTAGACGAAAACGCGTGGGAAACCAGCCGCGCTGGCCAGGTGCTGCAGCATTTCGACCGCAAATCGCTCGGCCTCTACGGGATCTATTATCTGCAGCTCCACAACGTCGGCGAGTTCATCATGAAGGAGGGTGACGATTGGGGAGTCTTGCGGGCGCTGCGAGGAAATCCCAATCGCCTCGCGCCTCCCGATTTTGCCGGAATGCGCGTCGCGCTGATGCACGCTTCATTCGAAAATGACATCATTGCCGGCATTGCGCTCGACGAGCTCGGATATTCAAAGGGGCTGGGCGTGAGCGTGCCCAAGCCTGAACGGGCTCGCCTCGCCACTGTTTGCCGCCCCTTGGCTACCGGCTGACATGCATTTCCACGTTCCCAAGCCACTGCACGGATGGCGCGAATTCGCTGGCGAGGTCGGCGTCATCGTGCTGGGTGTGCTGATTGCGCTGGGCGCGGAGCAGGTGGTGGAAACGCTGCACTGGCGGCAAGAGGTCAGCCTCTTTCGAAACTCAGTCGACCACGAGATCGGGAACAATCTCGGCACCTATGTCTATCGGATGAGGGAGAACGCCTGCGTCGACGCTCGCCTCCACCAACTCGATCGCTTGCTCGCAAGCTCGCGGGCCGGTCATCCGCTGACGCTTACGGGACCCATCGGAGCACCCTCGTCGCTCAGCCTCGAAACCAGCGCCTGGCAAAGCAGGGACGCGAATATCGTCACGCACATGCCGACGCAGGAACGGCTGGCGATCGGAAGAATGTACGACGAGTTTGCGAACAACGAAGAGCACCGGCTTGACGAGCGGGAGGCGTGGCTTGAGCTGGGCGAGTTCAACGGCGCCAGCGACCTCGACCATGCCGACCTGATGCGGCTTCAAGGGCTGATCAGCCGGGCACGGTATCGCCAGGCGCACATCACCACCAACGCGATCAACTATTTGAAGCGCGCCGGCGCGATCGGCCTAAAGCCGATCTGGAACGATTTCCCGCCTTACGATCCGGGCATCTGCAAAGCGATCCTCTCCACGAAGTCGGGGACGGCGGGCTAACATGCACGTCCATCTTCCCAAGCCGCTGCACGGCTGGCGCGAGCTCGTGGGCGAGGTTGGGGTCATCGTGCTCGGGGTGTTGATTGCGCTCGGGGCTGGACAGATCGTGGAGTGGGTGCACGACCGTCAGGTAGCGGAAGAAGCTCGTGAGAACGTCCGTGCCGAAGCCCGTCTCGACCTTGGATTCATCCAGGGTCGCATCGCCTCGCAACGCTGTATCGAAGCTCGTCTATCCGAGCTTTCCGCAATTCTCGCCAATGCCGGAGACGGGTCGCCAGACCCGCGCCCGACGTGGATAGCCAAGCCGCCGACAGTCCCGTTCTTCACGACCCGCTGGCAGGCCGCGACCGCCAGCGGGCGCAACAGCCTGTTTTCAGCCAAGGAACAGGAGCAGTTCGGCACGCTTTATCAGATATTCAACCGCTACAATGACTATCAACCGCGTGAACAGGAAGTCTGGGCCGACCTGCGCGCGCTGGAGACGTGGCAAGGGCCGCTGGGGCCCGAGGCTCGGTTAAGCTTCGCGAAGAGTCTTCAGCAGGCGAAATACCTCGCTTGGGATTTGAACTACGCGGGAACCTACGCGCTGAAAACGGGCGCAGCGATGGGACTTCTGTCAAAACAGGCACCCTCGGAACCGGAACCCATTTGCTACCCGATCACAACGCCGCGGGCCGATGCGCTGCGCCGCGTCAACGCTCCGCTAGGAGAGCCCTGAACGTTATTGCGGCATTTCCCTCTCGCTGATGTTCGCTTCCCACCCAAAACAGGCGTTAGATTGCAAGCCGCGCAACTTGCTTCTTCGCCCCTTCTCCTTCGCACCTTCGCGTGAAAGGAGTCGGCCTCTATCCGCCGCCCTCGAGCCACTGCGAGTCGAGTCGCTAGAGGCCCCCCTGTCCTACAGCAGCCCGCTTGTGCTTAAGCGCGGCCGATGATCCGCATCTCCCCATCCGAGACTCTCCGCTCGATCGGTCGCCCTCGCGGGCGCCCGCGCGCACGTGTCGGTGCCAACTTTGCCAACTTCCGCGCCGCATGAGCCTCCCCCGCGCCCGTGTCGTGACCCTCAACGCAGCGCTCGGCCCGCTCGATTATCGCGTGCCGAACGACATGGCGGTTGAACTCGGCTCGATTGTCATCGCGCCGCTCGGCCCCAGGCAGCTGATTGGCGTGGTGTGGGAGGCCGAACGGCTCCAGACCGAAGAGGTCGGCGACAACCGGCTGCGGCCATTGGCCTCGGTGCTTCCCGTGCCCCCGATTCCCGCGCCGCTGCGACGGCTGTGCGAATGGACGGCCGATTATTACCTGAGCCCGTTGGCCTCCGTGCTGCGGATGGTGCTCCCGTCGTCGGCGGCGCTCGAAGGGTCGCGCCAACTCACCGAATATCGGCTGACCGGCGCCATGCCTGACCGGCTGACCCCGCAGCGCGAGAAAGCGCTCGCCCAGCTCGAAGGCCGCCAGGGCACGATCCGCGAGCTGGCCGACCATGGCGGGGTCAGCGACGCGGTCCTGCGCGGACTGATCAATGCCGGCGCGCTGGAGCCCATCGCCGTTGACGCTGACCGGCCGCTCGCCTGCCCCGACCCCGACCACGCGCCGCCCGACCTCAACGCCGACCAGCACGAGGCCGCGGCGAGCCTTTCCGCTTCGATCGGCAAAGGGTTCGATCCGGCCCTGCTCGACGGAGTGACCGGCTCCGGAAAGACAGAGGTCTATTTTGAAGCGATCGCGGAATGTCTGCGTCAAGGCCGCCAGGCGCTCGTGCTCCTACC
>Ga0207678_10001812_pt1 | contig 19574 bp, 15 predicted proteins | sample KBSC63metaG_FD_184319 | JGI IMG/M metagenome (GOLD analysis project Ga0207678, IMG submission 184319) | Corn rhizosphere microbial communities from Kellogg Biological Station, Michigan, USA - KBS C6-3 metaG (SPAdes) (version 2) | ecosystem: Host-associated > Plants > Roots > Rhizosphere > Soil ...
GACCGCCTTGTCCGCGGTGAGCAGGATTTCCCGGTACCCGGCCCCGCACCTTTCGGCGGCGGCCTCGAACGGCTCGACGTCGACGAGCCGGGTGGCCAGCTGCGGCATGACGACGTCGTGCCCGGTCCGCAGGTGCGTCTCGGCCATGGCGAGCGCGAGCAGCTGCGCGGCCTTGAAGGTCTCGAAGAAGGTTTCCCGCCAGCCCCCGATGAGGCAGACGACCCGATCGGTGTCCAGGTTCAGCACACCGGGGTGCTGCTCGGCGTAGACCTGCGCGATCGTCGACTTCCCGATCCCGGACGGCCCGTTCAAGTGGATCAGTCGTGGCACCGCACCGAGGCTAGCGCGAAGCGGGCTCGGCGAGCCACCACCCGCCGAGCAGCGCACCGACCCCGAACACCGCGAAGAAGATCCCGGCGGCCACCGGCGTCCCGCCGAACATCGCGAGGACGACGACGAACATCAGCAGCAGCCCGATCCCCATCAGGATCCGCCCGCCGACGAGCTTCGACGTCGCGGCGGGCGCCGCGGCCTGCTGCGCGGGTGGTGGCTCGAACCCGAGGGCCACCGGTGCGGCGCCGACGTCGAGCAGGGCCGCACCCAGCTCGGCGGCCCGCGTCAGCCGGGGCTCGTTCGCGGGCACGGACGGGTCGGCCACGAGGTGGGTGACGCTCGCGGTCAGCTTCTTGGCCAGCTGGACACCCTCGGCGAGGACCCGGGCCCGCAGCCGGTCCGCCGCCGCGGTCGTGCCGAGCACCAGCACGCGGGTCGGCCTCTCGCCCGCGGTGGGCTGCAGGTCTCCGGCTTCGGCGGCACCGAGCGCGGACGCCACCTGCCGCAGCTCCCGCGCTTCCGCTGCGGTCACCACACCGTCCCGTTCCGCGATCTCCCGCAGCGCGGTCACGAACCGCAGGTGCGTCGAGCGCACCCGGTCCGCCGGCCAGCCGGCCTCGGCCGCCAGCGCGGCCAAGGCCGACACCTCGTCCGGGGAAAGGTGCTGGTCGGCGACGACTTCCGCGAGCAGGTCCAGGTAGGCGTCGCCGCCCTGGCCGGTCACCACGCGCTCGGCGGCCTCGGCCATCCACCCCGGCTCCACCGGCTCCGGCTCCGCACGCGGGCGCAGCGGACCGGTAGCGAACCGCGGCAGTTCCGAGAAGACCGGAGGCGCCGCGAAGGTGACGCCGTGCCGCCCGAACAGGGCGGTGGCCAGCTGCGCGACCGTGCGCGCGCCGGACAGGGCCGACCGCACGGGCCGCGACGGCACGCCGAGGGCGTGCGCCACGGTGGTGAGCCGGTAGTTGGGCAGCGGGACGGCGGTCCGCGCGGCTTCCAGCGTGCCCACGCCCGGCAGCACCGGCACCCCGGTGCCGAGCCTGGCGGCCTCGTGGCCCAGGAAGGCGGCGACGAACGGGAGGTCGTGGGCCACGACGACACTGCCGCGGCAGAAGTTCAGCAGCGAACCCAGGACGGCACCGAACGACGGCGCGCCGTCGAGCGCCTCGCGCGTGATGCCGTGCACGAGAGCCGGGCCGGGCGGCACCCCGGGGCCGGGGTCGACCAGCGTCGACAGCTCTCCGGCGACCGAACCGTCCGCGTGGACCCGCACCGCGGCCAGCTCCACGACGTACCCCGGCCGCAGGCCGGTGGTCCGGATGTCCAGTGCGGTGAATTCGACGGACCGGGCGGGGTGGCCACCGGCGCCGAGCAACGGGAGGGATTCGATCACGTCCGCAGGTCGTTTCCCGGCCGGCCGTTGTGACAGCTTTTCGGCACGCGACCGGAGTTCGTGACGTGATCGTGACGGCAACATTCCGCCGGATAACGACTGATGGTCGATCACGAGCTTCCGCGTAACGAGGACGACGGTTTTCCCGAGTACACCGTCGGCACGTCGCTCGAGGAACGAGGAAATCCCGCATGCAGCCGAAAAAGCGCTTTCCGAACTGGCTGAAGATCGTCCTGGCCGCGTTCACGGTCCTGTTCGTGCTCGGCGCCATCTTCGGGAAGGCACCCGAGCCGAAGCTCACGACCGCCGCCGCTCCGGCGTCCTCGACACCCCCGCCGACCAGTACAACTTCGTCCGCGACACCGACACCGGTGGCCGTCACCTACACCGTCGGCAGCGTGACGGACGGCGCGACCGTCGTCGTCGACGGCAGTGACGGGACCAGCAGAACGGTGCACGTCCTCGGCGTGCTCGCCCCCGTCGCGAGCACCGGCTGCTTTGCGGCGGAATCGCTCGTCTGGGCCACCTCGACGCTTTCCGGCAAAGCCGTCAAACTCGGGTCGGAAACGGCGCAGGGCATCGCTTTGACGCTCGCCGACGGGCAGGACTACGCCGCTCTGGCGATTCAGCAGGGGTACCTCAAATATGCGGCCGCCGCCGCGCTGCCCGCGCTCGCCGCCACCGAATCCGCGGCGAAGACCGCCGTCAGCGGGCTGTGGGGACCGCCGTGCAACGGGACCATCGACGCGCCCGCCCCGACGCCGAAGCCCACGCCGGCACCCACCCCGGCGCCGAAGCCGGCCCCGGCCACCAAGGCGGCGCCCCCGCCGCCGCCCGTGGAGACCACCGAAGACGAAGCCCCGGCCCAGAACGCCTACTACGCGAACTGCTCCGCGGCGAAGGCTGCCGGAGCGGCACCGCTGCACCGCGGCGAACCGGGCTACCGGCCCGCGCTCGACCGCGACGGCGACGGCGTCGCCTGCGAACGGTGATCTAGCCTGGGCCGATGACGACCGCCGACGAACTGCTCGGCAGGCTCGCGGGCCTGGACAAGGACGCGCTCGCGAAGGTGCTCGCCCACCGGCCGGACGTGCTGGAGGAGCCGTGGCCGCGGCGGCTCGACGTCGTCGCCGCGCGGCTCGCGTCGGCCGCGTCCGTCGATGCCGCGCTGCTCGCTTTGCCGATACCGTTGGTGCAGGTCGTGCGGGCCGTCCAGCTGTGTTACGCGCTCGGGCGGCAGCCTGCGCCCGTCGCGGAAGTCGCCCGGTTGCTCGGCACCGGCACCGATGTCGTCGAGTCCTCTGTGGACGAGCTGGCCGAGCGGGCACTGCTGTGGCAGGACGAGGACGGCGTCGAGCTGCCGGAACTGCTGCACCGCACCGGCTTCGGCGCCGAAGGACTCGGGCGGCCCGTCGCGAACCTGCTCGAGGAGCTCGGGAAGACCCGGCTGGCGAAGCTGTCGCAAGCGCTCGGCACCGCATCGAAATCCGGGCTCGTCCGCTTCTTCCGGGACGGCGAGCGGGTCCGCGAGCTGTTCGCCACCGCGCCCGAGGAGACGCGGAAGCTGTTGCAGGACATGGCCGACGGCGTTCCCGAGGTCGAGGGCGTGGCTCCGGCGGGCTGGGCGTTCGACCACGGCTTCCTGTTCGGGACCTACCACGGCACCGTGGCCATGCCGCTCGAAGTGTCGCTCGCGCTGCGCGGCCCGGACCACCAGCTGCCGTTCACCCCGGAGGAACCGCAGTACGCCGTCACCCACGTCGGGGCCGAGGCCGCCGAAGCGGCGTCGTCGGCCGCCGCGCTGCGGTTGCTCGACCGGGTGTCGGCGATCCTGGACCTGGCCGCCGCGGAACCGTTGCCGCTGCTCAAGGACGGGACGATCGGGGCGCGGCTGGTCAAGAAGGTCGCCAAGGACACCGGGGGCACGCCGGCGGAGATCGGGCTGGCCATCGACCTCGCCACGCAGGCCGGGCTGCTGGTGGCCGACGAGCCACCACCGCCGCGCCGCGGCCAGAAAGCGCCCGCGCCCACCCTCGCACCGGATCCGGACCTCGCCCGGCCCGAGCCGGCGTTGCTGTACCGCCTGCTGCTCACGACGTGGTGGGACCCGGTGCCCCCGGAATTCGGGATCGACGTCGAAGCGCTGGTGCGACGGCTGGTCGTGCGGCTGCCGGCGCGGCTCGGCCCCGGCGACGCCATCACCGGCGTCGACGCGCTGACGCGGCTCGCCGAGTGGCACGCGCCGATGGTGCCGTCGGACGACTTCGGTGCACTCGTCCGGGACGCGGTCGAAGAGGGCGAACTGCTCGGCGTCCTCGCGCACGGCGCGGCGACCGCGGCCGGACGCGCCCTGCTCACCTCGGAACGGCTCGTCGAAGTCACCGGTGAACTGGTCTCCCGGGCGCGGACGACGGCGTTGTTCGGCACCGACCTGACCGCGATCGTGCCCGGCTCGCCCGACGCCCGGCTCGCCGCGCTGCTGGACCGCGTCGCCGACCGCGAAGCCCAGGGCACCGCGACCAGCTGGCGGTTCTCCCCGGCGTCCGTGCGGCGGGCGTTCGACCAGGGCGCGACGACCGGCGAGCTGCTCGGCGACCTGCGCACCATCGCCGCGGGCGACCTGCCGCAGCCGCTGGTGTACCTGGTGAACGACGTCGCGCGGCGGCACGGCGAGGCCCAGGTGCTCGACGTCGCGAGCGTCGTCGTCGGCGAGCCCGCCGTGCTGGCCGAACTCGCCGCGCACCGGAAGCTCGCCAAACTCGGCCTGCGCGCGGTGGCGCCGACCGTGCTGACGTCCACTGTGGACGCCTCGGGCACGCTGGAAGCGTTGCGCGAAGCGGGTTACGCGCCGACCCGCCACGCCGCGGACGGCAGCATCATGCTGCCCGCCCGTGAGCAGGCCGAGCCGACGGTGGCCGTCCGCGATCCCGAACCCGGCGAGCTGCTCCCCGATCCGGCCGGCCACGCCGAGCGGCTGCTGGCCGCCCCGGCGACCGGCCCGGCCCTGCAGCGCGGCCGGCTCGCCCGGGCGATGAGCGACCGCTACGCGGGCCGGCTCACGGCGAAGCAGCAACAGCTCTGCTGGCAGCTCGAAGCCGGGCTGCCGGTGGCCGTCGCCTACCGCGGCGAGCACCTCGTCATCGCCTACCCCGAGCTCGACGGCGACATCTTGGACGTCTGGTCCGTCCACGAGCGCACCTACCGGCGGCTCGAGCTGACGTCGATCGACCTCGCTCAGGCCTCGACGGCGGTGAGCCTCGCGTAGGCCACGACGTTGTCGAGGTAGTTGCCGCTCGCCCGGTCGAACGCCCCGCCGCAGGTGATGAGCCGCAGTTCGGGGTCCGGCGTGTCGCCGTAGACCTGGTCGGTCGGGAACGTGGCCTTCGGGTAGCGCTCGACGCGGTAGACGGTGAACACGGCGATCCGGCCGTCCGCGCGGCCGACTCGGGCCTGTTCGCCGGGGTGCAGTTCCTTCAGGCGGGAGAAGGCGCCGGGCACGTGCTTGTAGTCGACGTGCGCGGCCAGCACCGCCGGGCCGGCCTCCCCCGGCGACGGCGCCCCGGTGAACCAGCCGACCGTCGTGGCGTCGCCGGGGACCTCCAGCGCGCCTTCCGGGGTCAGCCCGAGGTCCCTGATCCCGTCGGCCCGCACGCCGATCGCCGGGATGGTCAGGGACGCCGGTTTCGCCGCGGGGAGGCCGTCGGTGGACGTTGCCGCGGTGTGCGCGATGCTCGCGGTGCCCGCCGGATCCGTGGCGGCCGGGCTCGGCGGGGCGATCTCCTGCGGCGCCTTCGGCGACAGGACGAGGACGAGGGCCACGGCCACGACCACGCCGAGCGCGGCGGCGACCGCCGTGACCGCCGGCCACAGGCGCGGGTGCCTCAACTCGGGCGCCGGCGCAGGTAGAGCACCATGCCGCCGGACACCGTCGCGGCGAGCAGCGTGCCGCTGACGACGAGGAAACCGGGGACGTCTTGGTCCGGTTCACCACCGCCGGTGGCGACGCCGCCGACCGGCTTGACCTTCACCTGGCCGTCGGTCTTCTTGGTGGTCGTCTTCGGCGGCGTGGGCTTTTTCGCCGTCGGAGTCGTCGTGCTCGGCTGTTTCGGACGGTGCTGCAGGGATTCGCAGGCGATTCCGTCTTTGTCGTCGTCCAGGTGGTAGGGGTCGCCCGGCGTGGCGTCGAGGACGTCCTGCGCTTCCTCCTGGTACTGGAAGTTCTTGCAGTCGACGTCGCCGGTCAACGGCGTCGAGAGCTGCGCGGAGGCGAAGGGGACGGGGCCGAGGATGGCGAGCCCGGCGACAGCGGCGGCCGTCGTCAGGGCACGGCGAAACAGGGACAACGGAATTCCTTCCGAACGGGATCCGGTGCGATTGCGTGGTTACTATCGCCGCCTCGGCAAGGCTGTTACGGACCATTCCGTAATTCTTGAAATGCCAGCGTCCCACGAAGCGCGACGGGTTCCGTGATTCTTTCGCATTTCCTTCTTGACCTGCGGATTCACCGGCCGGGAATGCGTACCGGCCGGAATGTTACGGGGTCCGCGGTCACACCTTTGAGGTAATTCACGTGTGACGGTGCCGACCGGCCGCCACCACGGCGTCCGCACACCCCGTAACCTCGGGGTATGCCGATCCAGGTACTGCTCGTCGACGACCACGAACTGGTCCGCCGCGGGCTCCGCGACCTCCTCGGCGACGAGCCCGACATCGAGGTCGTCGCCGAGGCGAGCAGCGTCGAAGAGGCGCTGGCGGTGGCGATGCACGTCGAGCCGGAGGTCGCGGTGGTCGACGTCCGCCTAGGCGACGGCGACGGCATCACGCTCTGCCGCGAACTGCGGTCGAAACCGAACCCGCCGGCCTGCCTGATGCTGACGGCGTTCGACGACGAAGAGGCGATGGTCGGCGCGATCATGGCCGGTGCCGCGGGCTACCTGCTGAAGCAGGTGCGGGGCCAGGACGTCGTCAACGCGGTGCGCGAGGTGGCGGCCGGACGGTCGCTGCTGGACCCGGTGAGCACGGCGCGGGTGCTCGACAAGATGCGGCACCCGCCGACGGACGAGCTGGCGACGCTCACCGAGCGCGAACGCGACGTGCTGGAGCTGATCGGCCAGGGACTGTCGAACCGCGAGATCGCCGAGCGGTTGTTCCTCGCGGAGAAGACCGTCAAGAACTACGTCACGTCGGTGCTGGCGAAGCTCGGCATGCAGCGCCGGACGCAGGCGGCCGCCTGGATCGCCCGGCGCGAGAAGTAGCCGCTCCCGCGCAATCCGCCGTTCGCTGCGACCTTTCCGCTTCTCGTCACGGTCCGCCATGTCGATCAGGGCTTTCCCCTGCCCAGATTCACTCGAACGTGAGTCGAATATATGTTCGATGAGCCGGTAAGATCATCGACGAGGGCGTGGAAGGGAGGCTTGATGACCCGAGAAGGGTGAGGCCGAGTCAGTCGAGTGGAAGGTCGAAGGCGACGAGCGTGCCGAGGCTGGGTGAGGAGTTCAGGAAGAACTTCCCGCCCGCTGCGTCCGCGCGTTCGGCGAGATGACGGAGACCGCGGGTGGCGACGCCTTGGGGAACGCCGGAACCGTTGTCCCGGACGCGGAGTTTCACTCCGCCGGAGTCCCTGGTCAGTGTCACGCGGGTTTCGCTGGCGCCGGAGTGCCTGACCACATTGGACAGTGCTTCGCGCAGCGCGGCCCGGATGTGGTCGGCGCGTTCCGCGGGCACGTCAGCGAACTCGCCGGACAGTTCCAGGGTCGGCGGGTAGCCGAGCAACTCGCCGGCGATGCGGACCTCGCCGCGCGCCGACTCGGCGAGATCGGTGGGCGTGCCGGTGTCGTGGCGAGGCTCCGGTGACCGCAGCGCGCGCACGGTGCCGCGGATTTCCTCGATGGTCTGGTCGAGCTGGTCGATCGCGTCGGACAGTCGCGCGCCGTCGGCCTGGGCGAACCGCTTGCGCATGTTGCGCCGCACCCGGTCCAGCTGCATCCCGGCGCCGTAGAGCCGCTGGACGATGACGTCGTGGAGCTCGCGGGCAATGCGTTCCCGCTCCTCGTAGAGGGCGACCCGGTGACGCGCGTTGGCGCCTTCGGCAAGGGCGAGGACAACGCCGGCCTGCGCGGCAAAGGCGACGAGCATTTCGACGGTCCCGGCGGAGAAGGGTTCCCGCCCCCGCTTCCGGTAGACGGTGAGCGAACCGAGAACCCGCCCCCCGGACCCGAACGGCGCGGCCGCGAAGGGCCCGTAGCCGTGGAGTTCGGCGGGCACGAACGGCGCGGTCCGCGGATCGACGGTGAAGTCCTCGCTGGAGACGGGTTCGCCGCCCCGGGCCACCCGCCCGGCCGCGGAGTCGGCGGGCAGGGTGAGGCCGCGCAGGGATTCTCCGGCGCTCCCGGTTGCCCCGGGGTGCTGGCTGCCGGTCGGCGGGGCCGAGCCGTCGTTGCGCGCATCGGCCGCCGAGGCGGTGGGGTCACCGGGGGCCGAGCCGGCGGGCGCACCCGAATCCGACCGGCCCGAGCCGCCGTTGCGCTCATCGGCCGCCGGGGCGGTGGCGTCACCGGGAGCCGAACCAGCAGGCGCACCCGAATCCGAGCCGCCGGCCGACCGGCCCGAGCCGGCAGGGCGCGCATCGGCCGCCGGGGCGACGGGCACAGCCGGGTAGCCGGCGGGCGTCGGGTAGGCCGTTGCGTAGTGGGCTGCCTCGACCACGACCCGGCCGTCTTCCGTGCTCACCATGGCCAGGCCCAGGTCGGCGTCGGCGAGTTCGGCCGCTCTGGCTACGACCGTGTCCAGCACCGCTCCCGGGTCGTCGCCGGACAGGGCGGTGCTCGTGATCTCGGTGGCGGCGGACAGCGCCCGCGCGGCTAGCGTCGGATCCATGAGTTCCGTCATTATCGCGCGGTGCGATGGCGGCGCGGCAAGGACACCGCGGGAATCGATCACGGCACCCGCACCCGCGTGACGACCCGGCCGTCGCGGACCTCGAAGACCACGTCCGCGCCGTCGGCTTCCTCGGCGCGGTGCGTCACGTGCACCACCGTCCGGCCCGCCAGCGCTTCCCGCAGGTGGGCACGCACCTCCCGGGCCGTCGGCTCGTCGAGGTGCGCGGTGGGCTCGTCCAGCAGCACCAGCCCCGCCGTCGGCGCCCCGAGCAACGCCCGGGCCAGCGCCACCCGCTGGGCCTGGCCGCCGGACAGTCCCGTGCCGCCGCTGCCGAGCAGCGTCTCCGGCGAGACGTCGGTCAGCGCGGCGCCGTGCAGGGCCGCGCGCAGTTCCTCCTCGGTCGCCGCCGGGCGGGCCAGCCGGAGGTTCTCGGCGACCGTTGTCGCCGCGAGCATCGGCTCCTGAGGGGCCCACGCCACCGTCTCCGGGACGGCGACCACGCCCCGCCGCGGCTGGAGGAAGCCCAGCAGCGCCGCGACGAGCGTCGACTTGCCCGCCCCGCTCGGTCCGACCACCGCCGCGTACGTGCCCGGCGCGAGCACGAGATCGACGTCGTGCAGGAGCACCGGCCCGCCGGGCCAGCCGAGGTCGGCGCCCCGCAGCACAACGCCCCTTTCCGAAGCCGGCGACGAAGGCGCTTCCGGCACCTCGGTGAGACGGCGGCGAGCGCGCTGCAGCGTGTCCCAGTGCTGCGCCACCGGCGGGAGCAGCGCCAGGACCTCCGCCAGCGCGAGCGGCACCAGCGCCGGCACCGGGGCCAGGACCGGGTCGAGCCGCCCGCCCGCGACCGCCGTCGCGGCGAGGGCCGTGCTGACCACCGCCGCCACTCCGCAGACCAACGTGACCAGTGCTTCTGCCGCGCCCGCACCGAAAGCCTGCCGGCGGGCCTGCGTCACCAACCGCGTATCAGCGGCCACGAGGGCGGAGCGATGGTCGCGAGCCGTCCCGTAGGCGAGCAGTTCGGCCGCCGCTTCGAACACCACCAAGACCCGTGCGGCCACCTCGCGACGGCCGGCGGCCAGCGCCGACGTCGCCCGGCGTTCGGCGCGCAGGGCGAGCCACGGCGCGCACAGCCCGAGCGCCACCGCCGCCGCCAGCGTCATCCCGGCCGCGGGCAGCACCCACGTCTGCACGGCGATCGCGCCGGCCGCGACCAGCGCCACCACCAGCGGCGGCGACACCACCCGCGGCAGCAGGTCGCGCACGGTGTCGACGTCGCCGACCAGCCGGCGCTGCCCCTCGCCCGCGCGCAGGCTCCGCGCGGGCCCGAGCCGGACCAGCGAAGTCCACAGCCGGACCCGGACGCGGCCGGCGATGCGGAACACGGCGTCGTGCGTGACCAGGCGCTCGACGTACCGGAGCGCCGCGCGGCCGAGTCCGAACGCGCGGACGCCGACGACCGCGACCGTGAGGGTCAGGATCGGGGGCTGCTGGGACGCCTTGGCGATGAGCCAGCCCGACGTCGCCGTCAGCGCCACCCCGGCCAGCAGCGCGAGCGCACCCAGCGCGGCGCCGCCGAAAAGCCGCCCGTCGAGGAGCGCGCGCCACCCCAGCGGCGTACCCGAGGAGTCCACTGTGGACGTCTCGGTGACCGGCGCGACCTCGGACGGCAGGTCGACCGCGGCGGTGCGCTCGTGGGCCGCGATGACCGCCGCGGCGCCGTTGTCCACGGCACGCTGCACCGCGTCGAGCACCAGGCGCGCACTGGCCTCGTCGAGGTGGGCGGCCGGCTCGTCGAGCAGCAGCAACCAGGCACCCCGCTGCACCCGGTGCAGCGCCCGGGCGACGGCGACGCGCTGGCGCTGGCCCAAGGACAGCTGGGAAACCGGCCGTTCCTCGAGCCCGGCCAGACCCAGTTCGGCGAGGACCGCGCCGGCCGAGCCGACCTCTTCGCGGACCGTTCCGCCGGCGAACACCGGCGACTGCGGCACCCACGCGACCTGCTCGCGCCAGCGCGCGAGGTCGGCGTCGGCCAGTTCCGTCGAGCCGGCCGTGATGGTGCCGTCGTGCGCCGGGACGAAACCGAGCAGCGCCGAGAGCGTCGTCGACTTGCCGCCGCCGCTTGGGGTACGGAGCCAGACCGTCTCGCCGGGCCGGACCGCGAACGACTCGCCGTCCGGGGCGAAGCCGCCGCGTCGCGCCACCCGGAGCGAGGAGACCCGCAGCTCGCCCGGCGCCGGGACCGCGGTTCCCGAAGGGGGCACGGGGAGCGCCAGCAGGTCGGCGACGCGCCGGACCGCTTCGACGCCGTCCTCGCTGGCGTGGAAAGCGGCGCCGACCGCGCGCAGCGGCTGGTAGCACTCCGGCGCGAGGATCAGCACGCCGAGCCCGATGGCGAGCGGCAGGTGGCCGCCGGCGAGCCGGACGCCGATCACCACCGCGACGAGCGCCACCGACAGCGTCGCCACCAGTTCGAGGACGAACGCCGAGGAGAAGGCGACCTTCAACGTCTTGAGCGTCGCGCGGCGGTGGCGTTCCGACAGCCCGCGGACGGTCTCGCCCTGCGCCGCGGCGCGGCGGAACGCGGTCAGCACCGGCAGCACGCGCACGAGTTCGAGGAGCCGCTCGGACATCCGATGCGTCGCGTCGGTCGCGCCGGCGACGCGGTCGGCGGTGTACTTGCCGACGAGGACGGCGAACATCGGCAGCAGCGGCACGGTCAGCGCGACGATCACGCCGGACGGCCAGTCGGCGAACAGGATCGCCGCGCCGGCCCCGAGCGGCACGACGGCCGCCGTCACCAGAGCGGGGAGGTACTCGCGGAAGTAGGCGTCGAGCGCGTCGAGGCCGCGGGTGGTGAGCGCGGTCAGCTCGCCGTGCCCGCGCTGGGCGATCCACTCGGGGCCCAGGCGCAGCGCGTGGTCGACGGCTTTGGCGCGCAGCTCGCGTTGCGCGGTCGCGGCGGCGCGAGCGGAGACCGTGCGCACCGCCCAGCCGGTCAGCGCGCGCGTCGCGACGAGCGCGAGCAGCGCGGCCAGCTGGGCGGTGCGTCCCCCGGAACCTGCTCCGACGATCGCCGCGAGGACGTCGGCGAGCAGGAATGCCTGTGCCACCAGCACGGCGGCGTTGAGGAAGGAGAGGAAGCCCACCAGGGCCAGCGCTCGGCGCACGGCCGGCACGAGGGCAGGCAATGCGCCGAGCGGGCCCTTTCCCGGCCGCGCCGAGTCCACTGTGGACTCCGAGGCGAGAAGGGTTGCGCGTCCGGGAAGCTGTAACAACCGGGGCTCCGCCCCGGGCCGGGGGCTCCGCCACCCGGAACCCCCGAAAGAATGCTTGGTCATGGCACGTGCACCGCCGGGATGTGCTGGGTGCCGATGCGCTTGCGGAACACCCAGTACGTCCAGCCCTGGTAGACCAGCACCGCGGGGGCGCCGAAGACGGCGACCCACGTCATCACGGTCAGCGTGTACGGGCTCGACGCGGCGCCCTCGATGGTCAGGGTGTTGGCGGTGTCCAGGGTCGAGGGCAGGACGTTCGGGAAGAGCGCACCGAACATGACCACCGCGGCCCCGGCGATGACGACGCCGAGCGCGGCGAACGCCTGCCCGTCGCGGTCGGCGCGCAGCCGCAGCCAGGCGACGACCGCGGCGGCGGCACTGATCCCGAACGCGAGGAGCGTCCACAGCGTGCCGGCGCGCCACTGCACGACCGAAAGGAACGCGACCACCGGCACCATGGCGACCGGAAGCAGCCTCAGCGCCAGGATGCGCGCACGTTCCCGCAGGTCACCACTGGTCTTGAGGGCGAGGAAGGCAGCGCCGTGGGTGATCGAGAAGGCGGCGATCGCGGCCGCGCCCAGCAGGGTGTCCCAGCGGAAGGCGGCGAACGCGGAGCCGGCGCGGTTGCCCTCGGCGTCGAGGGGCAGGCCGAGCACGGTGGTGGCCAGGATGAGGCCGACGCCCAGCGGCGGGAGCCACGAGCCGATCACGATGACGCGGTCCCAGTTGCGCCGCCAGCGTTCGGAGTCGACCTTGCCGCGGTACTCGAAGGCGACGCCGCGGCCGATGAGGGCGAGCAGCACGAGCAGGAGCGGCAGGTAGGCGGCCGAGAACAGCCCGGCGTACCAGGCCGGGAAGGCGGCGAACATGGCCCCGCCGGCGACGATGAGCCAGACCTCGTTGCCGTCCCAGACCGGCCCGATGGTGTTGACCATGACGCGCCGCTCGGTGTTGTCCTTGGCGAGGACGGGCAGCAGCATCCCGACGCCGAAGTCGAAGCCTTCGAGGAAGAGGTAGCCGAGCCAGAAGAAGGCGATGGCGACGAACCAGACGATTTCGAGGCTCATCGGGTCCCGCCTTCCGAACAGTTGCCGTGAGTTATCCACAATTGGCCGAGTTGTCCACAGATACGCTGTGGGTAACCCGCAGGAGTGATCACATCGACACTCATCGTGAGCACCTCAGTACGCGAAGGCGAGCGGGTCGTCGCCGGTTTTGTCGGGTTGTTTCGCCGGGGGCATCACCGCGTCGACGCCGCCGCGGACGTACTTGCGCATCAGGAACACCTCAACGACTCCGAGGGCCGCGTACACCGTGGTCAGGGCGATCAGGGACGTCCACACCTCGCCGGTCGTCAGCCTCGACACGGCCTGGGCGGTGAACATCCACACCCCGTCGACGCCGGTGGGGTTCGGGACCACCACGAACGGCTGACGACCCATCTCGGTGAAGATCCAGCCGGCGCTGTTGCCCAGGAACGGCGTCGCGATGCCGCCGAGGACCAGCCAGGGGAACCAGCGGCCGCCCGGGATGCGGCCGCGGCGGGTCAGCCAGAGGGCCAGGACGCCGATGCCCGCCGAGACCGCGCCGAAGCCGATCATCATGCGGAAGCCCCAGTACGTCACCGGGAGGTTCGGCACGTAGTCGATCGGCTTGCCCGCCAGCGAACCCAGCGCCGGGTCGTCCGGGTAGTTCGTGCCGTACTTGGCCTGGTACTCCGTCACGAGGTTCTCCACGCCCTTGACCTCGGTCGTGAAGTCGTTGTGGGCCAAGAACGAGAGCAGCGCGGGCACGTTGAACGTCTTCACGTCCTCGCAGTTCGCGCCCGAGACGTCGCCGATCGCGATGATCGAGAAGCTGGCCGGCTTTTCCGTGTGGCACAGCGCTTCCGCCGACGCCATCTTCATCGGCTGCTGCTCGAACATCAGCTTGCCCTGGGTGTCACCGGTGATCGCGAGGACCGCGAACGCGGCGACGCCGACCCAGCCGCCGAGGCGCAGCGACGACCGCCAGACGTCCTCGTGGTCGCCGCGCCGCCACAGGTGCCAGCCCGCGACGCCCACCAGGAACGCCGCCGCCACCGAAAACGCGCCGGCCAGGGTGTGCGGGATCGCGGCCAGTGCCGTGTTGTTCGTCAGCACCGCCCAGATCGAGTTCATGGTCGGCTTGCCGTTCTCGAACGTCACGCCCACCGGGTGCTGCATCCACGAGTTCGCGGCCAGGATGAAGTACGCCGAGGCCATCGTGGCCAGCGAAAACGCCCACGCGCAGGCCAGGTGGACCTTCTTCGGCAGCCGGTCCCAGCCGAAGATCCACAGGCCGAGGAACGTCGACTCGACGAAGAAGGCGACGAGCCCTTCCATCGCGAGCGGCGCGCCGAAGACGTCGCCGACGAAGCGGGAGTACGCGCTCCAGTTCATCCCGAACTGGAACTCCTGCACGATTCCGGTCACGACGCCCATGGCGAAGTTGACCAGCAGCAGCTTGCCCCAGAACTTCGTCATCTTCAGGTGCCGCAGCTCACCGGTGCGGACCCAGCGGGTCTGCATCGCCGCGACCAGGATCGACAGCCCGATGGTCAACGGGACCATCAGGAAGTGGTAGACGGTGGTGATGCCGAACTGCCACCGCGCTAGCTCAAGGACCTCCACGTGGTCCAGCGTGCTCCGGGGTCCCGGCCGCGGCCAGATCAACTGGTCCCGTCCGGGACAGGACCAACGTCCCGGGTGACTACAGCTGGTCGAGCGCCTTCCGCGCCTCGTCCGCCACGGCCCGCCGCGGGCCCGCGTGACCCAGCTCGAGGACGTGCCGGAGGGCCAGCGCGTACGCGGTGTCGAAGGCCTTGTCCGCGGCGACCGGGATGTTCGGTGGCACGCCGACGCCCTCCCAGTTCTCCCCCGACTTCGGGTCGTACGAGCGGGCGATCGAGACGGTCACGTCCAGGTAGGTGTCCACTTTGTACTGCTCACGCGGGTGGGCGCCGCCGCGCGTCGCCTCGCCGACGGTCTTCGCGCGCCCCTGCCGCTGCAGCGAGAAGGCGAGGTCTTCGCCACCGGAGAACGTCGCCGGGCCGGTGAGCACCCAGATCGGCTTCGTGCCGCCGAACTTCGGGCCCGGAACGTACGGCAGCGTCCACATCTGGGTGACGCGGTCGCCGTCGCGCTCGTAGATGTCGAGGTAGTGCGTCCGCTCGTCGACGAGGTAGCTCTGCAGGAACGCGCTGGTCTCCGGGGCGCCGCCGCGGTTGTGCCGCACGTCGACCAGCAGCGCGTCGGCCGGCGCGACCAGCGTCATCGCCGCCGAGACCGCCGCCGCCGCGAAGTCGAGCGGGTAGAGCATGGTCGTGTCGAGGTAGCCGACGTTGCCCGGCAGCCGCCGCACCGACGCGATCCCGAAGTTCTCCAGCTCGGCCGTGCGGTGGAAGTCCTCCGAGGCGTACTCCGCGTCGCCGTCCTCGGCCACCGGGTCGGCGTGGTGGCGCAGCCGCAGGTGCTGGTCGTCGTTCACCGACTGGAGGTCGGCTGTGACGGCCGCCGCGAAATCCGCGTCGCCGAGGTCCGCGTACGCGCCTTCGTCGAGACGTGCGCGAAGCACCTTCCCGAGCTTCGCGGCGACGTCCGGGAAGACGTAGTGCGCTTCCAACCGGCGGATGACCTCTTCGACCTGCGCAGCACGCGCCTGTGACCCCATGCCGGTGAACCTACCGCAGGCCACAACCGGAAATTCGGCACGCCGAAAAAAATTGTGTGACACCCCAGGATGTCAAATTCATGGCCGCCGATCAGGCAATTTCGCGCTCGCCATCAGCTTGCGGCTTTCCTGAGCTCCCCTTTATCGTTGCAGTGAAAGGGGCGAACAAATACTCATGACTGCCGCGATGGTGGCGCTGATCAGCGCGTTCGGCCTGGTCCTCGCCGTGGAGCTGCCGGACAAGACGCTCGTCGCGACCCTGGTGCTGACCACCCGTTTCCGCGGTTGGCCGGTTTTCGCCGGGGTGTGCGTCGCGTTCGCCGTGCAATGCGTCATAGCGGTCGCGTTCGGCAGCGTGTTGACGCTGTTACCGGACGTCGTCCTTTCCGTCGTCGTCGCCGCGATGTTCGGCCTCGGCTCTCTCATGCTCCTTCGCGAAGGCTTCAGCGAAGCCGACGAAGCAGGCGAAGACGCTTCGCGGACCGGACCCTCGCCGCTGTCCTTCACTCGCTCCGCGATGACGTCCTTCGGTGTGCTCTTCGCCGCCGAGTGGGGCGACGCCTCCCAGCTCGCGACGGCGAGCCTCGCCGCCCGCATCGGCAACCCCTTCGCTGTCGGCGTCGGCGCCTTCACCGCTCTCGTCGTGGTCGCCGGGCTCGCCGTGTTCATCGGCGCGAAGCTCCGCAGCCGGATCCGGCCGAAGCTGATCCAGCGCTGCGCCGGGTTCGCGTTCGCCGGGTTCGCGGCGTTCGCCCTGCTCCAGCTGGCCTTCTGACCGATCTTTCACAGGTTCGCCCGGTAACCTTTCGGAAACGAAAGGGAGAGCACCAGGTGAACTCGCCGAAGACGCACGCGGTCTCGCCGCTGCACGGCCGGATCGCACTCGGCGGCATCGGCCTCGCCGTGACCATCTCGATCGACCTGCACCTGCGGCTGTCCGGCCAGGTCAGCCCGATCTGGCAGACGCTGTCGGAGTACGTCTACGGCAAGCTCGGCACGTCCTCGGCCGCTCCCCTGTTCAGCATCATGTGCCTGGCGCTGTCGCTCGGCTCGGTCGCGCTGCTCGCCGGGATCGCCAAGGCCCACCGGCCGGGCACCACCGCCGTCTGCGTGCTGCTCGGCGTCTGGTCGGCCGGGCTGCTGGTGTGCGGGCTCGTGCCCGTCGATCCCGACGGCCAGGCTCGTTCGCTCGCCGGGCAGGTCCACAACATCGCCGCGCTGACGGCGTTCGTCGCGCTGCCCGTCGCCGCCTTCGTGCTGACGAAGAAGGGCCGCGAGCGCTGCCCCTGGGAGCCTCGCCGGACGACGATCCGGCGCCTGGCCGCGGCGAGCTTCGTCGCCGTCGGCGTGGTGCTCGGCGGGTTCGTCTTCACGCTGACGCTCGGCCTCTTCGAGCGCCTGCTCTTCAGCGTCGACGTCGCGCTGCTGCTGACGATGGTCCGGCCGCTGCTCAGCCGTCCGTCTTGAGGATGTCGGCGAGCCGGGTGGCGGCCGCGACGACCTGAGGGCCTGCTTCGGGCCCCTTCAGCGGCTCCATCGAGATGACGCCGACGCTCGCCCGCAGGCCCGGCACGCCACGCACCGGCGCCGCGACGCCGGACGCACCCGCCTCGAGCTCACCCGCCGACGTCACCCAGCCGTCGCCGCCGGGGCGCAGGGTCATCGCCTTGCCGGCCGCGCCGGCGGTCAGCGGGTGCCTGCTGCCGACGCGGTAGGCGACGTGAAAGCTCGTCCACGACGGCTCGACGACGGCCACCGCAAGCGCTTGCGGCCCCTGCGCGACCGACAGGTGCGCCGTCGCGCCGACCTTCTCGGCCAGCTCGCGCAGCACCGGGCCGGCCGCGTCCCGCAGCTGCGGCAGCACCTGCCCGGCCAGCCGCAGCAGCCCAACGCCGAGCCGGACCTTGGTGCCGTCGCGCCAGACCAGCCCGCGCTCCGACAGCGGCACGAGCAGCCGGTAGACGGCCGCACGGCTGGCCCCGATGGTCACCGCCAGTTCGGAGATGGTCGCCGCGTCGCCGCCGGCGTCGGCGACTGCCTGCAGCAGCGCCAAGCCACGGTCGAGCGTCAGCGACCCCTCCCGGCCGGTCACAGCAAGCCGAGTTCGCCCAGGTCGGAGACCGGCTCCTCGAACGATGCCGCCGCGTAGGACGCGAAGAGCGCCCGCACGGCCTTGGCCGCCGGCTCGGACAGCGCACGAGCCTCGTCGGCCAGCGCCTGGGCGTCGGTCGACTCCAGGGCACCCCGGACGTCGCCGCCCGCGAGGCTGCGCGCGGAGGCCACGAGCAGGTTCAGGAAGCCGTGGTGCACGAACCCGGTGCCCGGGTCGGTGTGCCGGACCGCGCGGTGCAGGCTGTTCGTCGCCTTGAACGACGCCCCGCTGGACCCGCTGACGACGGCGAGGAAGTCGGCCACCTCGTCGACGCTGGGGAAGTTTTCGCCCGCCTGCCCGCCGCAGCGGATCTTCGGCCAGCTGCCGTGCTCGATCACCTTCCGCACGCCGTCGAGCCAGCCGACGCCGCGCCGCGGCTCGACCACCCGGATGACGTCCTCGGGGACGAACTCCGAGACGCGCTCCAGCCACACCTCGTCGACGTCCGACGGCGCGGGCATCTCGACCATCCGCAGCGCGAGCAGCTCACTGCGCGACTCGACGATCGAGATGGCCTTCGGGACGCCGCCGAGCCCGGTGTCGATGATCAGCGAAAGCGGCAGCGGCTGCTTCGGCTTGATCTTGATCAGCTCGGTGATGAGCTCGGGCAGCCGCGACGCCTGGCAGAGGAAAACCCCCAGTACACCGGCGTGTTCGGAGCCCCGGCTGGCGAAGTGCGCACGCAGCGCTTCGGGCATGGCCGCGTCGCCCGGAGGGAACAACGCCGAGTCGTCGACGAGCCTCGCGAACAGGGGAGGAATTCCACGGGGGCCGGGTGGCGTGAGTTCCACAGCGCTTGACACGACTGACACGCTAGTAGCGTACGACATCAGGACAAAATCGTTCGCACAACGAACACGTCAGAAGGGGACGTCGATGCCTTACTACCGGCGAGTAGGCGAGCTTCCGCACAAGCGGCACACCGCGTTCCGGAAGCCGGACGGCGGCCTCTACGCCGAGGAGCTGATGGGCGTCGAGGGCTTCTCCGCCGACTCCGCGCTGCTCTACCACCGCGGCCTGCCGACGGCGATCGTCGACGCCGTCGCGGTCGAGGAGGACCGCGGGTCGCTCACCCCGAACCACCCGCTCAAGCCGCGGTCGTTCCAGACCCGGGACCTCAAGTTCGGCGGCGAGGCCGACGCGGTGACCGACCGGCGGCGGCTGTTCGGCAACAACGACGTCACCATCGGGTTCGTGACGGCGACCGCGCCGAGCCCGCTGTACCGCAACGCGGCCGGCGACGAGCTGTTCTACGTCCACGGCGGCTCGGCGACCTTCGAGACCATCTACGGCCGCCTCGAGGTCGGCGACGGCGACTACGTCGTGATCCCGACGTCGTGCACCTACCGGGTCGTCCCCCACGGCGAGGTCAACCTCTTCACCCTGGAGGCGCGCGGCCACATCGGGCCGCCGAAGCGCTACCTGTCGGCGAAGGGGCAGTTCCTGGAGCACTCGCCGTACTGCGAGCGCGACATCCGCGGGCCGTCGGAGCCGCTGCTGGAAGACGGCGAGGACGTCGAGGTGCTCGTGCGCCACCGCGCCGGGCTGACCCGCTACACCTACGCGACGCACCCCTTCGACGTCGTCGGCTGGGACGGCTGCCTCTACCCGTGGGTGTTCAACATCGACGACTTCGAGCCGATCACCGGCCGCGTGCACCAGCCGCCGCCCGTGCACCAGACGTTCGAGGGCCCGAACTTCGTCGTCTGCTCCTTCTGCCCGCGGAAGGTCGACTACCACGAGGACTCGATCCCGGTGCCGTACAACCACGCGAACGTCGACTCCGACGAGGTCATCTTCTACACCGGGGGCGACTTCATGTCGCGCAAGGGCGCGGGCATCGAGCAGG
>Ga0207678_10001813_pt1 | contig 19572 bp, 18 predicted proteins | sample KBSC63metaG_FD_184319 | JGI IMG/M metagenome (GOLD analysis project Ga0207678, IMG submission 184319) | Corn rhizosphere microbial communities from Kellogg Biological Station, Michigan, USA - KBS C6-3 metaG (SPAdes) (version 2) | ecosystem: Host-associated > Plants > Roots > Rhizosphere > Soil ...
GAGTGCGAGGCGCCGTGGATCCGGCCGGTCGCGCCGCCGATGTGGGTGGACTTGCCGGTGTCCTCCTCCATGTGCGCGCGCTCGATCTCGATCCGGTACGTCTCGCCGTCGACGACGACCTCGGTCCAGCCGTTGAACGCGATCGGCTCGTCGTACTGCGAGGTCTGGAAGTTCTTCGGCATGTCCGGGTAGAAGTAGTTCTTCCGGGCGAACCGGCACCACTCGGCGATCTCGCAGTTCAGCGCGAGACCGATCCGGATCGCGCCCTCAACGGCCTTGCCGTTGAGGGCCGGCAGCGCTCCGGGCAGGCCGAGGCAGGTCGGGCAGACCTTCGTGTTCGGCTCGCCGCCGAACTCGTTCGCGCAACCGCAGAACATCTTCGTGTTCGTGTTCAGCTCGACGTGCACCTCGAGCCCGAGCACCGGGTCGAACCGCTCGACGACGTCGGCGTAGTCCATCAACTCGGCCACGGCAGTCACTTCGTTCCTCCCAGCTCCGGGACCTTGTGGATGAGCGCCCCGCCGGCAGCGGCGTCACGGGCGGCCTCGTAGGCGGCGCCGACCCGGTAGAGCCGGTCGTCGGCGAGCGCCGGGGCCATGATCTGCAGCCCGACCGGCAGCCCGTCCTCGTCGGACAGCCCGCTTGGCACGCTCATGGCGGCGTTGCCGGCGAGGTTCGACGGGATCGTGCACAGGTCGGCGAGGTACATCGCCATCGGGTCGTCGACGCGCTCGCCGATCTTGAACGCCGTGGTCGGCGTCGTGGGCGAAACGAGGACATCGACGTGCTCGAAGGCGGCGTCGAAGTCGCGCGTGATCAGCGTGCGCACCTTCTGCGCCGAGCCGTAGTAGGCGTCGTAGTAGCCGGACGACAACGCGTAGGTGCCCAGCATGATCCGCCGCTTGACCTCAGCGCCGAAGCCCTTTTCCCGCGTCAGCGACATGACCTCTTCGGCGCTGTGCGTGCCGTCGTCGGCGACACGCAGGCCGTAGCGCATGGCATCGAACCGCGCGAGGTTCGACGAGCACTCGCTCGGCGCGATCAGGTAGTACGCGGGCAGCGCGTAGACGAAATTCGGACAAGACACCTCGACGACGTCGGCACCCAGCGCCCGCAGCTGCTCGACCGCGGCCTGGAAGGACCGCAGCACGCCCGGCTGGTAGCCGTCCCCGCCGAACTCCTTCACGACGCCGACCTTGACGCCCGTCAGGTCACCGTTCGCACCCTGGCGCGCCGCGGCGACGACCGGCGGCACCGGCACCTCGATGGACGTCGAGTCCCGCGGGTCGTACCCGGCGATGACCTCGTGCAGCAGGGCGGCGTCGAGCACCGTCCGCGCGCAGGGCCCGGCCTGGTCGAGCGATGACGAAAAAGCGACCAGCCCGTACCGCGACACCCCGCCGTAGGTCGGCTTGACCCCGACGGTCCCGGTCACGGCCCCCGGCTGCCGGATCGACCCACCGGTGTCGGTGCCGATGGCGATGGCGGCCTCGAACGCCGCGATCGACGCCGACGAGCCACCGCCCGACCCGCCCGGGATGCGGGCGTGGTCCCACGGGTTGTGCGTCGGGCCGTACGCCGAGTTCTCGGTCGACGACCCCATGGCGAACTCGTCCATGTTGGTCTTGCCGAGGATGACGACACCGGCCTCGCGCAGCTTGCGCGTCACGGTCGCGTCGTACGGCGGGATCCAGCCTTCGAGCGTTTTCGAACCACAGGTCGTCGGCACGCCCTGGGTGGTCAGGACGTCCTTGAGCGCGAGCGGCACGCCTGCCAGCGGCGACGCCGGCGCCTTGCCCTCCGCGATCCCCTCGTCGACCTTCTTGGCCGCGGCCAGCGCGCCCTCGGTGTCGACGTGCAGGAAGGCGTGGATGTGGTCGTCCACCTCGGCGATCCGGTCCAGGTGGGCCTGGGCCACCTCGACCGCGGACACCTCGCGCGAATGGATCTTGTCCGCCAGCTCGGCGGCGGTCAGCTTGATGAGCTCGGTCACTGCTCTTCCCCCAGGATCCGCGGCACCCGGAAACGGCCCTCTTCGGCGGCCGGAGCACCGGCCAGCGCCTGCTGCTGCGAGAGCCCGGGGACGACGACGTCCTGTCGGAAGACGTTCGTCAGCGGCACGGCGTGCGACGTGGGCGGCACGTCGGCGGCGGCGACCTCGCTCACCTTGGCCACCGAGTCCAGGATCTGGTCGAGCTGGCCGGCGAAGACGTCGATTTCGTCGTCGGTCACGGCCAGCCTGGCCAGCTTCGCGAGGTGCGCGACCTCGTCTCGGGAAATGTTGGGCACGCGGGTGACTCCCGGGTTGTGCTGTGCGGGTTGTCTCGGAAGCTGCAAGTCTATGGTGGCGGCGTGGGCGGACTCGACTGGGTTACGCCCGGCGCAGGCCGGCTGCCGTCCGGCGACGCTCACATCCCGCCCGGCGGACAGCAGGTCCCGCGAGCCGGGTGGGTCTGTCACAATCGGCGACCGGCATCGAGCGTCCCACGGCAAGGCTGGGACGCCAGAGGTGAGAGGGGCGCGTGGTGTCGTTCCTGATCCGGGTCCTCCTTCCGGACAGCCCGGGGACCCTCGGCGCGGTCGCCACGGCGCTCGGCACGGTCGGCGCCGACATCCTCAGCGTGGACGTCGTCGAGCGCGGCAGCGGAGTCGCGGTCGACGACCTGGTGGTCGAGCTCCCGTCGGGCCGCTTGCCCGACGCGCTGATCACGGCGGCGGAGAGCGTCGAGGGTGTCGAAGTGGACGCGGTCCGTCCCTACGCGGGCGTCCTCGACACGCACCGTGAGCTCGAACTCGTCGAGGAGATCGCCGCGCAGCCGAAGTCCGGCCTCGACATCCTCGCCGAGGGTGTCCCCCGCATCGTGCGCGCCGGCTGGGCGATGATCGTCGAGCACTCCGAAACCGGCGCGGTCCGGCTGGCTTCGTCCAGCGCGGCCCCTGAGACTCCGATCACCGACCTGCCGTGGCTGCCGCTCGAACGCGCAACGGTCCTCGACAGCGAAGAGGCCTGGATCCCGGAGACGTGGAAGGAGCTCGGCACCGAGCTCGCCGCGACCCCGCTCGGCAAGCCGGGTAAGGCGCTGCTGGTCGCCCGCCCCGGCGGCCCGAACTTCCGAGCCGCCGAGGTCGCCCGGCTCGCCCACCTCGCCGGCATCGTCGCGGTCGTCCTCGACGGCTAGCGGCGAGCCCATCACGTTGCCGAATAAGGGACGAGCCTGCGCGGGTTCGCCCCTTATTCGGCAACGCCCAGGTCAGAGGTCGATCTGATAGGCGATCAGGGCGATGTGCGGGAACGGCCGCCAGTCCCGCTCGGCCAAGCGCGTGAACCCGAGGCGCTCGTAAAGCCGATGCGCGCTGTGCATCCGGTCGAGGCTGCTCAGCACCACCTTGCGGAGTCCCCGCGCACGAGCACGCTCGAACACGGCCATGACCAGGGCTTCGCCGACGCCACGGCCACGCGCCGACGGCGCCACCGCCAGCATCCGGAACTCCAGCTCGCCCGGACGCGAAACCTCGGCGTACCCCGACCCCGGGCGCACGACGGTGACGGTCCCGACCACCTCTCCCGCCCGATCCACGGCGACCAGGACCTCGGCCTCCTCGACGCGCCGCGCGACGTCACGCAACGTCACGTCGTAGCCGACGTCGTCGGCCAGATGACCGTCGGCTTCATAGGCCTGCACCGTGACCTCGCCCGCCGCGGCGTACTCCTCGGGCCGCGGCGGCCGGATCTCGACATCACCCATCCGTTCCCCCGGTCTCGTCTTCCGCGGTCTCGTCGCCGACCGGCAGCGCCACCTCCCGCGCCGCATCGGGGCCCTGCTCCAGCAGGACGCGGAAGCCGGCTTCGTCGAGCACCGGCACCTTGAGCTGAACCGCCTTGTCGTACTTCGCACCAGGCGAGTCCCCGACCACGACGAACGCGGTCTTCTTCGACACCGACCCGGCAGCCTTCCCACCGCGGGCCATGACGACTTCCTTGGCCTCGTCGCGGGAGAAGCCGTCAAGCGAGCCCGTCACGACGATCGACAGCCCCTCGAGGTGGCGCGGGATCGACTCGTCGCGCTCCTCCTCCATCCGCACACCGGCGCGTCGCCACTTTTCGACGATCTCGCGGTGCCAGGCGACCTCGAACCACTCCTGCGTCGCGTGGGCGATGGTCGGGCCCACGCCGTCGACCGCCGAAAGCTCCTCCTCGGTGGCCTCCTCGATCCGCTCGATCGAACCGAACTCACGAGCCAGTGCCTGCGCCGCGGTCGGCCCGACGTGCCGGATCGACAGGGCGACCAGCACTTTCCACAACGGCCGGTCCTTCGCCGCATCGAGGTTGGCGAGCAGCTTCCGCGCGTTCGCCGACAGCTCGCCCGCCTTGGTGCGGAACAGTTCGACTTCGGCGAGGCTGTCCTCGTTCAGGTCGAAGACGTCGCCCTCGTCGGCGACCACCCGCGCGTCGAGCAGGGCGACCGCCGCCTCGTACCCGAGGACCTCGATGTCGAAAGCGCCGCGACCGGCCAGGTGGAAGAGGCGTTCCCGCAGCTGGGCGGGACAGAACCGGGTGTTCGGGCAGCGGATGTCCTTGTCGCCTTCCTTCTGGTAGGCGAGCTCCGTGCCGCATTCAGGGCAGTGGGTGGGCATGACGAACTCGCGTTCGTCGCCCGTACGCGCGTCCACCACCGGCCCGAGGACCTCGGGGATGACGTCGCCGGCCTTCCGGATGACGATCCGGTCGCCGATGAGCACACCCTTGCGCTTGACCTCCTCCTGGTTGTGGAGGGTGGCCCTGGCGACGGTCGAGCCCGCGACCGTGACCGGCTCGGTGACCGCGAACGGGGTCACCCGCCCGGTCCGCCCGACGCCGACCTGGATGTCCAGCAGGGTCGTGATCGCCTCTTCCGGCGGGTACTTGTAGGCGATCGCCCACCTCGGTGCACGCGAAGTCGTGCCCAGCCGCCGCTGCAGGGTCACCTGGTCGACCTTGATGACCACGCCGTCGATCTCGTGCTCGGCGTCGTGCCGGTGCTCGCCCCAGTAGGCGATGTGCGCGGTGAGCTCCTCGGCCGAAGTCAGGACCTTGCTGTGCGGCGACACCGGCAGCCCCCACGCGGCCAGCGCGTCGTACGCCTCGGACTGGCGCTGGGGCTCGAAGCCTTGGCGCTTGCCGAGTCCGTGGCAGATCAGCCGCAGCCTGCGCTCGCGGGTGATCTTGGGGTCCTTCTGCCGCAGCGAGCCGGCCGCGGTGTTGCGCGGGTTCGCGTACGGCGGCTTTCCGGCCTCCACCATCTTCGCGTTCAGCTCGAGGAAGTCCTCGACGCGGAAGAAGACCTCGCCGCGCACCTCGACCAGGGCGGGCACCGGGAACTGGTCGGTGGCGGTCAGCGTCTGCGGGACCTGGTCGAGGGTGCGGACGTTGAGCGTGACGTCCTCACCGGTCCGGCCGTCACCTCGCGTGAGCGCCCGGGTCAGGTGCCCGTTTTCGTAGAGGAGGTTGATCGCCAGGCCGTCGATCTTCAACTCGGCGAGGAACTCGGTGCGCCCGACCTCCTTCTCGACGCGTTCCACCCAGGCCAGGAACTCGTCCTGGTCGAACACGTTGTCCAGGCTGAGCATGCGCTCGAGGTGGTCGTACGCGGTGAACTCGGTCGAGAACGTGCCGCCGACCCGCTGGGTCGGCGAATCGGGCGTGACCAGCGCCGGGTGCGCGTCCTCGAGCCGCTGCAGCTCGCCCAGCAGCTCGTCGAACTGCCCGTCGGAGACGAGCGGCGAGTCCAGGACGTAGTAGCGGAACTGGTGGTCACGCAGTTCCTCGGCGAGGGCGCTGTGCCGCTCGCGCACGTCGGCCGGGACGTCGGCGACGTCCTCCGCGGCCACCGGGGCATCGACCGCCGCAACCTGGTCCTGGGGAAGTTCGGTGCTGCTCACGGGTGGTAACCCTAGCCGGAGGCACCGACAATTTCGTCCGGTCCGCTGGCCAGTCCGCGGACCAGTTCACGGAACTCCAGAAGGGTGATGGCGCCGGCCGGTTCGGTCTCTGCGGTCTCGACGCGCCGTAGCCGCTCGGCGGCGAGCCTTTCACCCAATGTCGCGTCGAGGGGCAGGAAGGTCATGGTCCGCCGGGTCGCGTCGTCGAGGTCACCGAAGCGCGGGTGGAAGACGGCGACGTCGACAACGTCCTCGGCGTCGTCCACCTGGGCCACGACCCGGACGTCGGCCAGCGCGATGCGGTGTTCGCCGAGATTCACCGTGACCTCGGTCGGATCCGGCACCGGCGGGACCGAGTCGTGGTACTCCCAGATCGCGTCGTCCGGCGGCGCGGCAACCCGCCACGCGTCGGTGAATGGCCGTACTTCGGGATCTTCCTGGCCGGTCACGACCAGGGCGTAGATCGCCTGACGACCGCGTTCGAGCGAGAAGTGCAGCCGCGGGTGCAGAGCCTCGACCAGCTGGCAGAGCTCGTGCTCGACCCGGTGCGGCTCGCCTTCGCCCAGCGCCGCGCTGACCATCGGGAGCAGGTCGAACCAGCCGTGCCAGAACGCCTCCGCGGCAGCCGCCGGATCGTCCGGAACGGGCTGCTCGGGCCACGCGGTGCGCGGGTCGGGCGGATCGGCGGCGGCGCTCTTGCGGCGAAACAGACGCATGGCTTCTGGTGGTCCTCGTTCGGTCGGCTACCCCGCCAACGCTACTTGCCGGCTGTGGCGGACGTCGGCGAGTTGCCGAATCCGTCACCAGCCCTCCGGCGGCTCCACGAAGGCTTTGCCGAGGTCCCGTGTGAGCGACAGAGCTCGCCGCATCCATTCCGGCGTGGCGCCGGCGAGGCCGCAGGCGGGCGTCGGCACCGCCCGTTCGGCGAGGACGCTGCGGTTGAAGCTCAGCCGGTCGGCCAGACGGAACGCCGGCTCGGCGACGTCCTTCAGGCTCGGCGAAGCCCCGGACACCGTTGCCGGGACCGCGCCCAGGAACAACGTTGCCCCGCCATCCCACACTTCGCCGATCTCGTCGAGGAACGCCGCAGAGGCACCGTCGAGCGCAGAGAGGTCGAACGCCAGGGCATCCGCACCCGCCTCACGCAGGAGTCCGAGGGGCGGTTTGCCCGCACAGCAGTGCAGGATCACCGGGCGATCGGTGATCCTGCGAGCGCCGTCGATCACGGTGGTGAGCAGCTCACGCGCCTCGGGCGCCGGCACCGCCGGGACGTTCCCGTAGCCGGACGGCGTCGACAGGGCACCGGCCAGCACCGCCGGCAACGACGGTTCGTCGAACTGGACCACCACCGGAGCGCCGGTCCTGGCCTGCACTTCCGCGACGTGCTCGGTGAGGCCGTCCAACAGGGACGACGTGAAGTCCCGCAGAGCCCCGCGATCGGTCAGGATCCGATGCCCCCTGGGCAGTTCGATGCCTGCTCCGAGCGTCCACGGTCCGGCCAGCTGGACCTTGAAGACCGGCGGGGTGACCCCAGTCTTCTCCCGCGCCTCCTGAACAGCGTCAAGATCCCAGCGCAGCAGGTCGACGGCCCGGCGGTGCTCGTGCCCGGGCCGAGACGCAACCCGGTAGCCGCTCGGCACGACATCGACGGCCAAGTCGACGAGTAACGCAGCGGTCCGGCCGAGCATGTCCGCCCCCACGCCACGAGCCGGCAGCTCGGGCAGGTGTGGGAAGTCGGGCAGCTCACCGAACACGACCGCGGCCGCTTCGAGGGGATCGTTGCCCGGCATCGAGCCGATCGCCGTCGCGGCTCCGCTGGGCCAGATTCGCTCACTCACGACCACCGATTCTGGTCGACCCCCGGGTGCCGGTACCGGCCGGGGCACCAGGATGCGGACATTCGCCGCATTTCCCTTGACTGGCACCATGACCGGGTCCGCGGCGATAGGCTGACCGGCCATGACGAGTTCGCCACCGCAGCCGGGCTGGTATCCGGACGCGCGGGACCCCCGTCTGCACCGATGGTGGGACGGCCAGGCCTGGACCGCCGACACCCGGGCGGCCTCCCCCAGCCCGCCACCGAGTGATTCCGAGCCGATCGAGCTGGACATCGAACGCGCCCACGACCCGGCCCGGATCCAGAACCAGGTCAATCGCGCGACTCGCGGCCGCGGCAGCGCGCGCACCGGGGGCGGCACCCTGTTCACCGAGCCGGTCCTCGTGGTCAACCAGCGCGCCAAGCTGATCGAGATGGCCAACGAGTTCGGCGTCTTCGACCAGCACGGCAACCAGCTCGGCGGGGTCGTCGAAGTGGGCCAGAGCACGCTGAAGAAGGCGATCCGGCTCCTGACCAACTACGACCAGTTCCTGACCCACAAGTTCGAGGTCCGCGACGCCAACCACAGCACCGTGCTCAAGGTGACCCGGCCGGCGAAGGTGTTCAAGTCCCGATTCCTCGTCACCAGGGCCGACGAGACTCCCATCGGCGAAATCGTCCAGGAGAACGTCTTCGGCAAGATCCGGTTCGGCTTCGTCGTCGACGGCCGCTCGGTCGGGGGGATCTTCGCCGAGAACTGGCGCGCCTGGAACTTCTCGATCCGCGACCACGCCGGCACCGAGGTCGCCCGGGTGACCAAGACCTGGGGCGGCTTCCTCAAAGCCGCCTTCACCACAGCGGACAACTACGTCGTGGAAATCCCGCACCCGCTGCCGGATCCACTCGCCAGCATGGTGGTCGCCGCCGCCCTGACGATCGACACCGCCCTGAAGCAGGACACCGACTGATCGAGTGACCGGCGTCTCATCTCCTCCCGGTGGACAGCGGGCCCGGCACGGCTCAGGGTGAAGAAAGGCCGGGACGCCGCAGTCTCGCCGGGACGGAGGTCACCGTGGAACCGTTGCCGGAAAGCAGCGACAGGAACTGGACCGAGCCCGGCATCTACGAGGTCTCAGCCGGCGTCTACCGGATCCCGTTGCCGCTGCCCAACGACGCTTTGCGGGCCGTCAATGTCTACGCGGTCACCGACGGCGAGAAACTGGTCCTGGTCGACTCCGGATGGGCGCTGACCGTAGCCCGGCAACAGCTTGCGGACGCTCTGAGCGGGATCGGCGCCGAACTCGCCGACGTCAGCGAGTTCCTCGTGACCCACGTACATCGCGACCACTATTCGCAAGCGGTCGTCCTCCGCCGTGACTTCGGCTCGAAGATCGCCCTCGGCCAGGACGAAGAGCCATCGCTCAAGGCATCCGGCAATCCCGACCGGCTGCCGATGGAAGCCCAGGTCGACCTTCTGTTCCAGGCCGGAGCCGGCGAAGTCGTGGAAGCGCTGGCCCGGCAGTTCGGCACGAACCGGCGACACACGGAAGCCGACCTCTGGGAAGCGCCCGACGAATGGCTGACACCGGGCCCACGGCCGATCCTGCCCGGACGCGAGTTCGAAGTCGTCGCCACTCCCGGGCACACGTCCGGGCATGTCGTCTTCGTCGACGACACCGCCGGCTTGTTGTTCTCCGGTGACCACGTGCTGCCACACATCACGCCTTCCATCGGGTTTCAGCCGGTGCCGGCCGAGTTGCCGCTGAATGACTTCATCGGCTCGCTTCGTCTGGTGCGTGCCATGCCGGACCGCCGCATGCTTCCCGCGCACGGCCCGGTGTCCGAAAGCGTGCACACCCGGGTCGACGAGCTGCTGGAACACCACCGGCAGCGCCTTGAGACTATTGGGTCGCAAATCGCAGCCGGCGCAACCTGCGCGTACGAAGCCGCGCACCGGATCGGCTGGACCCGCCGCAACCGCAAACTGTCCGAAATGGACTCCTTCAACCAGATGCTGGCCGTGCTCGAAACCGCGGCACACCTGGACCTGCTGGTGTCGCAAGGAAAACTCAGCGCCCAAGCTGTCGACGGGGTTCGGCGATACAGCCTTACCTGAGTCGCGCACGGCCGACACTACGGGTAGCCGCCCCGTTGCAGTTATGTCCACCGCACGGCCTCCTGCATACTGGGTGAAATGGAGGTCATCAGACGCGCCCGGGCAACGGACATCGAGGCGCTCGTGCGTCTGTTCGGCGCACCGGGCGAACCGTTGGCAGCCGCGCTCCGGGAACTCATGAACACCCCGCACGTCACGCTGGTCGTGGCCGAGGACGACAACGGCGTCGCCGGCACCGCACAGTTGACAGTGCTTCGAGGCCTCGCATGGGAAGGCGCGCCCCGCGGCCTGCTCGAGGGCATCCGCGCCGCTCGACGCGGCGTGACGAGCGCCCTCCTGACCTGGGGCATCGACGAAGCCCGCCGACGCGGTTGTACGCGCATCCACCTCGATTCGGGCCTCAACCGCGGTGACCTGCGGGACTTCTACGCGCGCTTCGGTTTCGAATACAGCTACCAGGGATTCACCCGCGTCCTGTGATACTGGCGTCGTGGCTGACTACACCATCCGCAGGGCACGGCGGGAAGACATCGGCGCGATCGTGCACATGCTGGCGGACGACCAGCTCGGCGCCACCCGGGATGATCCCAGCGATCTCAAGCCGTACCTGCGAGCCTTCGACGAGATCGATGCGGATCCGAACCAGCTCTTGATGGTCGTGGCATCCGGCGACGACCCAGTCGGCACCTTACAGCTGACGATCATCCCGGGTCTGGCCAGGCGCGGCGCACTTCGTGGTCAGATCGAAGCTGTGCGCATCCACGCCGACCATCGGAGCTCCGGGCTGGGTACCGACCTCGTGCGCTGGGCGATCGACGAGTCACGGCGGCGTGGGTGCGGCCTCGTGCAACTGACGTCGGACACCTCCAGGACGGAAGCGTACCGGTTCTACGAGGGCCTCGGATTCGCGCCCAGTCACACAGGGTTCAAGCTCAAGCTCTGAACCGGAACGCCTTCTCCGCGAACCATGCCAATGACTGTCCATTTCGGACATTTATCCTCCCCTGACCGCAACGCGGGTGTCCGCGCACGCGTACGATCCCGAAACAATTGCGATCCGTCAAGCTCCGGAGGGCGCGAAAGGGATGGTTCGCGACGTTTTACCACCCTTTCCTCTGAATCTCGATGACTTTCCGCGCAAGCCGTCGTACGGTCGAGCTCATGACTTCACAGCCAGTCCGCAAGCTCATCCCCACAGCTGCTTCCCCGGCCACCGACGACGAACTACCGTTCGTGCTGCGTTCGATCCGCAACGACCCGAACACGTTGCAGCACATGAAAGACGACCAAGTCATCGATCTGATCCGCAATACCGACGCGGAGATCTCAAAGCTGCAAGCACTGCAACTAAGAGCGATCGCGGACCTGAGCGTGCGCCGGAGACGGGCACCCAGCGCCTCATCGGAAGTCGCTTTGGCCTTGTCCATAACGGAACATCGCGCCAGTGCCATCGTTTCCGCGGCAAACGCACTGATCGCCCGACTTCCCGGCATGCTCAACCTCATGGACGACGGTCGGCTCGACCTCCATCGCGCCATGAAGGTCACCGACGCAACGGCATGGCTGTCGGGAGACCACGTACGTGTTGTCGACGCGACACTCGTCGACCGGGTGCCGGGCCGGAACGCCACCCAGGTCCGCCGGGCCGCGGCCTATGCCGCCGCGCAGGCCGATCCCGAAGGCGCAGCGGTCCGCACCGAGCGAAAGCTCGTCGAGCGGCGCCTCACCCTGCACCACCAGGAAAGCGGCGTGACCCATCTGTCGGTCAACAGCGCACCGACCGAGAAGGCCACCGCCGCCTATGCCCGGGTCGACCAGGCCGCGCGGGCGTTGAAGACGCCGGACGAGCCGCGAACGCTGGACCAGCTCCGAGCGGATGTGGCCATCGACCTGCTGCTCAGCGGCACAGGCGGCCCGAGCGAACGCACCGAGGTCTTCCTGCACATCGACCTCGCCACCTACCTCGGCCTCAACCAGAATCCCGCAGTGTTGGCCGGTCGCGGGCCCATCGCGGCCGCGCTCGCTCGCCATATCATCAGCAGTTCCGACACGACGCTGCGTCGGGTTCTAACCGACCCGCGAAACGGTCGCGCGGTCGAACTGTCCCCGACGCGCTACTCGATCGAACAGGACGAGTTCGTCCGGGTCCGCGACCAAGAGTGCCGACAGCCCGGATGCACCCGCCCCGCACAGAGTTGCGGGCTCGAAGCGATTCGCACGAAGGGCGAGGCCGAAGGCATTGCGGACCAGGCAGTCACCTTCTGCTCGCGACACAGCAAACTGAAGGGGCAGGCCGGCTGGGACTACGAGGTCACGCCGGACGGCACTGTCAACGTCGCGACACCGGCCGGGCAGGTGCATTCGACCACGCCACCGACCGTGCACCCCGGCCGCCGACGGGCGAACCGGCTGCGGAAGAAGACGCGGAGGTGACCGAGTATCAGCGGGTGCCGGAGATCTTCGCGCTGCCGAGGACGACGTCCCCGTCGTCGGAATCAGGGCGGTAAAGAACGACGACCTGACCCGGAGCGACTCCGCGAAGCGGCTCCCGCAAGTGCACCGTCATGGTGTCGTTGTCCACATCGGCGAGCGCATCCACGATGCCTCCGTGCGCTCTGACCTGGACCACGCACTCGGTGGGTTCGGTCACCGGCCGGCCGCTGGGCCAAATCGCCCGGTCGGCCTCGATCACAGTGACGCCGAGCCCGGCTACGGAGCCGACCTTGACGGAGCCCGTCACCGGTTCGAGCGACAGAACGTACCGAGGACGGCCATCCGGCGCCGGAGCGTCGATCCCGAGCCCCTTGCGCTGGCCGACCGTGAACCCGTGCACTCCGGTGTGCCGACCGAGGACCGCGCCGGTTTCCGCGTCGACGAGCTCGCCGGGACGCTGCCCCAGCCGGTTCTCCAGGAACTTCTTGGTGTCGCCGTCCGGGATGAAGCAGATGTCGTGGCTGTCCGGCTTGTTGGCGACGGACAGGCCTCGGCGGTCCGCCTCGGCCCGCACGTCGGACTTCCAGGAGTCACCCAGAGGGAACATGGCATGGCTGAGCTGCTCCGGCGTCAGCGAGGCAAGCACGTAGGACTGGTCCTTGCCGCTGTCCGCGCTACGACGCAACTCAGGGACCCCGTCTACCACGGAGAGGCGCGCGTAGTGACCTGTCGCGACCGCGTCGAATCCGAGTGCCATCGCCTTCTCGAGAAGCGCTTCGAACTTGATCTTCTCGTTGCAGGTGACGCAAGGGTTCGGTGTGCGGCCGGCGGCGTATTCGCCGACGAAGGTCTCAACGACCTCTTCGGTGAAGCGCTCGGCGAAATCCCAGATGTAGAACGGGATTCCGAGGATGTCAGCGGCCCGCCGGGCGTCATGCGAGTCCTCGATCGTGCAACACCCGCGCGAGCCGGTCCGCAACGTTCCCGGTTTGGCGGACAGGGCCAGGTGCACTCCGACGACGTCGTGCCCGGCGTCGACCGCGCGCGCCGCGGCGACCGCCGAGTCCACTCCTCCGCTCATCGCGGCCAAAACCCGCATGCCTTACACCTCTTGCTTCTGGGTCTGCTTGCGCATGCCGGCCAGGCCAGCCTGCCGGGCGCGCATGACGACGCCACCGATCTCTGCAGCCACCGCCTCGACGTCAACGGCGGTGGACGTGTGGCCAAGGGAGAAACGGAGGGAACCGCGGGCCGCCGCCGGGTCGGCCCCCATGGCGAGCAGCACGTGGCTCGGCTGGGCGACGCCTGCTGTGCACGCAGATCCCGTCGAACATTCGATGCCCTTGGCGTCGAGCAGCATGAGCAGGCTGTCGCCGGCACACCCGGGGAAGGTGAAGTGGGCATGGCTGGGCAGCCGCTCACCGTCGCCACCGTTGAGGACGACGTCGGGCACCTCGCGCCGGATGGCCTCGACGAGGCCGTCTCGGAGTTCTTCGACGCGCTTCGCGTATTCGGCTCGGGTCGCAACGCTGATTCGGACAGCGGTCGCGAAGCCCGCTATCGCCGGGACGTCCAGGGTCCCGGAGCGGACGTTGCGCTCCTGGCCACCGCCGTGCAGGAGGGGCGCACAAGGCACGTCACGTCCGAGCAGAAGCGCTCCCACTCCGAACGGGCCACCGAGTTTGTGTCCGGTCAGGGTGAGCGCAGCGGCACCGCTGGCCGCGAAGTCGACCGGAACGGCCCCGACGGCCTGAACCGCGTCGGTGTGGAACGGGATGCCGAACTCGGCACACACTGCTGCCAGCTCGGCAATCGGATTGATCGTGCCGACCTCGTTGTTCGCCCACATCACGGTGACCAATGCCACGGTCCCGGGATCCGCGCCGATCGCTGCGCCGAGGGCTTCAGGCGACACCCGTCCCTGGCTGTCGACGTCGAGCAGGACGACCTCGGCGCCGCTATGGGTTTCAAGCCATTCGACGGTGTCGAGCACGGCGTGGTGCTCCGCAGCCCCGCACAGGATGCGACGACGCTGCTCCTGCTCATCGCGGCGAGCCCAGTAGATGCCCTTGATCGCGAGATTGTCGCTCTCAGTGCCCCCACCGGTGAAGATCACCTCGGAGGGACGGGCACCCAGCGCCTCGGCGATCGTTTCGCGGGCTTCCTCGACCATCCGGCGGGCCCGGCGGCCCGAAGAGTGCAGTGCCGAGGCGTTGCCCACGGTGGACAGCGCCTTGGTCATCGCCGCTATGGCTTCGGGCAACATCGGAGTGGTCGCCGCGTGGTCGAGATAGGTCATGGCTGTTCCAGGGTAGTCCGCTCCAGCGCGTGACGAAGCCCACCCTGGCTCTCGAAGTGGGCTGTCACACCTTTGACGGCCACCGCCCGGTCAGCCGGACGCCCACCATCGCGAGTGCCACCAAGGCCACTGTGAGCAGGGCCATCGCCGGCGACGGGTCGAGAACCGAGCCGACCATCCCGAGCAGGACACCGCCCAAGCCGATGAGCAGCGCGGAGCCGACCCAGTCCGCGAGCTGCATCGCCGAGGTGTTGAACCCGCGCTCACCTTCAGGCGAGTAGCGGAGCAGGAGGACGGAGACAGCGGGCATCGCGATGCCCATGCCGGCGCCGCCGACCGCGCAAGCAACGAATGCGACCCAGCCGGGGAACCACGGCTGCGAGACCAGGCCGAAGCCGACCAGGCTGGCCGCGACCAGCCAGAACCCGGTGCGCAGCGATGCCTCCCTCGACCAGGCGAGGTATCGGCCTTGCGCCGCCGACGCGGCGGACCAGCCCAAAGCTGTGATCGTCAGCGGCAGGCCGGCGAGGGCCGGGCCGTAGCCGTGGACCGCGCTCATCGTCAGCGGCAGATACGCCTCCATTCCTGCGTACGCGCCGGCGATCAGGGCGCGGGAGGCGATGACCGTCGGCAGGCCAGGACGGGCAGTCAATGTCCCGGCCGGCACCAACGTGCGGAGGGCGTAGCCCAGCGCAATGAGCCCGACCGCGCCGTAGCCGAGCGCGACGAGCGAGTGGTGCTGGGCCGCCCACGTCAACGCGGCGACGCCGAGCGCGGCGATGATCGCCTGGGCCACGCTCGCCTGTCGACCGCCTGCGGCGGGTGCGTGCTCGGGCATGTGTCGGACAACCACCGTCAGCATGAGCACGCCGAGGGCCACGAGTGGGACCAAGCCGAGGAAGACCCATCGCCAGCCGACGCTGACCGTCAGCACCCCTGCCACCGAAGGCCCGACAACTGCAGGCAGCACCCAGGCGGCGGCGTTCGCGGCGTAGATGACCGGGCGTTCATGGTCAGTGAACGTCAACGCGATCAGGAGCGAGACCGAGACCAGGAGCAATCCTGAGCCGAAGCCCTGCAGCGCGCGGCCGAGGAGGAACACCGGCATTGCGCTCGCCGTCCCCGCCACCACCAAGCCGGCCGCGAACAGCACGGGTCCCGCCAGCAACGCCGGCGCCGGGCCGCGGCGGTCGCCGATCCGGCCGGAAAGCACCGTCGCGACCACGCTGGAGACCAGGAAAATCGTGAAAGGCCACGAATAGAGCGACTCACCGCGGAGATCGGCGACCAGGGTCGGCATCGCCGTCGCCACGCCCATGCTCTCGAACGCGACCAAGGTGACCACGAGCAGCAGAGCAACCGTGGTCAGCCGGTGTTCCGCGCTCCAGAGCACACTTCGGCGACGGGGTGCGGAGTCGATCGTCGAGGCCATGATCGACAGCCTGCAACCTCCAGCCCGCTGGAGGTCAAGGCGGTTCAGGCGGATCGGCGCGCCACCGGTTCCAGCGGCAGGTCGCGGGCCAGGGCGGCCGCCTCGCCGCGGGAACTCACGTCCAGTTTTTCGAGGATGTTGCGGACGTGGAACTTGACCGTGTGCTCGCTGAGCTGCAGTTGTTCGGCGATCTGCCGGTTGCGCAGACCTTGGGAGATGCCCGCGAGGACCTCCAATTCGCGAGGGTTGAGCCGGTCGAGCGGACGCAGCTCCGGCGGTTCGGCCACGCCGAGCGGGAGGACGGCGGTCACCGTCGTGCCCCAGCCCGGCACGGCGTCGACCTCCCAGTGGCCGCCGAGGGCCGTGAGCCGCTCGGTCAGGCCTCGGGGCGGGATCGCGTCGGCGACTCCGGGGCAGTCGTCGCGGGCCGTGATCCGCAGGACCGATCCGTCCAGGCGCCAGGACGCCCGCAGGCGCGTGGTCGCGGGACGGTCCAAGGCGGCGAGCACCAGGCCTCTGGTCAGGGTCCGTGCCGTGTGGGCGATGTCCTGCGGGAGGGACGCGTCGCCGGCCGGGTCGGCGAGGTCGACGTCGACTTCCGTGTGCCGGATCAGGTCGGCCAGCTGGGTCTTGAGGACGCCGAACGCCGTGTCCGCCTGCTCCGCGGACCGGGCCTGGTCGCGGTCGACGACGCCTTTGAGGTCGAGCAGCGCGTCGGCGGCGAGGTCGACCGCGGTGCGGCGGGCAATGGCGTCGGAGAGCCGACCGGAGCGGAGCACCGCCAGGAGCGTGACCAGGGTGGTCGCATGTGTCTGGCCGAGGTCGGTGGTCGCCTGGGCGCGCGCGGAGGCCGCGGCGAGGCTGCTGGCCTGGACGTCCGGGCCCGGGTCCGTCGCCCGCTGACCCGCGTCGATGCTGACGATGTGCCACAGCCGGGCCGCGAGCTCCAGCTCCGCGGAGGGCGGGTCCGGCGCCTCCGGCACCACGGCGATGACCGCACCCTGGCCGACAGCTGGTGTCGAGGCGAGCAGGACCAGTCGGCGCTCGACGCCACCGAGCATGCCGTCGATCACCAGGGCCTTGCCCGGCTCGCTGCGGTCGGCCAGCCGTTGCAGTTCCACGCTCGTCACGGCCTGCGTGATCGCTTCGTCACCGATGGCCTTGAGTGGGCTGCGGGGACAGTCGCCCGTCTGCATCGCGGCCGCTCGGTGCGGGATCAGCTTGGCCAGTTCGGCGGTGAACCGGCTGAGCAACTGAGGTCGCGGTGCCGACAACAGCCGCTCGACGACGTCCAGCACGTGCCGCGGATCCGACCAGGAAGCGTCCATGGCCTCCAAGGTAGGCGCGTCCGGGATCCGGCGACCTGCTCGTCCGGCTAGTGAACACTGCTCGTCCGGGCGGTTCGGCAACTCCGCCGAGCGAGTTGACTTCCGGGGGAGGACATTCGAACCGAAGGTCACGAACCAAGGAGCCGAACAACACCATGCGAGCGATCACCTTCTCCGCATACGGCGGACCAGAAGTCCTGCAGCTGTCCGAGGTACCTGCGCCGGAGCCGGGCCCGGGACAGGTGCGGCTGGCCGTCCGTGCCGCCGGCGTCAACCCGATCGACTGGAAGATCCGCAACGGCGCCATGCAGCAGAACTTCCAGGTCCCCTTCCCGCACATCCCCGGCCTCGAGGTCGCGGGGGTCATCGACGCCGTCGGCGAGGGCGCGAGCTTCGCCGTGGGCGACGAAGTGTTCGGCTGGTCGGAAACCGGCGCATACGCCGAGTACGCGCTCGCGAAGACGATCGCGCCGAAGCCTGCGAGCCTTTCCTGGGCGGACGCCGCCGCGCTGCCGGTCGCCGGCGAGACCGCGCTTCGGGTCCTCGGGCTGCTCGGAGTGCGCGAAGGCGAGACGCTGCTGCTCCACGGCGCCAGTGGCACAGTCGGGCGGTTCGCCGCTCAGGTCGCCGTCGCTCAGGGGGTGACCGTCGTCGGGACCGGCGGAAGCCGCAGTCTCGACGACCTGAAGTCGCTGGGCGTCGTTCCCGTCCGCTACGGCGACGGCTGGGTGGAGCGGGTCCGCGAGGCAGTGTCCGGGCCGGTGGACGCCGTGTTCAACGCCGCCGGGCACGGGGTGCTGCCCGGGTCCGTGGAGCTGCGTGGCAGCAAGGAGCGGGTCGTTACCATCGCCGATGCGGCCGCGTTCGAACTGGGGATCCCGTTCTCGAGCGGCGGCGAGCAGACCCGCGAGGTACTTGTGGGGATCGCCGGCTGGGTGACCGACCGCGGAGTCGGCATCGCGCAGGGCAGGAGCTATCCGCTGGCCGAGGCGGCCGCGGCGCAGGTCGAAAGCGAAGGCGGGCACCCTGGCGGAAAACTGACCATCGCCGTCGGCTGACTGCGGTGGCCGGCGACTTGCCGCGGGCCACGGCAAGTCCCAATCCGGGCCTGTCGCCGGATCGCGGCGACAGGGCCCGGATCACTTCGCGGGAGGCGAAGCCAGTGGGGCCGGGCGGCGCGGGGTGCGACGCCGCTGCTGGGCCGGGATCTGCACCGTGCCGAGCGCGGAATGGACCGCCGCCTCGGCGAGGGCCGCCAGTTCGCGGCGGGTTTCCGCCCGGCCCGGGGCGATTTCCGGGCAGACGTGGATCTCGAGCACCAGGCCACGCAGAGCCGCGACCCGGCGCAGGGACGCGATCAGCGACTCCGGCCCGATGAAGGCCGGACGGCTGGTCTCGCGGCCGTCGGCGAGGCGGTACCGCAACGCGATCGGGCGCACCGGGACACCGCCGTCGATGGCTGCCTGGAACGTCGCCGTCGTGAAGCGGCCCGAGGCCAGACCGCACCACGTCGTGCCTTCCGGGGTGACGCTCACCAGCGATCCGGTGCGGAGCGCGTCGGCCAGCGACGCCATCGTGGCGGGCAACGTCGTCAAGCGCTCGCGGTCGAGGAAGATGCTGCCGCCGCGGCGGACCAGGCCGCCGAGCACCGGCCAGCCCGCGATCTCCTTCTTGGCCAGCGCGCGCATCGGCCGCAGCGCGTTGATCGCGATGATGTCCAGCCATGAGATGTGGTTGTTGACCACCAGCGCACCACGGCCGGCGGGCGCGGTCAGGAAGTCGGCGCCGCCGCGGATGTCCAGCCGGACGCCGAACGCCCGCAGCACGCCGCGGAAGATCAGCCGGACCCGGCGCTCGCGACCCCACGACACCAGCAGCAGGGGCGCCGTCAGCAACGCCGAAAAAACGACGAAGACCGCCGCGGTGACGCGCAAGACGCGCCGGGGAAAAGCGACCACGGGGTCGGCGTCGGTCAGGCAGCCGTCGCCGCACGGCGAGGCCGGCATCCAGGCGTGGCTCATACCTGGACCCCGAGGAAGAACTTCAGGTAGCGCTCGTCGACGTTGTGCAGGTCCAGCACGACGAAGAAGTCCGCGACGCCGAAGTCGGCGTCGAGCGCGGGCGGGCCGTAGGCCTTGGCGCCGAGCCGGACGTAGCCCTTGATCAGCGGCGGCAGGATCGAGCGGGCGGGGCGTTCGATCCCCGACGCGTCCCACGGGATCAGCGGCG
>Ga0207678_10001819_pt1 | contig 19538 bp, 18 predicted proteins | sample KBSC63metaG_FD_184319 | JGI IMG/M metagenome (GOLD analysis project Ga0207678, IMG submission 184319) | Corn rhizosphere microbial communities from Kellogg Biological Station, Michigan, USA - KBS C6-3 metaG (SPAdes) (version 2) | ecosystem: Host-associated > Plants > Roots > Rhizosphere > Soil ...
AGCCTCCGCTTCGGCGCCAAGGTTCCCGGCGCGGGCATGAACATCAGCCCCGTCAACATGGACTTCAGCTACGCCGCCGCCTTCGGCAAGTCCTCGGCCAACGGCTACGAACGCCTGCTGCTCGACGCCATGCTCGGCGACGCCACGCTCTTCGCTCACCGCGACGGAGTCGAAGCCACCTGGGCGCTCATCACCCCCATCCTTGAAGCCTGGGCCAAAGACCCCATCAAAGATCTCCCCAACTACGCCGCAGGAACCTGGGGCCCCACCACCGCCGACGCTCTCCTCGAATCCGAGAATCGCAAGTGGCGCAAACTCTAATGGATGGGAGAACCTGAACGTGGGAGTAGTGATTGATTTTGATGGCACGGATCAAGGCAGTGTGCTTTTCGCGGGATGGTTCTTTCGCCAACTCGCTCAGGACGTACTCGAACGAAACTCAGCGAATGTTGAGTTGAAGCAGGTTTTTGATCACGCTGAAGCTTTCGATGGTTTGTTAATCAATCAAATGCAGCCCGACGTCGCAAGTATAGTTACTCGAGAAATTCGAGCTGTAGCGGAAGACATTTTGTCCGGAAAGTTTCAGTCCGGAATCGCCAAACGACCGTTCGGTAATGAGAACACGCAGCGCACATACGAAAGAGGATTGCGTGAACTCCTTCACGCAGCCTCTCATGAACAAGCAAACGGAGGAGCAAACTAAATGCCCCGCCCAGTCATCATCACCTACCGCATCTCCCCCACGCCCGCCGACACTGCACTCGCTGCCGCGCAGCTCTTCACGCGCGCCGCCATCGAAGCCGTCGCAAAGAGAAACCGCGCTCGCATCGCCATCTCCGGCGGAACCACTCCTAAGGCGATGTTCCAGCTCCTCGCCGACCCGGCCCAGCCCTTCCTCAAGCAAATCCCCTGGGCCAACCTCGACCTCTACTGGGTCGACGAGCGCTCCGTCCTCCCCACCGACCCCGACTCCAACTACCGCATGACCAACGAAGCTCTGCTCTCGAAAGTCCCGCTCCCTGCCGCGCAGATCCACCGCATCGAAGGCGAGCTCGACCCCGAAGTCGCCGCCGCCCGTTACGAGTCCGTCATCCGCAACTCCTTCAAGCTCGAAGGCGCCGAAACTCCCACCTTCGACCTCGTCCTGCTCGGCATGGGCGACGACGGCCACACCGCCTCGCTCTTCCCCCACACCGAGGGCCTCGACGACCTCACGCACATCGCCATCGCCAACCACGTCCCGCAAAAAGGCACCTGGCGCATCACCCTCACCTGGCCCGTCATCAATCAGGGCAGGGAAGTCGCCTTCCTCATCGAAGGGGCGGCCAAAGCTCAGGTCCTCCACGACGTCCTTCTCGGCCCCTACCAGCCGGAAACTTACCCAGCGCAGATCATCCGCCCGGCCAGCGGCCAGCTCACTTTTCTGCTCGATGCCGCAGCAGCGTCTAAACTGCCAGAGCCGAAGAATTCAGATCACACCGGCACTCTGGAGCTTAACTAGATGATCCTCGCTGGCGACGTAGGTGGCACCAAGGTCCACCTCGCACTCTACAACTTCACCAACGGCCGCCTGCAGTCCCTCCGCGACCGCAAGTTCCCCGCGCATCAGTTCACGAGCCTCGACGAAGTCGTCAACAAATTCCTCACCGCCGACGCCGACACTCCCGCCGCCAAGCGAGAGGACATCCTCGCCGCCTGCTTCGGCGTTCCCGGCCCCATCCGCGACGGCCGCCTCAAGCTCACCAATCTCCCCTGGACCCTCGACGTCCGCGACCTCTCGAAGTCGCTCCGCATCCAGCACGTCTTCCTCATCAACGACCTCGAAGCCAACGGCTACGGCATCCCCGAGCTGGCCCCCGACAAGATCTTCACCCTTCACCCCGGTTCTGCCGACGCCGAAGGTCACGCCGGCCTCATCTCCGCCGGTACCGGCCTCGGCGAAGCGCTCCTCATCTGGGACGGCCACCGCCACCGCCCCGTCGCCTCCGAGGGCGGCCACTGCGACTTCGCTCCCCGCACCGACCGCGAGATCGCTCTGCTCCAATATCTCCGCCGCACCCTCAACGGCCGTGTCAGCTTCGAGCGCGTCGTCTCCGGCCTCGGCATCAAGAACATCTACGCCTATCTCCGCGACGTCGAAAAGATCGACGAACCGCAGTGGCTCCGCGACCGCATGGCCTCCGAAGATCCCAACGCCGTTATCGGCCAATGTGCCGAAGACGGCTCCAGCTGGCTCTGCTACGAGGTCATGAAGACCTTCACCTCCGCCTACGGAGCCGAAGCCGGAAATATAGCCCTCAAAGTCCTCGCCATGGGAGGCCTCTACCTCGGCGGAGGCATCGCCCCCCGCATCCTCAAGACCCTCCAGAACGGCGCCTTCATCCAGGCCTTCCTCGACAAGGGCCGTCTCTCCCCGCTGCTCGAATCGATCCCCGTCCGTGTCATCCTCGACGACACCTGCGCCCTTCTCGGAGCCGCTGCCTACGCCGAATCCTGCGCCTCCGACACCTGCGGCATCTCCGAACGTGCAGCCTCCCTCCCGCCCTCTTAGAATCTCTAGGAACCGGCTGTGAATTCCCGATCGTAGAGGGAGCGGCTGTAGCTAATTTTCAGGGGTGGAGGGAGTAGAAGACCGACCCGCGGGGCCGTGCAGCGAAGCGCTGGTGAACCCGTCCTAAGACGGCGGGATCCGGCCGTGGCTCATTAGGCGTTCCTGACTGGAGGACAGCACACCGAGCCATGTATACGAGCTAGACCCCTGTTCAATGAATGTTGGTTCAACCAGCGTAGATCGCCGCACCTGCTTAGCAGGCCGGTTTCCAGGTTGGATGCTAAATGGGCTGTCGGCGATTAGCAAGGGCACGCAAGCTGGATCGAGGCTAGTTCCCCACGGCAGAGGACGGAGCGGCTTCGGCGACTTTGGCTTTGGCTACTAGTTTCTTCAACTTGCCCTCGACGTTGGAGCCTGAGCCGAGCATCTCCGCCGTGAGGACGCCGTCGGAGTCGATGGTGAAGTAATGAGGGATGGCCTGGACGCCGAAGGCGTTGCTGAGCTTATGGTCGGCGTCACGGTACTGCACCCAGGTCATGTCGTTCTTCTTAATGAAGTCTTTCCACTTGGCCTCGTCCGAGTCCCAGCTAACGCTGATGATGACGAGAGGCTCTCCGGCGAACTCTTTTGCAATCTGCTTCATGTGCGGAAGTTCTGCGTTACAGGGGCCGCACCAGGTGGCCCAGAAGTCGATCAGGACAACGCGGCCGCCCATCTCATCGAGGTTGAAGGTGGAGCCATCGAGAGCCGTAACGGTGAAGGGGGGAGCCATCTTCTGGAGCGAGAGAGCGGGATTTTCGGCGAAGTGCTGGGCCCGGACGTAACTGGGATCCTTGGGCGTGATGCAGCTGACACATTCTTTGAACTGATGACTGGCCTCTTCCATCTGTCCGAGACGGGCCAGGACGCGACCGTCGAGGTAGAGAGCGGTGGGGTTTTTGGGATAGTCGGCGATGGCGGCTTTGAAGGCGGCATCCGCGGCGAGGAGGAGGTCGGTCTTGTTGCGGTCACCTGCCTGCAGGTAAAGGGCGCGGCCGCGAGTGGTCTTGGCAAAGGACTTCTCAAGCGGGGTGGTCGCGATGGCCTCGAACGCGCTGGCGGTCGCTACGGCATCCTTGAATCTGCCGGTCTTCATCTGGAGATCGAGGAGGTCCCTGAGGCATGCGCCATCTTTGCCGGCGGCGATCTTGTTCGCTTTCTTGTAGGCGTCGATGGCGAAGAAATATTGGTGGTTGCGGGTCAGCTTTCGGGCTTCATCGATGGAGGACTGAAACTTCGGATTGGATTGGTAGTCCGGGGAAGCTTGCGAGAGGAGCGGCAACGGGCAGCAGAGAAGGACAGCAAGGAGGAGAGCAGGAAAGCGCATCGAATGGCTCCGGGTGCAGAGAGAAACGCGAGTCCATGATTGCCACGCAGGGGGAGAAAGTTCAAGCGAATTCGCACGGTAGAGCGTGAACTGGCATCTCTCTACGGATAGGTTCAAGCCAGAAAGTGCGGGGTTTGCTTCCTGGCTGCAATCGCGGTAGCCGATAGTTTTCATATACTTCTGGACAACTTCTCCCTTCTGCGACACTCTTGATGAGTAGAAGCATACTCACCATGAAGGAACCGGATGTCACGAACGCCCTCCTCTCCAGAAGACCAGCCCGTACCGGATCATGCCACGCCAGAACGCAACCTCATCCTCGACATCTTTGGGACGCTGGTTACGTTTCAAGTGCGAAGCACGGAGACAGATGGAGCTTATTCCATTCTGGAGATGGTGGTTCCGGCGGGTAGGACGAAGCCGCAGATGCACGTTCATGCGGCGACGGAGACGTTTCAGATTCTTGAGGGGGAGTTCGAGTTTCGGGCCCTACGCGGTGGCCATACGGATGTCTTTCGCGCAGCCTCGGCCGATATTGTTCATATTCCTCCCAACGTGCCGCACTGCTTCCGTAACGTCGCGAAGACTGCATCCAGCATGCAGGTGGTGATTGCTCCGGGCTTGATGGAGGGATACTTCCTGGAGTTGGGAATGCCTACGGCGGGAGGCGTTCCGGTGGCCCGTGAGCCGGATATGAAACTGGTGGCTACGGTGGGGCGGAAGTATGGGATCGAACTGAGCGATCTGGAGTGAAGGCTGTCTGGCCGCCATGCCTGAGAGCATGGACTAAAACCAAGTGCTGAAATAAAAGCAGAAAGCTGTTTGGAGGCTGTCCACGGCGAAGGCTAGTGAGCGCCAAAGTAACCTGGGCCGGGGTTTGGTGCTAGGCTTTTCGCATGACTTTTGCCGATCTCCGTCTACGCTCGCTTCCCTGCGTTCTGGCTGTCGCTTCCCTTTTGACACTGGGGGGTGGCGTTGCTGGATATGCTCAGGCTGCTGCTTCCTCTCGCACTGCGGCTGCTGCGGGGCCGGATGCGCGGATTGGGGCCCTGATCGAGATGCTGGGGAGGACGCTCGCGCCAGTGCAGGCAGCGCTCTCGCCCGATGGAGCGACAGTGGCCTGGTCGGTACGTGTGGCGCCGCGGGTGCAGCAGATTCACTTGACGAATGTAGTGAACGCGGGCGCGGCGAAGGACAGAATGGTGGGGCCGACAGGGGCGGCCTGCGGCAACTCGGAGCCGGTGTGGTCGCCCGATGGGGCGTGGCTGGCGTTTATCTCCGACTGCGCGGCGAAGGGGGCGCAGCCGGGGCAACAGGTCTTTGTGTGGTCGAAGAAGACGGGGGAGACGCGGCAGTTGACGCGCGTGACGGGGAGCGTCAACCAACTGGCGTGGTCGCCGGATGGGAAGGCGATCGGCTTTTTGTTTGTGAAGGATGCCACGCGGCGTGCCGGGGCTCAGGACGCGATGAAGCCGTGGAGCGGCGTCGTTGGCGAGGATGGGATCGAGGTGCAGGGGGTGGCGGTGGTGACGGTGGCGAGCCGGGAGGTGGTGCAGGTGACTCCGGCTACGCTGCATGTGTACGAGTTCGACTGGGCGCCGGACTCGAAGCGGATCGCGTATGTGGCGGCGAATCCTCCGGGAGAGAACAACTGGTGGGTGGCCCAGCTTTATACGCAGACGATCGTGGAGGGTGGAGCGCAGGGGCCGCGCTCGATTCTGAATCCGTCCCAGGTCAAGGGGGAGCTGCATGGGTTACAGATTGCAGTGCCTCGGTGGTCGCCGGATGGGAAACGGATTGCGTTTATCGGCGGGCTGATGAGCGACCAGGGGTCTACGGGTGGGGATATCTACGAGGTTCTGGCGGCGGGCGGCGCTCCGGAAAATATTATGCCGGATAAGGAAGTGAGTGCGTCGTGGATTGACTGGACGGGGAAGAACACGATTCGGTATGTAGCACGGAGCGGCGGGGGCAATGTGATCTCGACCTTCAATGTGGACACGGGGCGGGCACTACCGGGAACGGGTGAAGCGTACCAGCAGTCGATCACGGCGGGGCAGGATGAGCTTTCGGTGAGCAAGGGGGGAAGCTATGCGTTTATTGCGAGCAGCTATGCGGCTCCACCGGAGGTGTTTGTGTCGCGGGGACCGGCGCATCCGCTGATTCAACTGACGCATTTGAATAGCGGGTTGAAGCCGGCGTGGGGCAAGTCGGAGAGCGTGGAGTGGACCAACGAAGGGTTCAAGGTGCAGGGGTGGCTGCTGTATCCGGCAAACTACGATGCTTCGAAGAAGTATCCGCTGATTGTGGGCGTGCATGGCGGTCCTTCGGCGTCGGTGACTCCGCGATGGCCGGGAGTGGGGTACGGAGAGGTGCCGTTTTCGGCGCTGGGCTACTTCGTGTTTATGCCGAATCCGCGGGGGAGCTATGGGCAGGGGGAGAAGTTTACCCAGGCCAATGTGAAGGACTTCGGGTATGGCGACCTGCGAGACATTCTTGCTGGAATGGACGTGCTGGAGAAACGGCTGCCGATCGATCCGAATCGCGAAGGGTTGACGGGGTGGAGCTACGGCGGGTTCATGACGATGTTTGCGGTGACGCAGACGACGCGCTTCAAGGCAGCGGTAGCGGGAGCAGGGATCAGCAACTGGCAGAGCTACTACGGGCAGAACTCGATCGACCAGTGGATGATCCCGTTCTTCGGGGCGAGCGTGTACGACGATCCGGCAGTGTATGCGAAGAGCTCCGCGATCAACTACATCAAGAAGGCGAAGACGCCGACGCTGGTGGTGGTGGGAGACCGCGATGGAGAGTGTCCGGCGCCGCAGAGCTTTGAGTTCTGGCACGCGCTCAGGGCGCAGGGCGTCAAGACACAGTTGGTGGTGTATCCGAATGAAGGTCATTCGTTCCGAGACCCGGCGCATCGGCGGGATGTGCTGGAACGGGCGCTCAGGTGGTTTGAGGTGGAGATGCCGCAGGGCAGGGAGTAGGGACTAGGGACGAGGGAACAGAAAGCATGTCGGCAGGACTCCACAGGCCACTGACGCGAAGCCTGACAACTGACAACGCTCCCAACTCTCTAAACCTGTTCCCCAGTCCCTCGTCCCTCATTTGCTTACTGTGAGTGCAGCTTTTACACTGGAGTTTCGGTAATTCAGCGTTTGCGGTAAAGACCGTTCAGCTCAGGTTGCGGTTGGACGGGGAGGTTCAATGCGTCGGTTTGTCACTTTAGCATTTGTGCTGTTTTTCACGGTTTCATTCGGTGTGTCGATCTCGGGCTGTGCGAAGAAGACGGCAGTAGCGTTTTGCAATGGCCTGGACTCGGGGCCGATCATTGGGCAGTTGGACACGATCACGCTGTCGCCGCGGATCTATGGCATCTCGCTGAACTACGCCCAGATTGGCTCGGTCGGCGCTCCTTCCGGGGCCGATTGCAAGGGCAACCCGGTCAGTGCGGGGGCGTACACGTATGGAACGGTGGATGCGAACGGCAAGCCGGATATGTCGATAGCCGATGTAGTGCCATCGGGCCCGCTGGCGGGCCGTCTGTGCGCGGGAACGTGGAACCGGAACACGGGCGGAGGCATCCCGGACTATACGACGTGCGTGCCGAACAATAAGAGCGGAACGACCTATGTTGTGGCAAGCGCCGATGGAGCGAGCAGCAATGCGCTGCCGGTGTATGTGCATCCTGTAGTGACAAGCGTTCTGCTGGGGCCACTTTCGACGGATTGCCTGAACGATCCAGCGACCAATTGCAGCCCGGCCGCGTTTATTGGTAGCCAGACAAGCTGCACCATCGATGCAGCTTCGGGCTGCTGCACGGCGCCGGTGACGACATCGGCGACGGCGTTCGACGCAACGCAGGGGTGCCTGTCGCAGGGAGCGACGGGACAGTTGGCGGCGCGAATTTTTGCAGGCACCGGGACGGCGCAGACAAATATTAGTTGCAAGGTGGGACATCTTTCCTACCAGGCACAGACCTCAACGGTGGTGTCGATCGACCAGAACGGCGTCGCGACTGCGCTGCAGCCGGGTTCGACGACGATCAGCGCGAGCGTAGCGAATGCGGGAAGCTCGGCAGGATTCTTTTCGACATGCCCCCCGGCTTCGATTTCGTTGAGCGTCCCTCCGGGAGGTACGCATAGCGTCACGGTGAACCAGAGCTTTACCCAGCCGCTGGCGGTAACGGCGGTGGATACGAAGGGATCGCCACTGACGGGGTTGAATCTGGAGTATGTATCGACGACGCCGACGACGATTCCGGGCGGAGGGTCGATTACGCCGCTGTTTCCGGGTGCGGCTTCGATTACAGCGATCTGCCAGCCGCCAGGCTGCAATCCTTCGCCATTCAACCAGATTGGCCTGTTTGGAAATGGAAAGCCGGTGACGTCGAATCCTGTGACGGTGACAACGCCCGGGACCAACAGCACGGTGCTCTTCATCGGGAGCACGCAATCTCAGTACATTGTGCCGGTGGACTTTACGACGAACGTGGTGGGAGCACCGGTCCGGCTGCCGTACGTACCCAACTCGATGGTGATCAGCAATGATGGGCAGTCGATTTATATGGGCAGCTCCGTCGAGTTGATGACGTTCAGCGCGCAAACGATTGGAGCGGCGACCGGATTGACGGGACAAGACCAGTCGGTGACGGGGAAGGTGCTGGCAGTGTCCCCTGACAGCACGACGCTGGTCATTACCGACCCCGTTCGAAAGCTGGTGTATCTGTACAAGTCGACAGGGGGCGTGGAGACGACCTACGGCGGTGTGGCGACCCATGCGGAGTTCACACCCGACAGCTCGACGGTCTACATCACGCTGGGCGATGTGGATGCGCTGGGAAATGTAACGCCAAATAATCAATTACTGATTCATTCGAGCTCGATCGGATGGTATCTGACGACTTCAACCCAGGCGACGGCGGACGTGGCAGTAACGGTCCCCAGTGTTGGAGCGTTCTTTGCGGGAAGCACGACCTCGGCGAAGGGATACTGCCCGGTGACGACAGAGACGACTGTGGGAGGGCAGACGACCACAAGTAATCTGTTCTATCCCGATGCAAGCGTGTCTGGACCGGCGACGGACCGGGTGACTGCGACCAACGACGGACTGCATATTCTGGGAGCGCGAGCAGCGGGTTCAGCAGCAACGTTTACCGACCTGCTTCTTGGCACCGGTTCCCCGGCGTCGGGACTACCGGTGGGAGCGTGCCCGGGAAATAATGCGCTGGCCTTTACGGCGAATCCGGTCCTGGCGAACGTGGCCCTGCCTGGGGTAACGGCGACGGCAATCACCGGAGTGAATGCGACTTCCGATTCGAGCGTGGCGTTTGTGACCTACCTGGGCAGCGGCGGGGTGCTTCCTCTCTACAAGCCTTCCGCAGGAGGAGTCGGGACGCTGAGCAATATTCCTCTGGTGGTGACGGGTGCGGGGACACCGACGGCTCCCGTGGCGGGAGTAGTCAGCGCAGATAACTCGACGTTCTTTATTGGGACTTCGGGGGACAATGCGGTCCATCTGATCAACCGGAGTACGCTGACCGACGATCCAACCAAGGCAATCGTGCCCAAGTTGCCAGGCGCGAATGGGAATCCCGTTACACCTGATTTGCTGGTGCAGAAACCTCGGAAGTCGATTTCGTAGAGACTCTTCGACCGTGAATTGAAACGGACAAGCGCGGATCGCGGCTTGTCCGTTTTGGTTTTTGGCAGGAAGTGAAGATGGCGGCCTATGCCGAACCTACTCCGAAGTGTCAGGCGAGGCGCTGTTTGAGGAGGTCGCGGGCTATAGCGTCGAGGACTCCGTTGAGGAAGTGGATGGACTCGGGTGCGGCGTAGCGGCGGGCTACTTCGAGGCTCTCGTTGATGATGATCGCGGCCGGGGTGTTGGGGTAGCCGAGCATCTCGGCTACAGCGGCGCGGATGAGATTGCGGTCGACGACGGGCATGCGCTCGATGCGCCAGTTCTGGGCGTGGGCCTCGATGAGGGTGTCAATCTCCGGCTGGCGGGTGGTCGCGACGCGGTAGAGGTCTTCGGCGAAGCCCCGGGTTTCTGCATCGACGTCGGTGGTGGAGGCCCAGAAGAGCTTGCGGACTTCGTCGGGGGTTTGCTTGCCAAGGTCGCCCTGAAAGAGCATCTGCATGGTGAGTTCGCGTGACTTGCGGCGGGTGCCCATTATTTTTTCCCTTGCTGAGCGCCTGCGGCCAGTGTGGATCCGCCTGCTGCGAGCTTGCGTTGGATGGAGACCATCTCAATGGCGGCGATGGCGGCTTCGAAGCCCTTGTTTCCGGCTTTGACGCCGGCGCGGTCGAGGGCCTGTTCGAGGGTCTCGCAGGTGAGGACACCGAAGGCGTGAGGGATGCCGGTCTCCTGTTGAGACTGGCCGATGCCTCGGGCGACTTCGGTGTAGATGGCTTCGTAGTGAGCGGTTTCGCCGCGAAGGAGGCAACCGAGAGTGATGATGGCGTCGAACTTTTTGGATTCGGCGAGGGTGCGGGCGGCGGAGGGAATCTCCCAGGCTCCGGGGACGCGGACGATCTCGACGTCGGGCTTGGCGGCTCCGCTACGGTAGAGGGCGTCGAGCGCGCCTTGCAGAAGGCGGTCGGTGATGACGGCGTTCCAGCGGGCGGTGACGATGGCGAAGCGCATGCCGGTGGCGCTAAGGTCGCCTTCGATGGCTACGGGCTTGTTGTGGAGAGGGTTTTCGGACTGCCAGAAGCCGAGGATGAGGTCGTCGGAGTCGCCGGTGGCGAACTTGACGGTGAAGAGGCGGGAGTTCCAGTGCGTGGGCGCGGGCATGGAGAGCAGCGCGGCGATCTCTTCGGTGCGGTAGCTGGCGAGCATCCACTTCTGCACGGCGGCGTGGATGGCGTCGAGCTGGGTGACTTCGATGAGGACGGGAGGGACGGCGGGGAGGCGGCCGGTGACCAGCTCCAGGTTGCCGATGGGAGCGAGGAAGGCTGCGCCTCGGCCTTGTCCCTGGGCATCGTTCCAGCCTTTGCCGGGCTCGAAGCCGAGGGCTGCGAGAAGGCTGGTGAGCTTGTCGAAGGTGTCGGCGGAGGCGACGGCACGAACCAGCGTAATTCCCTTAATCATACGTTCGATTGTATCGTCTGGAGTTGCGAAGAGACTTGCGGTGAAGGAGATGCTATGAGTTACGAGACACTGCTGTGCGAGGTGCGGGACCGGATTGCGACGGTGACGCTGAACCGGCCGAAGGTGCTTCATGCACTGAATGCACAGGTGTTCGACGAACTGGAGGCGGTGTTTGGGGCGCTGAAGGCCGATGACGCGGTGCGGGTGATTCTGCTGACCGGTTCGGGGGAGAAGGCGTTCGCGGCAGGTGCGGATATCAACGAGATTGCCGCGGTGGGCGTGGTAGATGGAGAGGCGAAGGCGCGGCGGGGTCAGGGAGTGTTCCGACTGATCGAGACGTGCGGGAAGCCGGTGATCGCGCTGGTGAACGGGTTTGCGCTGGGTGGTGGGTGCGAGCTGGCGATGGCCTGCACGATGCGGCTGGCAAGCGAGACGGCGAGGCTGGGGCAGCCGGAGGTGAAGCTGGGGCTGGTTCCGGGATACGGCGGGACGCAGCGGCTGCCGAGGCTGGTGGGTCAGGCGGCGGCCCTGAAGTTATTGCTGACAGGGGAGATGATTGGCGCGGCGGAGGCTCTGCGGATTGGGCTGGTGGATGAGGTGGTCGCGGCGGAGCGGTTGATGGCGCGAGGGATGGAGTTGGCGGGAGCGATCGTGGCGATGGCTCCGCTGGCCGTGGCGGGGTGCATGGAGGCGATGCAGCGTGGGAGCGAGTTGGGGCTGGAAGAGGCGCTGGAGGCAGAGGCGGAGATATTCGGGCGGCTCTGTGGGACGGCGGATAAGGCCGAGGGGACAGCGGCGTTTTTGGCGAAGCGGACAGCGGTGTGGATGGGACGGTAAGAACTTCGCGTTTTGCCGCGCGTTCGACTTTTGCGCGGGGCTCTCGGCTTGATATGCTGGTGATTGTGCGTAGATCACTCTTCCTCTTCCCAGCCCTTCTATTTTCGATGGTTTTGACCGGATGCACGCATCCTGCGACGCCGAGCGCCGCGGAGACGCGGGCCATTGCAGCGCAACAACAGCAGGAGGCCGCTGCGGCGCGGCAGCAGTTGGAGATGATTCCTCCACCCTCGAAGACGCGGTATCTTGCGGTGAAGAGCCTCACGGCGTGGGAGAATCCGTACGTGACGGTGCAGGGCGGGATGGTGACGCTGCATGTGATGCTGGCCGATGCCAATCCGAGCAAGCTGGGCCTGGGCGGCATGCTGCGGCCGGCGGGCGCGCGGCGGCAGGATTTGAATGTGCGAGTGGAAGATCTGGCAGCGGCGTTGAATGCGGTTCCGGAGAGTTCGTGGCCCTATGGGCGCGTGGTGGCAGTGGAAGAGGCGCATGAGGTTCCGGTGAGCGCACGGCCTGTGGTTCGGCGCAATATGGAAGCGGTGATGAAATCGCTGAGCGACCTCGGCGTGGTGGTGTATGAGTGGAATGAGGGTGGAAAGAGCTGAGGGCGCGAGTCCTGGGCAAGTGGGGAGCAGCCGAGTGGGATGTTGTTGCGTTCGTGCGCTAAGATGCTGGTGATTCCTTGTGGGATAAATCTTAGGTCTGGATGAGCGATTGCATTTGCATACGACAGCTCTGCTGATTTTTTGCTTCTTCTTTTTGCTGGTGACGGTGGCTGGGTTCTGGGCGGCGCGGTGGCGGCGACCCAAGGCTGGGATGGCTTCGCTGGAAGAGTGGGGGCTGGCGGGGCGAAGTTTCGGGACGTGGATTACGTGGTTCCTGATTGGCGGGGACCTCTATACGGCGTACACGGTGATTGCCGTGCCTGCGCTGCTGTATGGCGGCGGGGCGATGGGCTTCTTCGCTCTGCCCTATGTCGTGATTACCTACCCCTACATGATGGTGGTGATGCCGCGGCTCTGGATGGTGTGCCGTCGCCACGGCTACGTCACGCTCGCGGATTTTGTGGCTGGCCGGTATGGGAATCGGTGGCTGACGCTGGCGATTGCGCTGACCGGCGTGATGGCGCTGATGCCTTACATTGCGCTGCAACTGGTGGGGATGCAGGTGGTGATCGAAGCGATGGGGGTGAAGGGGGAGTGGCCGCTGGCGGCGGCGTTCGTGATTCTGGCGGCGTATACGTACTCGAGCGGGCTGCGGGCACCGGCGGTGATCGCGATCGTAAAGGACGTGATGCTGTACGTGATGGTGGTGGCGGCGGTGGTGGTGATTCCGATGAAGCTGGGTGGGTATGCACGGGTGTTCGAGGCGGCGAACCATGCGCTGTCGCTGCATCATCCGGCGGCTTCGATCGTTCTGCAGCCGGGGCAGTTTCTGGGGTACTCGACGCTGGCAATCGGGTCGGCGGTGGCGTTGATGCTGTATCCGCATACGGCTACGGCGGTGTTGAGTGCGAAGAGCGCGAACACGGTGCGACGTAATGCTGCGATGCTGCCTGCGTATAGCTTCATGCTGGGGCTGGTGGCGCTGCTGGGATATCTGGCGCTGGCGGCTGGCGTCGTCACGAAGGATACGAGCCTGGCGGTGCCGCTGCTTTTTCTGAAGATGTTCCCCGAGTGGTTTGCTGGGTTCTGCCTGGCTGCGGTGGCGATTGGAGCGCTGGTTCCGGCGGCCATCATGTCGATTGCGGCTTCGAATCTGTTTACGCGGAATTTGTACGGCGAGTTGCTGGGGCGGAAGATGCTGCCGCATGAGGAGTCGCGGATGGCGAAGCTGGTCTCGCTATGCGTGAAGTTTGGCGCGCTGGTGTTTGTACTGCGGCTGCCGGCGACGTACGCGATCGAGATGCAGTTGCTGGGAGGGATCTGGATTGGGCAGATGTTCCCTGCGATTGTAATTGGCGTGTTTACGCGGTGGCTGCATCCGTGGGCGCTGTTCTGGGGATGGGCGGCGGGGATGGCGAGTGGGACCTGGATGGCGTATTCGCTGGGATTGAAGAGCTCGGTATATCCGCTGCATATCGGCGGGCATGTGTTTGCGATGTACGCGGCGGTGCCTGCGCTGCTGCTGAACCTGGCGGTTGCGGTGGCGTTGACGCTGGTGTTTCGCGTGGCGAAGGTGGACGAGGGGACGGATGTGACGGACGCTTCGGCTTATGTAGGGTGAGACGCAGCCCGGTGGGGGTTTCCGTGCATCTTAGGGAGAGAGGTTAGAGTGCGGAATGAGTGACGCGGAGAAGCAGGTTGCGAAGTCGCTGGCAAAGGGACTGCTGGCGGGATTGATTGGCGGGTTGGTGGCTACGGCGGCGAAGTCGCTGGCGGAGAGGATCTATCCGCCGAGAACACATGGGGAGCCGGAGCCTGTGGAGGCGCTGGCGGAGCGGCTGGCCGGGCATGAGCTGGTGGGGACAGAAAAGGAAGTTGCGGTGGAGGCGATCCACTGGGGATTTGGCGCGCTGAGTGGAGCGGCGTATGGGGCGCTGGCGGAGTACTATCCTGCGGCTACGGCGAAGGATGGTGCGGGGTTCGGCATGGCTCTGGCTTCGTTGACGCATGAGAGCGCGCTGCCTGCGATGGGGCTTGCCGCTGAGCCGGAAGATCAGACGACACGCGAACGGACGAGCGAGATGGCTTCGCATGTGGTCTTCGGCGTGGTGACGGAGACGGTGCGGCGGGTGGTGCGGCGGATGCTGGGGTAGGCGGCGGCGAGACGCGATCACGGATCGGCGCGGTTTGCACGGATCAAGATCAAAGATCAACGATCAAAAACGATTGCGCTACAGGAGTGTGGCTAGCAGGAAAGCTTCATGGTTGCGCGGTGGTGAGGTGGTTGGCTTCGGCTATGGCCTGCCATGACTGGTTGACCCAGAGCCGTTCGCCGCCGTTGTAGCGCGTGGCGAAGTTGGCGATGAGGTTGGCGGTCTCTTCCTCGATTTGAGAGGCGTAGCCGAGGGCGAGGTGGCGCTTGAGTTCGGCGGCCTGCGGGTGCTGGCTGAGGACTGGCGTGAGCGGCTCGTGGAGGCGTTGGGTGACGTCTTCGCGAAGTGTCTGGAGATCGGTAGCGACGCTGGGGTGCGTGGCGGCGTAGGGGAGGTCTTCGTAGAAGGCGCTGGGAAGTGCGACAGTGAAGGGCAGCGCGGCGGCCAGAGCAGTGAGGTGATCGACATGATGGCCGAGCGCGAGGGGAACGACGAGCGCTTCGAGGTTGCCGGATTCGGATTCGCGGGTGAGGGCTTTGCGGATTTTTTCGATGGCTGGATCTTCCGGGTTGACGGGGGTATCGTAGAGGTCTTCCACGGCGCAGCGGAGGCGGATGGGCGCGTCCTTCAGTTTGAGGTCGAGGAACTGGAGGTGTGTCTTGGCGGCTTTGGGGAGGTCGTGCGTGATGCGCTGGAGGAAGAGCTCGTCTTCGCGGTGGCGCATGGCGGAGACGTAGGAGAGACGGTCGTTCTCGTGGACGAAGTCGGCGTCGGAGTAGGGAGCGTGGAGGCTACGGGTAAAGACGTTGAGGATAGTAACGCGGTGGCCGGCAGCAAGCCAGTTGGTGATCGCGATGGAGAGCGAGAAGGCTGCGTCGTCGCGGTGGGGAGAGAGGATGAGGATCTTCAAAGCGGGCTCCAGCTTACTGTGCGGGGATGTGGTTGCGGGTTTGCGGCCAGTTGGCGATGAGCGTGTCGACGACGATGTGGCCGACGCGGTAGGCGTCGTCGAGCGCGGGAAGGTAAGCCGAGTATTTGGTGATCTTGGTTTCGGCGAGACTCTCGGCGGCGGTGAGGCCGGTGCGCTGCTGGTCATAGTTGCTGGCCGTGCGGAGGACGAGGACGCGGTTGATGTCTAACTTGTTTGCGCGGGCCAGCCAGGTGAGGGATTGCAGGGTGCCCGTATCTTCCATGCCGCAGATGGCATAGGTCGCTTTGCCGTCGGTCTGATACTTAACCCAGTCGCGGGCCCATTGGTTGAGGAGCTTGCCGTGCCAGTAGGTCGAGGCGGAGAGGTTGTCGCCGCGCAGGACGAAGGGCGGGCGCTGGGCGGCGGGTTCGGCGTACTCGCTGCGGCGTTCTTTGATGGCGGCGGTGTCGGGAAGAGGCGTGTCTTGGGTGAGGCGGAAGGCCCAGGTGACGAGCTGCGGGTTGAGACGGTAGACGACGCCGTCGTCGCCGAAGCGGGCAGCGCGAGGCTGCTCGTAGGGCGTGGATTTGCCGAGGGGGACGTAGCCGGTCTTCCAGTCGCTGGGGATCTCGCGGGCGTCGATCTCGTGGGCGAGGTCGCCGTCGACGATGTAGTCGGACCAGACGGCGGAGCCGAGAGAGCCGATCTCGGGGTCGATGCCGCCGATGCCGGAGACGAGGAAGTAGGCGTGGGTGAGGTCGAAGCGCGGGTCGAGGCCGAGGGCCATGATGGTGGCGGCGGCGCGGGCCGTGCCGACTCCGGTGAGGACGCCGAGGATGCCCTTGTCAGCGTTCAAGCGGAGGTCGTGGTAGCCCTGCGGGAAGGGGAGGACGGTGGAGAGATGCTCGCGCTCGACCCAGTACTGATATTCGCCAGGCGTGTCACCGGTGTCGGCTCCCTGCTCGAACATGTTGATGACGACGACTTTGATTTCGAGCGGCTTTGAATATGGAGAAATGAGCGTTCCCAAGGTCTGGTTGATCTGGGGTATATCTGGGCCGACGACGGGGCCGCTGCCGCTTGCGACCGTCAGAGTAATCTTCAATTGCTGTGCTGGGGTTGCACTGACTTCGAGCGGCTTATGGTACGTGCGGAATCCCGGCTCCTTGATGGAGAGATCGTAGCTGCCCGGCGGAAGGTCGATGGTGAAGAGGCCTTGTTTGTCCGACTTCGCGGTGATGTGCGGGTTCTCAGATAACCGGTCGATTTCTATGGAAGCTGCCGGGACGTAAGCGCCGCTTTGATCCTCGATCGACAGGACGAGGTGGGTCGGGGAAACGGGTGCCTGTGCCAGAGCGCTGACAGATGGAAAGAGCAGCAGAAGAGTGCAGAGGAAGCGCATAGTTGATGGTAGCGCGTCGGGTTCGGCTCATCCCTTCTCTGGCCCAATGTGTTGGGCTAGCTGGCACGGTCGGGGCGTGGCAGCTCGGCGTCGACCTCCAGCCCGAAGCGCGATAGCTCGCGCTTCTGGAGGTGGTAGTCGATGAAGAAGCCGATACCGATGGCCAGGGGAATGAGTCCGGCAGCGGCTCCGGAGAGGACTTCGCGGACCTGCACGATCGCAGTCAGGACGAGGAAGAAGAGGATGAGGCCGACGCCGATCGAGACGAGGATGATGCCCGCGCGGCGGGCGTTGCCGAGACTGCGGAGCGGGTCTTTGGGCGGGTGGGCGTCGTCGCCGGGGGTGCCGAGGAGACGTTCGATCTCGGCGGTGGACATGCCGCGGGCGATCATGGCCATGCGCTGCTCGGCTTTGACCCGGGTCCGATGGGCCTGCGACCAGATGCCGGCTACGATGACGACGATTGCTACGGCAAAGGCGCCGATGGGTACGATAAATGGTGAGTTGAATGCTTCCATGATGTTTTCTCCCCTTCTGCCCGCATTAGACCGGAGAGGGATTGCAAAGTTTCACCCGGCGGCGTGAAACTTTGAGCATGGTCGGAGGTCTAACCCGGCTTGAGCACCGATCTCAGCTTCGAGCAGATTGTGCGGGACCATCAGACAATGGTCTTCAGTACGCTGGTGCGCCTGACGGGGAGCCGCGAGCATGTGGACGATCTGGCGCAGGAGGTCTTTCTGCGGCTGTATCGCGCACTGCCCGGCTTTCGCGGAGAGGCGCTGCTCTCGACGTATCTTTATCGCATTACGGTGAACGTCGCGCAGAACGAGTGGAAGCGGCAGCGGCGCGATGTGCGGTCGACGGTTTCGATCTCGGATGAGGTTTCGGGGTGGGAAGACCGGCTGGAGCATCCCGGGCCGAACGCCGAAGAGCAGATGGAAGAACGTGAGTTCAAGCAAGAGGTGGAAGAGCAGTTGCAGCAGTTGAGCCAGGTGGAGCGGACGGTGCTGGTTCTCTATCATCAGGAGGAACGGACGTATGAGCAGATCGCCGAGGTGCTGGGAATGCCGATCGGCACGGTGCGGACGCATCTGCATCGCGGCAGAAAAAAGATGCGCGATGGATTGATGGCGAGACAGGCAACGGTGGAACAGGCGACGGCGACACAGGCGACGGCGACACAGGCAGCGGAGAGGAGAGCGGCATGGGCGACGAGATGACTGCGGAAGAGAGAGCGCTGGTGGAGATGGATGCGCGACTGGTGCGCGCTCTGGAGGCTCGGCCTGCGGTGGAGATTCCTGCGGGGTTTGCGGCGCGCGTGGCGGGACAGCTTCCGGAGCGGCGCAGCGTTTCGCTGACACCGACGTACTACGGGCGCAACGTGATGGTGGCGTGCATGGTGGTGCTGGGGGTGGCGCTGCTCGGGCTGGCGCTCGATCGTACGGGCGGGACGACGCTTGGGGTGGCGCTGGAGTGGTTCGTCTGTGCGCAGTTCGTGGCGTTGGCCATGTGGCTGGGAGTGTGGCGGCGAGGCTTGCGGTAGGCCGCTCCTAACCAGACCTGCTTAACTTGACAAACTCGGCTGTCGGAAAGCCCCTGCGCGAGTGGACGAGCAACACAAAATGCAACGGAGTCCATACCGAGGTCCAGACTTAAGCCTCATGCTATGAAGACTTTGGGTACTTTAATGGGGGAGGGGGGGTACTTACACACCCTTCTTCATCGGCTCCCAGATGAACTTGTGAATCTGGAGGGAGAGGCGCGCGGGGAGGCCGTCGGCGAGCATCCACTCGACCAGGTGGCGAGGGTCGAGGGTCATGTTGTCGGCGGTGCGCTGGGGGGTGGGGGTCTTGGTAAACGCCGGGCTGAGCAGGATGCCTCCGGCCTTTTGTTCGAGCGCATGCTCGCGAATGAAGTTGCGGGCGAAGTCGTAGTCTGCGCGGTTGGTGATGACGAATTTGACTTCGTCGTTTTTGGTGAGGGCTTCGAGGTTTTCCATGCGGAAGGAGTTGGCGGCGGCGCCTGCTCCGGGGCACTTGACGTCGACGATCTTGTGGACGGCTTTGGGGACTTCAGCGAGGGGGCGCTCTCCTGAGGTCTCGATCATCAACGTGTAGTTTTGCGCGAGGAGGCGCTCCATGAGCGGGATCAGCTCTTTGGCTTGCAGCATGGGCTCGCCGCCGGTGAACTCGATGAGGGTGCAGGGGGCGAGAGCTTCTATTTGCTGGATGATCTCGTCGGCCGTGGTGGGCTTGCCTCCGGTGAAGGTGTACTCGGAGTCGCACCAGGCGCAGCGAAGATTGCAGCCGGCGAAGCGGACGAAGATGCAGGGGAGGCCGGCGAAGCTGGATTCTCCCTGGACGGATTTGTAGAGCTCGATTAAGTGCATTTTCGGCGGGGATTACTCGTAGTAGCGGGCAAAGCTGGTGTCGGTTTCGTAGAGGGTGCAGTCCTTGACGCGGACGCGTCCTGCGGTCATCTCATGGAGTTGCTTGCTGGTCTGATCGTAGAAGTACTTGGCGAGATTTTCAGCCGAGGGATTGAGCTCTTCGTCGAAGGGTTTGAGGTCGTTGATCATGAAGTGGTCGAGGTACTCGACGGTGGGGCGCATGACCT
>Ga0207678_10001821_pt1 | contig 19529 bp, 16 predicted proteins | sample KBSC63metaG_FD_184319 | JGI IMG/M metagenome (GOLD analysis project Ga0207678, IMG submission 184319) | Corn rhizosphere microbial communities from Kellogg Biological Station, Michigan, USA - KBS C6-3 metaG (SPAdes) (version 2) | ecosystem: Host-associated > Plants > Roots > Rhizosphere > Soil ...
CGAGGGTTGATCGCCAGCGCCTGCGCGACACAGGAGGCGGGCGTTGCCTGAATGAGCTCGACGACCAGGCCGTCCGGCAAGCGCAGCCAGTTCCGCCCCTGCGGCATGTCGGTCACGCCGTACGCTTGCGCCGCGGCCAGCGCGGCTTCCAGGTCCTCGCACATCACGCCCAGATGACCGAGCCGGCCCTCGGGGCCGTCCCAGCCCGGCGCATGGATGAATTGCAAGCCACCGAGCGTCCAGTACTGCCGCGGCGCATCGACGGTGCCGTCCACCTCGCGCATCGTCATGCCGAGCACGTCCTCGAAGAAGCGGATATGCCAATGGATGTCCTTCACCCAGATGGCGACGTGTTCCAGATAGGCTTTCGTGGCGCTCATGCGGTCACCTCCTTCGCCTGGCGATCGGCCATCGCGCGCTCGATGCCCTTGATGCACGCGACCAGCGTCGTGTTGACCGGCGTGGGCACGCCGTACCGCTGTCCCCAGCGCACGACCGATCCGTTGATGAAGTCGATTTCGGTCATCGTCCCTCTCTCCAGGCTTTGCAGCATCGATGTCTTGAACGCGGCTGGCAGGCCCTCCGCGGCGAGCGTCCACGCCTGCTCCGGGTCCGTCATCGACAACTTGACGCCGGCCGCTTGCGCGACCCCGATCGCCTCGGCGACGGCCGCAAGCGACGTGGACTTCAGCAGCGGCTCGCCGTAGAGCTGCCCGTAGGTCAGGCCGGTGATGCCGGTGAGCGCGCCCGTGGCGACGTTGACCAGCAGCTTGTCCCACATCGTGCCGACGATGTTGTCGCTGACGGTCGTCGCGAGGCCCGCGGCGTTGAACGCATCGGCGATTGCCTGGACGCGCGGCGTGATGCGGCCGTCGAGTTCGCCGATGAAGGTCAGCTTGCCGGCCACGCCCGATTCGATATGCGCGTCGCCGCGCCGCACGCCGCCGACGTAGGTCTTGCCCGCGAGCACGCGCTCGCGGCCGACGACGTCGGCGAGGATGTCCTCGTGCCCGAGGCCGTTCTGCAGCGACAGCACCAACGTATCGGGCCCGATCAGCCGTTGCGCGCCGCGCATGGCCGCGTCGGTGTGGAATGACTTGACCAGCACGATCACCAGATCCGCCACGCCGACGTCGTCCGCCTGCGTCGTCGCGCGGACGCGGACGCGCCGGGATCCGCTCGTATCGTCGACCTGGAGGCCGTCGCGGCACATCGCGCCGACGTGCGACGGCGAGCGGGCGATCAGCCAGGCCTCGTGGCCGCCTTCGGTCAGGGCGGCGCCAATCGCGCAGCCCAGCGCGCCGGCGCCCAGCATTGCAATCTTCATGGGTTTCTCCGATGTCATGCAGGGTTGACGTATCGCTGCACGATAGAAGTTGCCCGTCATGCTGACAATGCAATGACTACAATGACGTTATTGCGATGGACAATAATGCGATGATTCCGACCGATCTTCCCGATCTGAAGCTGCTCCAGCTTTTCGATTTGCTGTACGACGCGCGCAGCGTCACCCGCGTGGCCGAGCAACTCGGACAAAGCCAGCCGACCGTCAGCATCTGGCTCGGGCGCTTGCGCGAACACCTTCACGATCCGCTGTTCATCCGAACGCCCGGCGGCATGGCGCCGACGCCGCAGGCCGACGCGCTCATCGGCCCGTGCCGGGAAATCCTCGAATCGTTGCGGCGCTTCGCGGCCTGGGAAATCGCGTTCGACCCGGCGACTGCCCAGCGCCGGTTTCGCATCTGCATGACCGATGCGAGCCACATCACGCTGCTGCCGCGGCTTCTCGCTCACGTTCGCGCGCAGGCGCCGGGCGTCCGGCTGGAGGCGGCGAGAATCGACGGCAACACGGAACGGGCGCTCGAGTCGGGCGAAGCCGATCTCGCGATCGGCTATGTGCCGTGGCTCGGCGGTGGCATCTACCAGCAGAAACTGTACGACCAGGACTGGGTGTGCCTGGCCAATCGCCATCATCCGAGGATTCGCGGGCGCCTCGGCGTCAAACAGTACCGGTCGGAAGGCCATGTGGCCATTACGGCCGGAACGGGCGCGCAGCTTCTCGACCAGGCGCTGATGCGGGAGCGCATCGAGCGTCAGGTCGTGCTGGGGCTGCCGGGGTTTCTGGGTTTGGGCGCGATCATCCAGAGCACGGACCTGATCACGACGCTGCCGCGCCATATCGGCGAGACGCTGGCCCAGGCCAATGACCTGACCGTGCATGCTTGCCCGATCGAGGTCGAGGGCTTTGCGGTTCGACAGCACTGGCACTCGCGATATCACCATGAAGCAGGCAATCGCTGGCTGCGCGGCGTCGTGGTGCAGTTGTTCGCGAATGCGCGGTGAGTGGGGCGCGCGCTCGGTTGTCGTCGGTCGTGGCGCGGATCACGCGCTCGGAGTGCATCGCGCGCGACGGGATTCGGCGCAAGCATCTGCTTCCCGTCACGCGCATTCCGCGATTCGCCGCATTGCCGTCAGTCATGACGAAAGCACGGCGGATTCCTGCGCACCGCCGGTTGCAACTTCGTCCAGATCGACGCATTGCGCGTAAGCCGGCACCTCGCACGGCCAATGCAGGCGCTCCGCAATACGCCGCCGCAACGCATTCGCGGCAGCGGGTTCGCCATGCGTGATGAAGGTCCGGACGGGGGCGCACTGCATCGTGCCGAGCCACGTGAGGACCTCCGCAGGTTCTTCGTACCCTGGAACAGGCCGCAATCGACCAGCACGCGCCGGCTGCCGTGTTCGATCAGGTACTTCGAGCCGGTCACGGTTTCGGTCGCGCCGAGAAAGGTCAGTTTCATGGATCGCCTCAGCGGGGTCGACGGGACGGTAATTCGATTGCAGCCCGAACCTGCGAGAGACGGTTGACCGAAATCAGCAAGTTGGGGGGATTTGCCGCTGGGCGCCGTTGCGCTCGTTGGCCTCACAGGGCGGCTTGGGCTGGCGCGGCGGGTAGGGCAGATGCAGATTCATCTCAGCGCCCATCGCGCGATCGATGCATCACGTGCGGTGCTGGTGTTCGTCGTTGTTGCGTGAGCGTCCCCGGATCCCGTTGACTTACTTGAATTTGCCGAACTCTGCTTCTTCTTTGACGAACTTCCCTGTCAACAGGAGTGCTCGTTCAATGTCCGCGACCATGGACGAGTTGTCGATCGAGGCGGTCACGAAGAGTCCCCAGATATCGTCGTCTATTTCATAGTAGCCACGAGCATATTTCCAATAACTGAAATAGTGATCCTGAGACAATGCGATTCCTGGATCATCGAGGCCGTCTGGATGCGGCACTTGGACAGAATGGAGAGCATCTTGCAAGACCGCAGCGACGTTTGGAAAGTCGACAGTGCGATGGTCTTCGGGTATCTCGACCAGAAGATTGCCACCGTGATATGCGGGCCGAACCCGGAATCGAATCAGTTTTGTCATTGCTCGTTTTTCTGTTTCGACAGAGCGTGGCAAAAATGCCCGGCAGAATACGCGTCGTGCTCAATTCAGGCGGGAGGCCGGCTGCTTTTCCAAAGGTGACCATTCTCTGCCACAGGCCACCCCGGTACGCCAAACGGGAGCGTCGCCGATTGTGCCACACGCGAATGCGGTCAGCCTTCCCTGCATTTTTGAAAGGAAATCGCGGGTTATCGGTAACTACGATAATTTCTATTGCAGATACCTCTCTACTCGCAAAACCGGCCTTCGACTACTGTAGCCGTCACGTTGCTACCGAGGCCATTCATGTCCAAACTCAATATCAAACTACTGGGTCCATGCCTGCTCGCCATTGCGATCGACGCAATGGGATTCGGGCTCGTGTACCCGATCATGGCGGCGATCTTCACCGACCCCCAATCCGGCATCATCGGGGCCGATACGAGTCCGCAACTACGCAATTTCTACCTGGGGCTCGGGTACGGCGTCTATCCATTCTGCATGTTCTTCGGCTCTTCGCTGATGGGTGAGCTGTCCGACGGCTACGGCCGGCGGAAAATCCTGCTGCTGTGCGTGTTCGGCCTGGCGCTCAGCTACTTCCTGATGGCGGTCGGCGCGCTGCTGCCGAGTATCGCGCTGCTGCTGATCGGCCGCGGCCTGAGCGGGCTGATGGCCGGTTGCCAGGGGATCGCGCAGGCCGCGATCACGGACGTGAGCACGCCGGAAACCAAGGCGTACAACATGAGCATCATGTCGATCGCGTTCAGCGCGGGCGTCATCGTCGGCCCCGTGCTCGGCGGCGTCACGTCGGACCGCACGATCGCACCGTTCTTCAACTACGGCACGCCGTTCCTGCTGGTCGCCGCGCTGTCGGTCGTCTGCGGGCTCTGGACGTTCTGGTCATATCGCAACGTGGTCGCGCCGACCGGCAACACGCGCGTGGACCTGCTGATGCCGCTGCGGATCATCTACCAGGCCGGCACGCACCGCCGCGTCGCGTTCCTGTCGATCGTGTTCTTCCTGATGCAGGTCGGCTACGGGCTGTATCTGCAGACGATCATGCTGGTGCTGCAGACGAAATTTCATTACACCAGCTCGCAGCTCGGCCTGTTCAGCGGCCTGATCGGCATGTCCTTCGTGTTCGGGCTGATGGTGATCGTGCGGCTGATGCTGAAAATCTGGAGCGTCGTCGACATCGCGAAGACGGGCCTGCTGATCGCGGGCATCGGGCAAGTGCTGTCGGCGCTGTTTCCGCACGAAAACACGCTCTGGGTGCTCGGCATGGTGGTCGGCTGCTTCGACATGGTTGCATACACCACCATGTACACCGCGTATTCGGACGCGGTGAGCGAGGACCGGCAGGGCTGGGCGCTCGGCGTCGCCGGCTCCGTGATGGCCATCGCCTGGGTCGTGACGGGCTTCCTCACCAACCTGTTGCCCGTGCTCGGCGAGCTCGGCCTGCTGATGGTCGGCGGCCTGAGTTTCGTCCTCAGCTTCGTGATGATGCTGGCGTATGGCCGAAAGTGGTCCGTGCCGATCGTGTCCGTCGGCTCGCGCGCCTACGACTGATGTGTGTTCTACCGGTGCGCGCATCGCTGCCGCGATGCGGCCCGGGCGCGACCTTCGCAGGCTTCGGCGGCCTGCCCGGGCCATCGGCGCCGCGCTGCTTGCTTGCGCGGCGCGCTACATATCGAGCGCGCCGTCCGCAGTTCGCGCCATCACTTTCGGCAGATACTCCTCGATGATCTTCATGACGACCTGGGTCTTCGAAGGGACGGGCCGCGTGACCGGCAGCAGCGCATGCAGGTCGAATCCTGGTACCGTGTATTCCGGCAGCAGCCTGACGAGCCGGCCGGATTCCAGGGCGTCGATGCAGACGTGTTCCTGAAGGACGCCGATACCCGCGCCGTTCAGCAGTAGCTCGTAGACAGGCCGCCAGTGGCTGGTGCTGACGACGACGTTGATCGGCGTCGGCCGCACCGATTTCGACGAGCTCATCAAGCGAAGCTGGCCGTCGTTGAAGAGCCCCGTGACGCGAATGAATGGATGCCCGACGATGTCGGTCGGTTCCTCTGGCAGCCCGTGCTTTTCGATATAAAGCGGCGACGCGACCAGAACGCGTCGTACGTAACCCAATCGACGCGCGACGAAATTGCCATCGCCGATCTGGCCGAGCCGCAATGAAATATCGACGCCCTCGGTGACCGGGTCGGTGATTTCGTCATTCAGGACGAGATCGATATGGAGCTGCGGATTTTGTTCGCGGATTACCGCGAGGATTTCCGGCAGCACGACTTCGCCGAACCCGTGTGGGGCGGCAATGCGAATGCGCCCACGCACGATGTTGTTGCCGAGCGTGACGACGGCCCGCGCCTCGTCGGCCGCGTCGAGCACGATCTTGCTGCGTTGATAGAACAGAATGCCTTCATCGGTGCACGACACCGCACGCGTGTTCCGGAGCAGCAATTTGACGCCGAGAAACCGCTCGAGTCGATCGACGCGATCGCTAACGGTCGGTTGGCCGAGGCCGAGATCTTTCGCGGCCCTCGATAAATTGCCACGCTCGACTACCCGCACGAAAATTCGCATGGCCGCCAGCAAATCCATAGACCCTCGATAATCAGAAGAATTTAGCTATTCTGGAAGACGAAAAAATCGGTTCGCCACATTGTTTTCCGGGACGGGGGGCCAGCCATAGAGCGTTTGGAATGTCGCAACCAGCGGACACGTGAACACGATCGTCGAAGAAGGAATGCCACCCATCGCCGCCGCCGCGACTCGCGTCACCAGGATCGGTCATTGACGATTACCTCAGCGCGGCACGTGGATGCGCTCCTTGATATGCTTGAGATTGGCCACGATAGTGAAGGTCATGATGACCAACATGGACCATGAGCTCCATTTGCCCACGTGCACTGCCGACCATGCTCCGATCTGATTCGGATAGCGCCATACACCCGCAAAGGTGCTGATGTTTTCGGCCAGCCAGATAAAACCGCCAATGAGAACGAATGCCAGAAGCAAGGGCATCTGGTAGTTTCGATCCAGCGGACGAAACACCACGGTGGTCCGAGCATACAGGCCCAGAGCGCAGGCTGCCAGATACCAGCGATAGTCGCCAATATAGTGGTGGGTAAAAAAGTTGACATAGATAAGCGCTGCGATCAGCGCCGCCATCCAGTGCGGGGGATGATGACGTATGTGCAGATCGAATAGCCGCCAGGCCTGGATGATGTAGCTGCCGACGGCGGCATACATAAAGCCCGAGAACAAGGGCACGCCCCATAGTTTCGTGTAGGCAGGGTCGGGATAAGCCCAGGACTGGATGCTGCCCGAGGTTTTGAACACCTCCAGCGCAAAACCCACGCAATGAAAAAGCGAGATGACCTTGAGTTCGTCCAGCGTCTCCAGGTGCGTGCAAACCATGGCCACTTGAATAAGCAGTGCGGCGACTAGTAGTACATCGTAACGCGCCACGCCCCAGAGCCCGGCGCGCGGCGTGGCGAACACCGCCAGGAAGAAAAGCCCCGCGAACAGACAACTACGCGCTTCCTTCAGGCCGAAGAAGAAAAACTCCCGAACAAAGCGCCTGAATCCATCCAGCCTGCCGGGTAACGGCGGCGCCATGAGCCAATCGTCCAAGGCGTTCAGACGAGGGCGGGATGCGCGCGGCGAGCATTGAATCGAATTGGAATGGGGCATAGATGGGGGAAAGGCACTGAAGACAGGTCGAGTGTGAGCTGTGCATCATGCCCACAAAGCACCTGGCATCAAATTCGCTCAGAATAACGAGGCAGCCAGTATGATAGTCGCTCCACGCTTTCCAATCCTGTTATCCCGGGCTCGTGCCCGCTACCGCCTCAGAAACTACGCACTGTGACGCGCTTTCGTGGTGCAAGAACTCCGCTTTCCAAGCTTCGTGCCTATCGTCGACGTGACCGGTCATTCGTGTCGTTCACCGGACAATATGGCATTCGTCATCGAATGCTTCGAGACGGCGCCGGCCAACTTCGACACAGCCGATGTCATTGATTTGCAAAACCAATTTAATTTTACATAATGCTGATGATCGAATTTTTTGTTTGTAGTGGCTAGATTGAAATGTCCGCTTTGGGCTACATGGAAATGTCCGCTTTTCGGGCCGCGTAGGCTGACCGGCCGCCGGGTGTCCGGCGCCGGAGGCTTCGATGGCTGCAACGGAACGGATCACGATGACGATGCGCGAGCTGGACCGATTCAAGGTGATTCAGGACGTGGCGGACGGCAAGCTCAAGCCATGGCCTGCGGCAGAACGGCTGGAATTGACGACGCGGCAAGTTCGCCGGCTGGTCGCCAGGTTTGCTATTTGCGTCCGGTGAAGCCGGCTCTGGCAGGCCACCTTTCGCGACCGCGGTCGGCGTAGCGAGCAGCCTGAGCGTCGTGTTGCGCATGCAGATTAGCCGGTTCGATATCGTGCGCCGACGGTCGCGCCGCGCGAGCCGTAACGGCATCAGGTACTCTCGTCGAACGCTCCGTGAAATTCCAGTTCGGCATTTGCGCGCGTTAAGTTCGAACGTCACGCCAACCGCATCGTTTCCGCGGCGAATGGCAATTATATATCGTATTATGATATATAAAGATGACTGACTAAATGACCCGGATGTTGTGGCGGACATCCGCAGCTCGCTGCTTGCCGGAACCTGTCGCGGGGCGTATGGTTTATTTCTCTATCACCCTTTTCCAGGGGATATCAAAATGGCTGCCATGCAATCCGCGGCCACGCCCATCTCCGACGAGGAAGCCCGGCGCCAGTTGCACCGCGCCGTCATCGCCAGCACGATTGGCACGACGATCGAATGGTATGACTTCTTCCTCTACAGCACGGTCACCGGCCTGGTCTTCGCAAAGCTGTATTTCCCGCAATCCCATCCACTCGTCGGCACGCTGCAGGCGTTCTTGATCTATGCCGTCGGCTTTGTCGCACGGCCGGTCGGCGCGGCGATCTTCGGCAATTACGGCGACCGCATCGGACGCAAGGCCACGCTGATCGTGACCCTGTTGCTGATGGGATTCGCCACGTTCGCCGTGGCATTCGTTCCGACCTACGCTGCGATCGGTATCTGGGGCGCCGTTATCCTCACGGTACTGCGCTTCATCCAGGGCGTCGGCGTGGGCGGCGAATGGGGCGGCTCGGTCCTGATGTCGATGGAGTGGGCGCGCACCAATACGCATCGCGGCTTCGTCGCGTCGTGGCCGCAATTCGGCGTGCCTGCGGGGTTGTTCCTCGCCAACCTTGCCGTGCTGGCCATGAGCTGGTTTTCCGGCCGCGCCTTCCTCGAGTGGGGCTGGCGCGTGCCGTTTTTCCTCAGTATCGTGCTGGTTGCGATCGGGCTCTATATCCGTCTAAATATTCTCGAGACGCCGATCTTCGCGAAGCTGCTGGCCGAGCGTCGGATCGAGAAGACTCCAATGCTCGAAGTGCTGCGCAAGCAGCCGAGGGATATCGTGCTGTCGGCGTTTGCGCGGATGGCCGAGCAGGCGCCGTTCTATATCTATACGGCGTTCGTGTTCACTTACGGAATCACGGCGCTGGGCGTCACGCGCGAACTGCTGCTGGCGGCGGTGCTGGTCGCATCCGTCGTCGAGTTCTTCACCATTCCGCTGTTCGGGCACGTGTCGGATCTGATCGGGCGGCGGAGGATGTACATGATCGGTGCGGCTACCGCCGGCGTATTCGGATTCGTCTACTTCGCAATGGTCGATAGTCGGTATCCGGTGTGGATCTTCACGGCTATCGTATTGTCGCTGGTCCCGCATTCGATGATGTATGGACCTCAGGCTGCATTGATTGCCGAGTCGTTCACGGGGCGGTTGCGGTATAGCGGTGCGTCGATGGGTTATCAGCTCGCTTCCGTCATTGCCGGTGGCCCGGCACCGCTGATCGCAACGGCGCTGTTTGCCTACTACCACTCGGGGTATGCGATCGCGACGTACGTGCTGGTGTGTGCGGTGCTGAGCGTGGTCGCCGCATCGAAGCTCGGGGACTATACAAACAAGGATATTTCGCGAGAATACGACGACGCCGGGGGGGATCATGGGCACGCGCCGCCGGTGACTTGACGAATTCGCCGGTTCAGGCAAGCGATGACGACGACAGCCGCATCCCATGGCGTCACGGGCGCATCGCGGCTCCCCGGAACGGATGTCGGATTTTCATAAGTTATCCTGACTGCAGAGTCAAACGACGGGACGATCGTCGACTTTCTCAATGCGATGCCAGCCTCAAGCACGATCAGCGTTATCAGGCATAGCCTGGGCGAGGACCTGGCATCGGCGCATGTCTTGTAGCTCAGCGCCCTCTTCCTTGGCGTCAACAGTCAAAGCGACGGTCGGAATCTCCGAGCGGGCGGTTCGTTGCAAGGTGTCCTGCGTTACCGTCTCGCGCAAGTGGTGGTCAAGCGCCGGCGTGTCACATTCAAAACCGATTTGATCATGTGCTTCGGCGAGCGCGGCCACCGTCAGTTGCGAACCGGTAGTTCGTTACGCAGTAGTTGGTCGTAACGATCGAGTGAGCGATCAGCCCGCTCCGTTGCCCAGTCGGCACGCCAAGAATTCTCTCCGCACTGCGGAGAGAATTCGGCCGCCGCGGCCCAAACGCCATCGGGGCCCGCCCGTGCCAGGTGGAGGATATCGGCTCAGATCGGCTGAAACCTGGCAGCAGCCTTCAGCCGAGCACGGGCGGCCGGAAAAGGCTGTCGCCCGCGGCACGCCTGACGGGCAAAGATGCCACATCGTTCGTTGATCTTCGTCAACGCCGCGGTATTCGCGCGCTTTGATCGCGCGCGGCGCGTGATCAATATTGAGGTGACGATCCAGGTTTTCATGGGCGCCGTCGGAGCACGGACGTGAGCCGCCGGGTCGTTCGCTACCGCTGTGGAGGTCGAAATGCCATTGCTCGGGCCGCGTAGCGCCGTAACCGTCATTCGCCGGGAACACGAACAGTTGTCTACCGTGATCGACGGCATGCGGCGCTTTGTCCATCTGCTTGTTGCCGGCGCGCCCGTTCCGGGCCTCATCGTGCTTCGGGCAATGCTTTATTACATCAGGGAATACCCGCAGCAGATACATCATCCCAAAGAGGATCTCTACCTGTTCAGGCCATTGCGGGATCGAACCGACGAGTTCGACTGCGTCCTTGACGAACTGGATGCTCAGCACGAAAGAGGCGACATGAAGCTGCGAAGTCTGGAGCATGCGCTGACGCGCTACGAGTTGAAGGGTGCCTCCGCGCTTCGCACGCTGGGCGCGCTGATGGACGAGTATGCGGAGTTTTATGCAGACCATCGGTGTCTGGAAGAGACACTGATCCTCCCGGCCGCCGAACGTCTGTTGACGAGGGACAACTGGGCCGAGATCGACGCCGCCTTCGGAGCAAATCGCGATCCGTTCGAAGACGAAAGGCTCGAGGGCGATCTGGAAAGATTGTTCTCGATGATCGTCCAGGCGATCCCGGATCGGGAGGCGAGCTAGCACCGAAATCCGCCCGGTCACGCGCGCAGGGAGTCGATAATGGTTACCAAGGGCTCCAGCCGCTGCGCGACGGCTTTCGCTTTATCGGCGCCCGGTATGTGCGCCACGGCTGTCATGACCGGCGCATTTGCGCGCGTCCCCCGCCGCTGAACGCGTCAGAATCGGCACACCGTCCCACGCTTCGACGTTGCTCCCGGTATCGCGACGACGATGGTGCTTGACGAAAGTCAAACCGGAAAAACAGCGCAAGCGAAAAATTGCCGCAGGTACGTTCGCCGGTTCCCATCGGGAGGCATTCATGAGCACAACGACTTCCCCCCTCCAGCCAGCCCCCGCTCCCCAACGGGTGCTGATCGCCATCGACGGTTCTACCGCATCCGCTCATGCACTCGCGTATGCCAAAGCTTTCGTTCCGCCGAATGCAGCGGTGCGCATCGTCAGCGTCGCAGAAAATCCGAGAACACTCGTGCCGCTCGGATCGAAAACCATGGCATTTCTCGAATCGGCGCGCGACGAGTTGCTTCGAGACGCATCCGACGCGCTGTCGCGCGCCAAAGCCGCAATGGATCGCGACGACCTCTCCATCGACACGGAGATCGTCGACCTGTTCATTCACGGCGGGGATGTCGTGCATGCGCTGGTCGACAGTGCGCAAGCCTGGCGGGCCGATCTCCTGATCGTCGGCGCACGCCAGCATCATGGCCTGCTTGGATGGGTCGAAGGAACGGTTTCCAACCCGCTCGGCAAATTTCTCGACTGTCCGCTGCTCATCGTTCCCGAAGGTTTCGCGTCGGTTGCCGAGCACCTGCCGTGGCGGATGCTGTTCGCCGTCGACGGAAGCCCGATTGCACTCCACGCATTGCGGACGGGGTTGAAATTCTCGCAACCCAACACCGAATTTCGTGCGATATACGTGCTCGATCGCCCCGTATCATTGGGTGATTTCGTTCCCGTCGAGACGCTGGAAAACGCACTGATCAGCGAAGGCAATCGCGCCCTGCAAAAAGCCGCCGCCCTGCTCGACGGCAGAACCGGGCGCTCACAGTCGCAACTGATTCAAACGGACCGGACTGGCGCAGACGTTCCCCACCTGATCGTGCACGACGCTATCGAATGGAATGCGGACATGATCGTGATGGGCACGCATGGGCGGCGCGGTGTCACGGGCTGGTTTTTCGGCAGCGTGGCCGAGCGCGTCGCGCGCATCGCGAAAACGCCGGTCCTTCTCGTTAGCGCACCACGTGCGTGATATGTTTCGTCGTCATGCATCCCCTCCCACGGCGTGAAACAGCTCTTCCTCCTGAGCGCAATGCAGGCGTACGATTGCCTCCAGCCCGTACAGCAAGCGTTGAATCGTATGCACCTGCGTGGTGTTCGTTCCGTCGCGCGGCAGGTCCACGGCCATCTGTCTGAGTGATCGGACCATCCTGAAAATCTCCCGGTGGGCGCCGCTCATCGCTGCAAGCGGGTCCTCGCCGCCGAGAAGCGGAGCAAGACGCGCGTACACGTCCAGATCGTCGGTGCGTTCGTGCGGCAGCAACCGTTCTTCCAGTGAGTCGATTACCTGGCCAAGCTCGCGGGTCAGGGTCGCTCCGGATAACTGCGGCAGGCGATCCGCGAGATCCCTGATCTGGTCCAGCAACGGTGACAATGCCGTGTGCTCCCGCTTGAGTTGCTCGACGTCGACATCGGCCAGCCCGGCATCCGTCAGCCGTGGGCGAACCAGCAACACGCGCAACGCATTGACGATGACGACGACATCGATGACTTCCTGAATCACCGCACCGGCGATCGGCTGCAGGAATCCGGCCGCTGCAATCGTCATTGCGACAACCGACAACGACATGCCGGCCACCACGCTCTCGAGCGCGATCCGGCGCGACCGCCGTGCAATGCGCATCGCGTCCACGAGTCGATCCAGCCTATCCACCAGCAGTACCACGTCGGCTGCTTCGGATGACGCGGCCGCTCCTCGCGCCCCCATCGCGATACCGACATCGGCCGCCGCCAGCGCCGGCGCATCGTTCACACCGTCGCCGACCATGATCGTCACGCCCTCCTTGCGAGCAGCCTGAACGGCGGCAAGCTTGTCTGTCGGCGTCTGCTCGGCGCGCACGTCGGTGACACCCAGCAGTTCGCCAACGGCCTGGGCAATGTCCCGCCGGTCGCCGGTCAGCATAATGAGGCGCTCGACGCCCTCACGTTTCAGCAGCCGCAATGCCCGTGGCGCTTCCAGCCGTACCTGGTCGGCCATCTGAATCGCGCCGATCATGACGCCATCGACACCGACGAATACGGCAGCTCCACCCTCGTTACCGACCCGCTTCAGGAATGCATCGCTCCAAAGTGCAACTGCCGAGCAGGCGGACACGTACCCGAACTTCCCGATCACGACGGTCCGGTCGTCGACCCGGCCCGTCACGCCCTCACCCGCCGTTTCCATGACGACCGACGGCAGCGACAGATTGATCCGACGTTCCCGAGCGGCGACCGTCAGTGCATCCGAAATGACGTGCCCCGATGCTTGGGCCAATGACGCCGCGAAGCGCAGCACATTGTCCGTTCCGACGTCAGTGCCACATTCGATCGCAACGATGCGCGCCCGCCCTCCTGTCAGCGTCCCGGTCTTGTCGAAGAAGAGGATTGTCGCCTGCGCAAGACGTTCAAGTGCACCTCCGTCCTTGACCAGGATGCCGCGTTTCGAACAACGCGACATACCGGATACGATGGCGACGGGCACGGCGAGGATCAACGGACAAGGCGTGGCCACGACAAGCACGGCGAGCGCACGCGCGACGTCGCCGGTAAGCAGCCAGGACATGCCCGCGACGAGCAGCGCAGCCAGCACGAAGAATGCGGCGTAGCGATCCGCGAGGCGCACGGACGGACTGCGCTCGTGTTGCGCACGCTCGACCATGCGGACGATGCCGGCAAACGTGCTGTCGCCTGCCATCGTGCGGGCGACCATTTCGAACGGCGCGCCGGCGTTGACCACGCCGCTGCATGCGCTTTCTCCGGAGCGTCGCCGCTGGGTGGACGACTCGCCGGTCAGCATGGATTCGTCGAGTTCCGCGTCATCGGTCAACGTACCGTCGACTGGCACGCATTCGCCGCTTCGCACGAGTAGCCTGTCGCCCGGGCGGATGGTTTCCGGCGCAACGGAACGCCATTCACCGTTCTCGAAGCGGGTTGCCTGCAAAGGGACACGGCCGAGCAGCGCGGTCATCTCGCGTTGCGCGCGGTTCTGCGCATACTGCTCCAGCGCACGGCCGCTTGCCAGCATCAATGCAATTACCGCGGCAGTCAGCGTCTCGTCGAGCGCGATCGCCAGGCCGATCGCCAGCCACGCGAGCACGTCGATGCCGGCCTGCCGGTTCGCCACGGCCTTTGCAAGGGATACAGTCAACGCGAGCAAGACAGGCAATGTACCAAGCAGCCAGACGACTCGCGCGAATGAAGGCAGACCGAACGCCACGCACACGCCCCCTGCGGCGAGCGCAACGCCAGCCACGACAAGTAACACAAGATCGGTCGACCAACGGATTCGGGACACGACGATTTTTCCGGGCGCCGCGCTTGGACGTATTCGCTGAGATCGAATCCGGTTGCAGACGGCGTTGCATCAGTCTAGAAAACATCGCGCTTCGACCGTTGACATGGGTCAGGACGAAGGGTTTTCCACGAGCTACCGGGCGCGGCAAGTTGCTTGACGTGAGTCAAGCGGTCGGCTCGTTTCTTCAGCAAAATCGAGTCGTAATACCGGATGGGCTGGAGGCGATCTCGTGCTGACGCTGGCCGTGCTTTTTCTGCTGATTCTTCTGCTGAATCTCATGCCTGCGTTCGCTCCGCCAACGTGGATGGCAATGTCATGGGTCGGGTTCAACCTGCCTGATGGCAATCCGTTGATCTTTGCCGTCGTGGCGGCCGGCGCGGCGACAACCGGCCGCGTCATTCTGGCGACCTTCGCACGATCGCTCGTCCGCTCCCACTGGATACGGGAATCCGATCGAGAGAATATCGAGATCGCCGCACGCTGGCTGCGAAAGCACAGGACGCTCACCGCCGGAGCATTCTTCTTCTATGCATTGAGCCCCCTTCCGTCGAACTATCTCTTCATCGCGTACGGACTTTCCAGATTGCCGCTCAGAATCATCGCGGTGGCGTTCTTCATCGGCCGCGCGACGACTTATGCGATCTGGGCGCACCTCGGCCGCTTTGCGTCGAGCCGGCTGGACATGGAATCTCAACTCGAAGGCACGTACCTCGGCGGATACTTCGTGGTCACGCAACTGGTGTTGCTCGGCCTCGTGTTCGCGTTGATGAAGCTCGATTGGCGCGCGCTCGTCGATGAACGCCGTTTGACGTTCCGGCGCGGCCATCGTCCGCGCAGCTCTGAATGACACCAGACTGCATGACGTGTCGAACGGCCGCGTCGGCCGACCGTTGTCTGCTATCGGCCGCGAATCACGGATGCGACTTCAGCGAGGCTTTCCCGCTTGCGCGGATCGACGTGCGTCATCACGTTCAGGACACGGTGATGCCGCATCACGCGAGCACGCGCCGCCACGGCGATGTCGTGCCCTTGCGCAACGGTGAGATCGGCGTCGATGTCGAGATGCACGTCCACGAGGATCAGATCGCCGGTCTTTCGCGTGCGCAGGTCGTGCGCGTCGAGCACGCCCGGCGTCGCAAGCAGCGTCGCGCGGATCGCCTGCACGTCTTCGGCATCGGCCGCCCGATCCATCAGGTCGTGCAATGCGTCCCAGCCGAAGGTGGCGCCCATTTTCACGATCATTCCGCCGACGATCAGCGCGGCGACGGGATCGAGCAGCGGATAGCCGAGCAGGTTGCCGACGATGCCGCACGCGACCACCAGCGAGGATGCGGCGTCCGAGCGCGCGTGCCATGCGTTGGCGACCAGCATGCCCGATTTCACTCGCGTTGCCACCGCAAGCATGTAACGGAACAGGCATTCCTTCGCGGCGAGCGCTACGAGCGCCACCCAGAGCGCCGCAACGTGGACGCGCGCGATCGCTTCCGGATGCTCGAGCTTCTGGATGGCGGACCAGAGCATCCCGCCACCCACCAGCAGCAGGATCGCCGCGAGTGCGAGCGACGCGCCGGTTTCGAAGCGCTGATGGCCGTAAGGATGCTTTTCGTCGACAGGCTTCCGACTATGGTGACCGGCCAGCAGGACGACGAAATCCGCGATCAGGTCGGACAATGAGTGAATGCCGTCCGCCACGAGACCCTGCGATCGGGACAGGATGCCGATCACCACTTGTCCGATGCTCAGCGCAAGGTTGACCGCAACGCTCACCCAGGTGCTTCGCGTGGCCGCTGCGGCCATCGCGGGCGTCGCGGGTGTCGCGTCAGCGACGGTTTCCGAAACAACGTCAGGGTTCTTTGACATCACGATTCAGGTCACATTCGAGGGTCGAGCAAGGCCGGACGTCACGTCGAAAGCTACCGGCCGCACCCAGCGCGCCGAAGGCGGACAAGAGGTCAGGCTGCGACTGCCGAAGCTTACGCATCTGCTCGGCAACTTCCGCGGTTCTTTCACGATAATGCAGTGAATTCGACATGGCTGGCAGCTCCGAAATGACAGGAATCGAGTCGCGCACCACGCTTCGTCGCCGTGACGTCGAACGATGCGCCGCACGTTTGACAACAGCGTGATCGCCGGCATGTATTCGATGGTATTGGCGGCTACTCCGGCGTACTTGATCTGCGGCAAAGGTTCGACCGCCGGCTTTGCGTACGGTTGAAACCATGCAAACGACCTGGAGAGCGTCATGTCCGCAGTGAACAGGTTCACCGTTTCGTGCCTGATCGGCGTCGCGATCGCGATGACGGCTGGTCTGGCCGATGCCCAGCCACGCCAGCCCGCTGGCGGTTCCGCCGTCGAGCCGGGCGGCATGATGTACGGCAGCCAGTTGATGACGCCCGCCGAGCGGAACGCATACCGTACCCGCATGCTCGCCGCGGCATCGGATGCCGAGCGCGAGAAAATCCGCGCGGAGCATCACGCCGAGATGCAGAAGCGCGCAAAGGCGCGCGGCATCAAGCTGCCTGACGTTCCGCCCAGGTGGGGCATGCATCGGGGGCAAGGCATGGGCATGGGAATGGGTCCGGGCTACATGCACGGCCAGCCTGGCGGCCCTGCAAGCGACGCCGCGGGCCAGTGATCGCGTGGTTCGGCGTGCCCGTCGCCGGGCACGTCGTTCCGGTCGCGATCGGCCGCTCTCGTGATTTCCGGCGACGCGCCGAACCAGTGCGATCTGATCGTAGACATACACGATCGACTAGCGCGTGGCCGCGCCCGTTTCATCGACTACCGGCCACGAAACGGCCACGCGCAGTCCGCCGAGTGCTGGCGATCGACCCACCTGGATGTCCGCTTCATGCGCGGCTGCGATTCGCCGCACAATCGACCAGCCGAGGCCGCTCCCGCCCGGCCGGGTTCCCGGTGGCCGGAAGAACCGCTCGCCCAGCCTGCGCAGGTCGTCGTCGCCAATGCCCGGGCCGCTGTCTTCGACCCGTAGCACGGTGTGCCCTTCTCGTCGGCAAACCGAAACGGATATGTGCGCATGTGGCGGGCTGTAGAGAATCGCGTTGTCGACCAGGTTGCGCATCATCGACTCGATCAATGGTTCGTTGCCGCCGACGATGCATGGCGATGGCGCATCGAGCTCCAGCCCCTGCCGTTTCCCGATCGACTGTGGCGCAGCCTCCGCGACCACCCGTTTCGCCACGGCCGATACGTCGACCGGCGCGTGGTCCGCCAGTGCGCCCGCATCGAGACGCGAAAGCAGCAGGAGCTGATCCACCAGACGTGCGGCCCGATCGCACCCTTCGAGCACGCCCCGCAGCGCATGCCGGCGTCGCTCGTCATCTGGCTCCGCCATGGCGACCTGCGCCTGCGCCTTGACGGCGGAGATCGGCGTACGCAACTCGTGGGCGGCATCGGCAGTGAACCGGCGTTCGGCGTCCATGACGCTACGAATCCGTTCGAACAGGCGATTCAACGCGTCCAGCATCGGCCGCATCTCGAGCGGCGTCCAGTCCAGCCGAATCGTGTCGAGCCCCTGCGGATTGCGCTTCGCCAGCGCTCGGCCAAAATCGCGCAGTGGCGCCGTGCCGCGGCGAACTGCCCAGCCGATGGCGAGTACCAGCAACGGCAAGGCCGCCGCCATCGGCCAGAATGCGCTGCGCATGACGGCGCGCAGGATCGATTTGCGCGAATCGATTCGTTCTCCCACGAACACCTGAACGTCGCTGCGCGCGCCGTGCACGACGAATACCCGCCAAGCATTTCCGTCGATCACGACGGTCCAGAATCCGGGAGCCCGATCGCGTCCGGTCAGCTCGGGCTTCACCATCGGCTTCGACGGCGCGTTTTCGGAATGCAGGCCAAGCCGCCCGTCATGAAACACCTGAAAGGCCACGCGCGGCCCGTACGGATGAAGGATCGGCGCGTCGATCGCATTGTCGTCATCATCGGGCCCGCGCGCTTGCTGCGCGACGAGCAGTGCCGCTGCCTGCGCGAGGTGGCCGTCGAGCAGTCGGTCGATCTCGCGCTGCGCATCGAACCAGGTCAGCATCAGCGTCGATAACCAGACACCGAGAACCACGGCCGGCACGAGCGCGAGCAGCCGGCCATGCAGCGAACGCGCGGGCAGCACGGCTTTCATGCATCGTCCCGCATCAGCACGTAACCCACGCCGCGCACCGTCCGGATCAGTTCGCTGCCGAGCTTGGCACGCAGGCGATGTATGTGCACCTCGACAGCATTGCTCTCCACCTCTTGCCCCCAGCTGTACAGGTATTGCTCGATCTGCTCGCGCGACAGAACCCGGCCGGCGTTCAGCATCAGGATGTGCAGCAGGTCGAACTCGCGCGTGGACAGCGCAACGGCCACGCCGGCGCGGCGCGTGGTTCGCGACGCAGGTTCCAGCTCGACGTCCTGCGCGTGGAGCCGCTCCATCGGCCGACCATGGGACCGCCGGACCAGCGCTCGCAGGCGCGCACCGAGTTCATACAGGTCCACGGGCTTGATCACGTAGTCGTCGGCGCCCGCGTCGAGCGCCCGGATGCGGTCGGGCACGGCATCGCGCGCGGTCAGGACGAGGATCGGCGACGCTGTGCCGTCGCGGCGAATGCGCTTCAGGACATCCATGCCATCCACGAGCGGCAATCCGAGATCGAGGACCGTCGCGGCATGAACATGCGCGCGCAGCTCGCGCTGGGCCGCGTCGCCGTCACGCACCCAATCGACCTGGAACCCTTGCTGGCGCAATCCGGCGCGGATCCCGTCGCCGAGCAGGACATCGTCTTCCACGAGCAGGATGCGCACGATCGAGCACTCCGTCGGAGGCCGTTAGTCGTCGTTCCGGCCCGCCCCTTCGGCGGGGCGGCCGATGTCCGTCGCGACGGGCCGGTCCGCTTGAACGGGCTGCGGTGCCGCCTGCCATTGCGTCCACCACCAGCCGATCACCGCTGCCGTCATGACGGCAGCGATCCCCCACCATGCACGCCGGATGCCGTCGATCGGCGCACCGCGCTTGTAGCCGGTCACCATCGCGCCGGCCAGATTCTCG
>Ga0207678_10001823_pt1 | contig 19522 bp, 12 predicted proteins | sample KBSC63metaG_FD_184319 | JGI IMG/M metagenome (GOLD analysis project Ga0207678, IMG submission 184319) | Corn rhizosphere microbial communities from Kellogg Biological Station, Michigan, USA - KBS C6-3 metaG (SPAdes) (version 2) | ecosystem: Host-associated > Plants > Roots > Rhizosphere > Soil ...
TGCTGGAGGCCCTGGGCGCTGGCTGTGTGCTGACGGGTGGGGGCGCGAACCTGATCGGTCTGCTGGACAACGCCGAAAGCCTGCTGCGTGTTCCGGCGCGAATTGGATTCCCCGTGCCTCTGTCGCGCATGCCTGAAGAACTGATCAAACCCGAATTTTCGACGGTGATCGGGATGCTGCTCTATACACATCGCACCCAGGTGCGGAAGGCGAGTGAAGAGCAGGGACTCAGGGCGAAATTGAAGGCCATCTTTGCGGGAAGCTTCTAGCTTCAGGGATTGCGCAATGGCCGGCAGGAATTTTTACCGATTTAGACGGATCGAGGCCTGACTTCTTGTGACTGTGGAATCATCTTTGGTTCGCGGTGGAAATCGTGTGAGTGCCCTTCATTCCGGGATGTAAGAATTGTTAAAGCTAAATAGTTTTGAGGAGCTCTGCTGCTATGCCAAATCTGCCTGACGACGACATCCGTATTCACTATCACGAAGAGATTCCCCGTGGGGCCAGGATCAAAGTGATTGGCGTTGGCGGCGGCGGCAACAACGCCGTAAACCGTATGATTGCGGCCAATGTCGAAGGGGTCGAGTTCATCGCGGCCAATACCGATGTTCAGGCGCTGCAGACCTCGAATGCCGCCATCAAACTGCAACTCGGCGTGAAGCTGACCAGCGGGCTAGGCGCCGGTTCCAACCCTGACGTGGGGCGGCGGGCGGCGCTCGAGGATTCGGACAAGATTATCGAGGCGCTGGAAGGCGCGGACATGGTGTTTGTGACTGCCGGTCTGGGTGGAGGCACGGGAACCGGTGCTGCTCCGGTCATCGCTTCGCTGGCAAGCGAGATGGGCGCGTTGACTGTCGCCGTCGTTACCAGGCCTTTTGCATTCGAAGGCAAGCGGCGAATGATGCAGGCCGAGCGCGGGATGCAGGAATTGCTGGAATCGGTCGATACCCTGATTGTGATTCCGAATGAAAAACTGCTGGCCGTGGCCAAGGACGCGGGCTTCTTTGAGAGCTTCAGGATTGCGGATGATGTATTGCGCCAGGCGGTGCAGGGAATTTCAGACATCATCACAATTCCAGGCGTTATCAACCGCGACTTTGCCGATGTGAAGACCACGATGGCCGGGATGGGCCATGCGGTTATGGGCACGGCGCAGCGTTCAGGACAGAGCCGGGCGATGGAGGCCGCGATGGCAGCTATGGCCTCTCCGCTACTCGAAGCCGGAGCCATCGATGGAGCGCGCGGCATTCTGATCAACATTACCGGATCGAGCAGCCTGAAGCTGAGCGAGGTGAATGAGGCGTCCGGGATCATTCAGAGCGCGGCGCACGAGGACGCGAACATCATCTTTGGCGCGGTGCAGGACGAGGCGATGGGCGACGAGGTGAAGATTACCGTGATTGCCACCGGCTTCAAGCAGCAGGAGATGCCGCAACGCCGTGAGCGGATGCTGGCAGAGGCGACACTGCCGACGATGCGGTATGACGTGCCGATTCAGGCGCGTGTGCCCGCCCAGCGAACGCCCCCTCCGTATGGAGCGGAAACGGACATTCAGCCACGGAAATCAGCAGAGCCGGTCTTTGAACCATCTACATCGACTCAATTGTCTGTGACGGAGGCGGGTGCTTCTCCCGAATTAGTGCCGGTGCCGGCGTCAGTATTTGATGATGCTTTTTTCCGGAGCAGTCCGGAACAGGGTACGACGGACCGGTCAGAGGACGACGTTGATGTTACAGAGGATACCGCCGAAGGTTTTCGTGAGGGAAGTCACTTTTCCCCGCCGCTTCGCGTCCAACAAGACAATATCGGGCGTGCTATGGCGGCATCGCCCGTCGCTGATCCTGTTGTCCGGGGTGCGTCTTTCGGAGATGCTGTTGGAGGAACGGCGGAGTCGGACGAGTTGGATATTCCGGCTTTTCTGCGGCGCGGGAACTAACGCTTTCGAGTGAGTGTGTGAAGGAATGAGAACGTTCTAATATGTCTCTCGAAGTAAGTGGCTGGTCGATTGCATTGGGAAGACAGGGTTCTTTATGCCAAAATTTGTAAAGCTGCTGGGTGCTCTCGTCTTATGCCTTGGGTTGTGTGCAGAACTATATGCCGAGCCGACGACCAGGATTGTGAAGCATCACACGTCGTCCACCGTGCATAGTTCGAGTAAAACGGCGCATGCGAAGAGTTCGCATAGAACGCGCACAACTTCCCGGGCGACCACTGCGAAGGCTTCAGGACATCGGCGCCGTAGGGGAAGCCGCTCAGTGTTGGCGGTTCGGCGGACGCGGCGGCATTTCGAGCGTTTCACTGCGAGTTCCTATGCCGACAATCTGACTTTGGGTGACGTGACCGCAGGGGAGGACCCGGTGGTTCGCGCAGCGGCCATTGAGGCGCTTGGGAATATGAATGGAACGGCCGTTGCGATCAATCCAGACAATGGCCGGATTCTTGCGATGGTAAACCAGAAGCTGGCGTTGTCGAGAGGCGCAGAGCCATGCTCAACGATCAAGCTGACGGTGGCATTAGCTGCGCTGGAAGAGGGAATCGTCACGAAGGATACCCCGGTCAATCTGGGACACGGATATAAAGTCGACCTGACGTACGCGCTGGCAAAGTCGATCAATCCTTACTTTGAAGTGCTTGGCCGAAAGCTTGGCTTTGAACGGGTAAAGCATTATGCAAACAAGTTTGGGCTGGGGGAGTTGGCGGGCTATCACATCCAGGGAGAGCAGTTGGGAGTGTATCCCGACCACGCGTTGCCGGAGAAGCTGGGAGGCGTAGGACGGATGTGCTCGTTTGGCGAGAGCATATCGATGACCCCCTTGCAGCTTGGCGCGATCGTTTCGGCAATTGCGAATGGCGGCACCCTTTATTACCTGCAGCATCCGGAGACCCCGGAAGAGGTAGCAAGCTTTACTCCGAGGGTGAAGCGAACTCTGAATATCGCTCCCATAATTCCTGAGATCGTGCCGGGAATGGCAGGAGCGGTCGGCAGTTCCTACGGAACCGCAAGGTCTTTGCGAACGAGCTTTAACGAGTTTCCGGTGATGGGAAAGACAGGAACCTGCTCGAATGATGGAACGCGGTTCGGGTGGTTCGCCTCCTATGCGAATACCCCGAGCGGACGGATTGTGACGGTTGTTTTCCTTGAAGGCGGCCGGCCCACATTTGGTCCAAAGGCAGCAGCACTGACAGGGCAGTTCTACCGGGCGCTCTGGGATAAGAGTTACTTTGTGTCGAAGTCGTCGACGGTTGAGACCGGCAGCCTGGCTGAGTGAGCTGGCAGAGACTCCCTATCCGGAACTCTGGCGTATTTGTGTCTTCCGAATTTTGGTTCTATACGGCATGTGCCGGTGTTCTCTGCAGAGAGATATCGTCTGGGCAAAACCTCACCTCCCGTAGCCCGCGAAGGGAGTTGCAGAGATAAACAGAATCGGCAGATTCGAGATCCTGAACGGTAAGGACAGCTTCTTCCGCCGTAGGATCGTTCTCCAGAAGGTGTCGGCGGTAGATTCCAGGCAGAACTCCGCAACGAAGCGGTGGAGTCAGTAACCTGCCTTGCCTTTTTATAAAGATATTGCTGATAGCTCCCTCGGTGATTTCATCTCTTTCATTGAGGAAGATCACGTCATCGAAGCCGTTGGCGCGGCATTTCGCGTAATTGCCGTCATAAAGGTTGCGGTTCGTTGTCTTATGGCGGAGAAATATATCGGTCGACAGAGTACGTTGGGATGAAAGTCTGATTCTGCCCTGCCGAGCCGTCTCTGGTATATGGTGCGTGCGACTTACAGTGATATTTCCGTGCTCATCCAGAAGCAGCCGCACTCGATAGAGTTCGCGGGGCTCGCAGAACGAGGCTTCTGCCGCCAATCGCGAGCTAATTTCGGATTGATCGAACGGAAAGCCAAAGTAAGATGCCGATGATTTCATGCGGGCGAGGTGCATGGGGAGAAACTGGAAATCTCCATTCCAAAGCATCGTCTCAATCAACTGAAACTCGCACCTGGTCCGGGTAAGGAACCCGGCCTTCAACAGGCATTCCCAGTATTCGTCCCGAGGATCGGAGTCGGCGACGATTCCACCGCCGACACCCATGTGCGCCTTGCCTTCGGTGAGATCGACAGTGCGGATGGCGACATTGAAGGTGGACGTTCCATCAGGAGACATATAGCCGATAGAACCGGTATAAATTCCGCGCGGGCGCGCTTCCAATTCGTGAATAATCTCCATCGTCCGAATCTTGGGCGCACCGGTGATGGAGCCGCTCGGAAACATGCCTTTGAAGATGTCGTAGTAAGTAAGCCCGGCACGCAGCGTCCCGGAAACGGTTGAGGTCATTTGCAGCAGAGTCTGGTAGGTCTCGATGGAGAAGAGATCATTCACCTGCACACTGCCCATCTCGCAGACACGGCCAAGATCGTTGCGCAGCAGATCGACAATCATGACATGCTCGCAGCGGTTCTTTTCGTCGTTTTGCAGCCGGAGCACCGCCTCTGCATCTTCACTGGCGTCCAGCCCGCGAGGCATCGTTCCCTTCATGGGGCGCGTCACGATTTTGCCTTGTTCGATCCTGAAAAACAGCTCTGGCGAAAGGGAAAGGATGTGGTGCCCAGCCACATTGAGAAACGCGCTGTAGGCGACGGGTTGCTGACGAAGCAGGGTCGCAAATGCCGCAGCGGGGTCGACATCAGCAGGCACGCTGACGCGGTCTGTAAAGTTGACCTGATAGGTCTCGCCGGATGAGATGTATTCCTGGATACGTTGAATCTTTGTCGCATACTCTTCCTCGGAGATCGCCAGCGAGACATTATCGGCAAAGCTTCCGGAAGTCTCTGCTGAGACAGGGTGGGACAAGTACATCGATGGATCGGCGTCGAAATTTCCCGTCTCATGGTCGAAGATAAGAGGCTTTGGATAGATTCCAAACCATGCCAGCGGCAGGTCCTCTGCGCTTAGAGCAACATTTTTGAAGCGCTCAAAGTGATAGCCGCATTCATAACTGACAAATCCCGCCGCATAAAGCCCATCGGCGAGCGCCTGTTCAATTTTCCGGAAGAGGCCGGGAATTTCTTCGAGTTTGTTTGCTGCCGTTATCTGTACAGGCTCGATAAACAAAAAGCTTCGTTTATTCGACGGATCGAAACGGGCAGTTTGCAGCAGGACAGAATCGGCGCGGCCGGCAACCAGCGAATGCAACTCTTGCGGAAGCGGATGCCATCGATTCAAGCTGTCTCCATGGTGCGATGCAGCAAGAATCATCTGTAAGCTGCCGCAGTTCTCCTTTCATTTTAGGCCTGATGTCGGTGCCGCGGTTTATCTTCTATTTGCTGCTCAACGTATAGTGGCCTGCGCTTTTGAGCGTAACCAGCATACGGGTCCCGCCTTCAGCCGATACTCCCTGTTGCGCTTTTCCGTTCACCAGAACCTGGGCGCTGCTGGAGGTCACTGGAACCGCCACCCTGGCCACCACTCCCTCCGGCACATCGAGCGCCAGGGAGGTCCCGGAACCTTCGCGGCGGATGTCAACCTTCAACAGCCCATGTGGGGTCGGCTCTGCGCCCTTCGCCCATGTCAGGTCGACAAGATCAGGACGGATGTTGACGGTGCTGAAGCCCGGGCCGGTCGGTTGAATGCCGAGCACCTCTTCCATCAGCCAAGCCGTTGGCCCGGCCGACCATCCATGCGCGAGGCTTACGAAGTATCCCGAGCGGTTGTCGGCCTGCAGCGATGCGTGGAAGTCCTCCTTGTACCAGCTTGGGTCATAGGCTTCCCAGAAGCTGCTCGCGCCTTCGTCAATCATGCCGCCCCAGTACTGGCGAATCCACGCGAGCGCATCCTTGCGATGATTCATCTCAGCCATCGCGCTAATCACGTAATAGTTGTAATAAGGCGTGATGATGAAGGCGTTGTACTTGATGTGACCCACGCTTGAGAGCGAGTGCTTCCAGATGGCGTCGTACTGTTTTGGATCAGCAGCGCCGCTAATTACAGCCGCCGCATTCGTCTGCCATCTTGGGCCAAAGCTTCCCGTCGCCTGGTCCAGCAGATACTTATCTGCCGCGGCCTTTACCTTGGCTGCGCGCGCGGCGTATTTATCTGCGTTCGCTGTGTCGCCAAGCTCGTGCAGCAACCACGATGCTTCTCGGTAAGCACGGTAAAACTCCAGTGTGGTGGCCCGCCGGGTCTCCGGCGTGTCCCCATTCAACTCCGGCGACCAGTCGACGTACAGCCAAACTTTCGTTTTGTTTGCGTAGATCCCGCGTGCATCGAACTCCGCATCCACGTAGTTCAGCAACTGCACCATCCGGGTATGCTCGCGCTCCAGGAACTCCTTGGAGCCGGTGTGCCTGTAATAGTCCGCCACTTCGGTGAACCAGAACGAGCTATATCCCGGAATCCCATTGACGTGCTGGTCGATCGGCGCAGGCCCCATCAGGCGATCCAGCGTGTCCTCCATCAGCGGCCGCTCGCCGAAAACGTCTTCAATGACTCGTCCGCTTACGTCCGTATCGCCCATCCATCTGCCGCGGTCGCGTTTCGAGGCGTCCCATACGCCATCCTGCATGCAGAGGTGCGCCGTATAAGCTCCTACCTCCCAAATGCGATTGAGCATCGCATCGGACGATTCAAACGATCCTGCATACTTCACGGGATAGTAGATGTGGTCCACGTGAATGCTCTTGAAGCGCAGCTCCGGGCCGCCTCCAACAAACGCCACCTTCACATACCGGAACGCCGACTTCGGCCCATGCACGGTTCCGTGCGGCGGAATCGTCACCTGATTAATACCGAGATAAGGCGACTTCAGCGCCTCGGATTCCGACTCTCCCATCTGGATCGTTACCACGGCCGGTGAGTCGCTGTCGGAGACGATCTCGACCCGGCCGGTAAGCTCTCGACCGAAATCGAGAAATATGCTCGGCGCTTCCGCATCAGTCAGCACGGTGCCGGGCAGCTTTACTCCAAACTCCTCTGCTGCGGGAAAGGAGGAATGAGCGGGAGCAAGCGCCTTGAGATTCGTAAAACTTCCGCGCCCGGAGTAGTTGGCGAGAATTCCGCTCGCCGGAATATTCAGATGGGCAAGATACTCTGAGATGCCGTCATATCCGGGCCAGTTATATAGTCCGGCATCGGCGTTCCACTGGAAGAGGTCTACTGAACTTTCGATGCCGCCGATGCTCCGGACCGGACGCCAGCTCGCGTCGTTGAACCCAACCGTCTGCCAGCCATCTGCAGCCTGGGTCGAACTCTTCCAGTCGGGGCCGCTCAGTAGCAGCGGCGTTGCGCTTGCATCGTTGGCCCACGGAGCCAGTGGCAGAATCTTCGCTACGATCACCTGCCCAAATGTCTGTTGTCGAACAAGGGCGCTGTTCGCAAAGCCTGTTACACCGCGTCCGCGCACAGCTTCAATGGCGATGGTATTTGCCCCTTGCCGCAAAAACTTCGCTACCGGCACGGCAAACACATGCATGCCCAGCGGCGACGATGTGTCGCTTTCCACCTGCTCGACCATCTGCCCATTCAGCCACACCTTTACGCTGCGCGGTCCCGCAAGATATAGCGTCGCCTGCGCAGGAACGGATGCGATGGAGAACTGGTGCCGGAAATAGTGCGGCTCGATTCTTTCCATCATGCCGGGGAAGGTATAGACCAGCTTTTCTCCGGCGACGGTTGCATCGGCAGCCGTCCAGATGTACTGCTCCGGCAAGGGCTTATGCAGAGTCGATTCCATGACTGGATTGGTGATGTCCCGCGTCGGATCGAGTGGGTGCATCTGGTTTCGCGCAAATCCTTGTGTTAACGGAAGGTCCTGCGCCATGGCCACTGCGCCAATCATCGAAGCTGCCAGAACACCACAGGCGAAACGTACACCGGTCATCTTTTTCACGGGTTCATCCAATCTCTTCATCATTGAAATAGTTTCCTTATACCGTTCTCATTTAGAGTTGGCAATGTCGTTTCAATGCCGACCATTTATGCAGATTCGTACTCATCTCTTTCTGTTGGCCTTCTTTCTTTGCGCCGCGCCACTCCATTCACAGAGAACACCAGCGACTACTCTGGACCCAACGCGTGACCTGCCCGCCGTCGCCGAACCCGCTCACGCGCCGCTTCCGGCGGAGTACATCTGGACGGCCAACGACATCACCGTCCGCCGTCCCGATCACAATAAATTTCCGTGGAATCGTCCGGAACGCCGCGTCGAGCCGCATTTCTTTCGCGCTCATTTCCATGTTGCCGATCTTCCCGACGCTGCGACGATCTATATTGCCGGGCCCCGCGAAGCCCACGTTTACCTCAACGGAAAGCTACTCGGCGATTTCACCAGCAACGTGGATGCGCCCATCAACTTCCACGTCTTTCATTCTGATGCTGCCAGTGCTCTCAGGCGCGGAGACAATGTTCTCGCCATCGAAGCTGTTCGTGGCCGTGGCGTGGTCACGGCCGGAGGACCCATTACGACTGCACAACTGGCCTATGGCGAGGTGCTTGCAGCCAAACTGGTTCCTGCGGCGTTTGGAGTGGAGGCTTCTCCTCTTGTCTTCACCAATAAATCCTGGCGATCCAGTTCTATGCGCGCAGAGCACTGGCAAGAGACAGACTTCAACGATCTCAAATGGCCGACAGTCGATTCGCTTGGCCCTATCGAATCCAATGTCGATTTCTTTCAATGGAACGTAGACGCCGGCATGTACGGCTGGCCCGGCTACCGGGGCATGTCTCCCTGGCTTCGTACCTATACTCTTCCGGCAACCAAAGTTTCGCATGTCTTCAGCGCACATTCGCAACTTAGCCATATCGATTCTTTAACCGCCGAGAACGCAGAACAGCCTTTCACCGTAACTCTGCTCGCGGCAGCGACCGATGCCGACTCGCCTTCGTTGCTGCTCGACTTTGGCCGCGAAGTTGCCGGACGCCTGCTTGTCAAATCTGCCTGCAACTGCATCGCTACTCTCTCCATCGCATATGGCGAATCGGAGATCGAAGCCATGAGCACGGGGCTGACTCCGGGGCAGCGCGGCGGCAACTATCTTGGCACCAATGTGCTGGAAGTACCTGCAAACGGCACTGCCCGCGGCCCTAAGTCTGCGTTTCGATACGTCCGCATCACCTTTCTGCGCGGAGCGCCGATCACGGCGTTCCGATCGATTCAACTTGAAGGCATCTATTATCCCGTCACCTATGCAGGCTCATTCGAGTCCTCCGATCCGTTGCTGAATAAGATTTGGCTCACCGGGGCCTACACCGCGCATCTGTCGATGCAGGATGGCGTGTGGGACGCTCCAAAGCGCGACCGCGGCCGCTGGGTCGGAGATATCGATGTCTCAGGCCGGGTCATCTCCGTCGTCTTCGCCGATAAATTCCTGCTTGAAGACACCCTCCGGCGACTCGCGGACGCCACGCCGCCCGATCAATATGTCAATGGGATCGCAAGCTACACCGCGCTTTGGATCACTTCACTCTACAATCTCAACCTACACACCGGCGATCATGCCTTCCTCGCCTCGCAGCACGAAACCCTCCTACGTCTGCTTGCGCGCATGGACAAAGATCTCGATGCCAACGGCCTTCTTGTTCCATCTTCCAAAGGGTGGGGATTCGTGGATTGGGCTCCGGGCCTTTACGGAACAACGCCTGAGACCCGCATCGGCACCAATCTGCAATACCTTCGCGCTTATTTGGAGGCTCCGAGTCTATTGCGTGAGATTGGCGACGCTGCGAACGCCGCACGCTATGAGGCTCAGGCGGAGCGCGTAGCAGCCGCAGCGCGCAGGGCTTATCTGAGCAACGGTACTGTTGGAGCCACATGGCAACTCAATACGCTCGCTGTTCTGACTGGGCTCCCATCCAGCGATAACGAGATATGGAGCAACGTCCTCTCGCACGTTAAACAGGACTCGCCCACCGATCCCGTTATCAGTCCGTATTTCAATGCGTATCTGCTCGATGCTCTCTCCCGGACCGGCCACGATGCCGAAGCGCTGGAGTGGATACGCCAATACTGGGGCGGGATGTTGGCCGAAGGAGCGACCAGCTTCTGGGAAAGCTATGATCTTCGCTGGCCCAAAACAGATTTTCATCTTTCGCTGCAGGCCGACGGCACCAGCGGATACTTCGTCTCGCTCGCGCACGGATGGTCCGCCGGACCTACGGCGTGGCTTTCAGAAAACGTGCTCGGCATTACCCCGACCAGTTCCGGGTACGATACGGTCGAAATTCACCCCCACCTGCTCGGCCTCGAATGGGCGCATGGCGCGGTTCCTACCCCGCATGGTTTGATTAAAATCAGCATCGACAAGCAGAAGGGAATTACCCTCGATCTTCCCGCAGGCATCCACGAGGCCCGTGTCGCCATCTCCGATCCCGAAGCCAGGATATTTCTGAACGGCACAGCATACAAATCCGCGGCCTCAGGCTACGTCATTCTTACCAGTCCCGGCCAATATCGGATACTCGGCCGCAATCTCCCTCAGTCAGGTAGCAGCGCAACAGGCCGCAGATGACTGCCATTGCCCCGCCAACAATCATGAACCATATGCCCGTCACGATCTTTCCCCTGAAGTAGGGCAGAAGGAAGACGACGATTCCCCCGTACATCAGGATTGTCAGCACCAATCGCCAGAATTTCCTTGTCATGTCCTAACCCTCCTTGGCAGCAAAAAGGTACTACGGAATCATTTCTTCTTGAGTGAATGGCAATCAGCCCTTGGATAATCTGCGATGCCTTCGGCATAAAGAGTGACTCCCCGGCTTCCGGCGTCCCACCAGATATAAGGTCCAGCAGCATAGCGGGCGCCCGAGGCAGAGATCACATTGGCAAAGATCAGTGGTTTTCCATGTAATGGAAGGATCGCGAGATGATTTTCTTCCGCATTGATGTATTCCACCGTGAACGGGCCCGAAGGCAGCCCTAGCGCAACTCCTGCTTTTCCGCATTCGAATCTGGCGTGAATCCGTGTGACCGCGACTCCAGGCAATCGGAAGGTCAACTCCTCGGCCGAGGCAGCCGCGCCGATCCACAACATTGCGCCGGTAATCACAGCGGCGTATCGCATATGCAATCCTCGCGCACCTATGCTATGCCGAATTTGCAGACCTTTCCACTCGCAATTTGCGACGTTTGGCGCCGGGTCTCTGTTCCATAGATTGGAATATGGATTTAAAAAGAAATTCCAATATCTTTATTTGAACCATCGACTATGCTGTCATTGTTTCGTTGATTCGGAGCCGGGTCTTGCATTCGTTTCTCCTGTACGAAGGAGCTCTATACTTTGTCGAAGAAAGCCTCCAGCCACCTCTATCTCATTCCCGTTCTCTCCGCGGCGCTCGATATCCTCGAATATCTCCAGCGTGAGAATCGGCCACTCTCCCTTGAATACATCTACCGTCACACCGGCCATTCCAAGACCACGGTCTACCGCATTCTCAAGACATTCGTTCACCGCGGTTATATCTCCCGCTCGCACGATGGCCTCTATCGCAACTCCAGCCGCCCCCGCAAGTTACGCTTCGGATTTGCCGGTCAAAGTGGAGACCTGCCCTTCTCGCAGGCTGTCACCGAAAGCCTCCGCTCTGCCGCCGCGGCTTCGGGAGTCGATCTCCTCGTGCTCGATAACCGTTACGACGCCTCGACCGCGCTCGCCAACGCCGAGGAGTTCATCCGGCAACGCGTTGAACTCGTCATTGAGTTCCAGGTCGAACAGCACGCCGCACCGATTATCGCCGACCGTCTCTCGGCTGCGGGGATCCCGCTGATGGCAATCGACATTCCCCACCCCAACGCAACCTATTTTGGCGTCGATAACTATCGCATTGGCTTTCAAGGAGGCGAGATTCTCGCCAACTATGCCATTGAGCGTTGGTCAGGCCAGGTTGATTGGGTCCTTGGTCTCGATATCGAAGAGGCTGGAACCCTGGTTCAGAGCCGCACTACCGGAGCGTTCGAAAGCATACGCACTCTGCTGCCCTCCGTTCCCATCGAGTCCTTTGTTCGCATGGATGGGCGCGGCCTCCGCGACGAAAGTCATCGCATTATCAGCGACTTCCTTCATCGTCATCCAAATGACAAGCGCATTCTTATCGCCGCAGCGAACGACTCCAGCGCTCTCGGCGCACTCGATGCCATCCGTGAACTCGACCGCCAGCGTGACACTGTCATCATCGGTCACGATGGCATCCCCGAGATGCTTGCCGAACTCGAGGATCCGTCCAGCCCTGTCCTGGCCTCCATCTCACCCGATGCGCATCAGTACGGCCCGGGCCTTATCCATCTGGGCGTGCTTCTCGTCACCGGCAATACCGTTCCTCCGTACAATTACATCGACCACAAGGTCTTCAGTCGTGCCGGGGCTTCGGTAACGGTTTAGGTAGATGAATAGGGAGTTGATGACTCCTGTCGCGCAGTCCTAGCTCAGAGAGGTAATAGCTCTTGTCTTCCTTGCTCATTCCACTTTGCGGAATGTAGGATACCTCCATCTCCTGGAGTTCGTATCTCGATGAAGTCGGTTAAAAAAGCTACCCAAATTACCTCTGCCTTAGCCGGACAGCCCCAGCCTGCTGCCGTAGTCCGTCGCGGCGACCGCAATGAATCGCTTACTGTTCTTCGCGCCTGCGATGTTCTCAAGGCTTTTCAGCATCTTGGCGAAGAGCTTTCGCTGAATGAAGTCGTCGAACGCACGCAACTTCCAAAGACCACTGTGTTCAGGCTGCTTCGCACTCTGATTCACGGCGGCCTGCTGGAGCGTGCCAGCTCCGGCGTCTACCGTAACCGCTTTGGTCCGGTCACGGCGCGGCCCTTCCGCATCGGCTTTGCGGCGCAGGGAGACAGCGAGTTCTGCCGCACCGTCATGCAGAGCCTGGAGGCGGCAGCCGCTCGCGCCCACGTGCATCTCATCACGGTAAATAACCGCTACTCCGCGCGCGAAGCGCTCCGCAATGCGGACCTGCTCATCCGGGAAAAAGTCGATCTCATTCTCGAATACCAGACCTACGAGCGCGTCGCCCCGGTCATCGCCTCCAAGTTTCTCGAAGCAAATACTCCAGTAATCGCCATCGAGATTCCGCATCCTGGAGCTACATACTTTGGCGCCAACAACTACAAGGCTGGCCTGATCGGCGGAAAAGCCCTTGGCCGCTGGGCCCGCGAACACTGGGGAGGCAAGGTGGAGCAGCTTCTGCTGCTTGAGCTTCCTATTGCAGGATCGCTGCTCGAACTTCGCATTACCGGCCTGGTCGACGGCCTTCGCTCGGAGCTGCCCCAGATTGCCAATGTTCCTATCGCTCATCTCAACGGGCGGGGAGATTTCGAGCAGGTCCTCGAAATCCTGCGCCAGTATCTCCGTCGCGCTCCAGCGAAACGCACTCTCATTGGGACCGTCAATGATGTCTGCGCCCTCGCTGCTCTGCGAGCCTTCGACGAAGCCGGAGCCGGTGAAAAATGCGCCGTCGTTGGCCAGAACGCCATTCTTGACGCCCGCAACGAACTCCGCCGCCCCGGCACTCGGCTCGTAGGCACCGTGGCCTACTTTCCCGAGCGCTATGGCGACGAAATCGTTCCCCTCGCTCTTTCGATCCTGCAAAAGAAGGCTGCTCCCTCCACCCTCTTCGTCAAACACCAACTCATCACTCCACGCAATGTCGACCTGATCTATCCTCTCGATGAGCGTCGCAATCCGAAGGTGGGCTTTCAATCCCGATCGGTACTGGGCTGAGTTCGGTCTATGGCAGTTATCATGAGTATTGGCGCCGACTCCAGGGAAGAGATGCGCACGTATGTCGCTTCCGCAGTCCCGCAGCAAATCCGTATTCCACAAAGCGGAATTTCCTCTATCCGATGTAAACCTCCCTCCGTCACACCATTGGCTTGAGTAAACTCATCGAGCAGTGCAGGACGGCAAGGACCCACAAGGCATGAAGCAGACCCAATTCAATTTCTCCCGTAGGACCTTCCTGAAAACAGCCGCGGCTGCAACCGCCTTTCCGGAGATAGCAATAGCCGAACCGTCCGGCCGTGAACCTCTTCGCGAGCTTCCCTATGCCAGCGTTCAGCTCACCGGCGGCCCCTTCAAGCAGCATTACGACGCAATCCACGCTCATTATCTTGCTCTCGACAATGATCGCCTCCTGAAGGTCTACCGCCAGCGCGCCGGTCTTCCCGCTCCCGGCGCCGATATGGGCGGCTGGTACGATCTCAACGGATTCGTTCCCGGCCATGCGCTCGGTCAATACATCTCCGGGTTGGCCCGCATTGGGTCCAGCACAGGCGACCACGCCTGTCACCAGAAGGTGCACGACCTCGTCAGCGGATTCGGCGCAACTCTCGGCCCGGAGAACCAGTCCATTCTTCGTCCGCCACCGAACCCCAAGCCGAACCTTTGGCCCTGCTACATCCTCGATAAGCATTTCGTCGGTCTGATCGATGCGGCGACTCTCAGCAATGTCGCTGAAGCTCGCGGCCTGCTTGATCGTGTTCTCGAAGGCGCAAAGCCGCTTCTTCCGGAGAAGGGCCGCGACCGCATCGGCAAAAAGAAGCCGCCCTATGACGAAACCTATGTCATGCCTGAAAATCTCTTCACCGCGCATGAGGTGACCGGCAATCCTGTCTTTCGCGAACTAGCCATCCGTTATCTGCTCGACCGCGAACTCTTCGATCCGCTCTCACGCAATCAGGACCCTTTTCCCGGCCAGCACGCATATTCTCATGCCATTGCGCTCAGTTCCGCCGGCAAGGCTTATCTCGCGCTCGGCGATGCTAAATATAAAACCGCCATACAGAGCGCCTTTACACTTCTTACAACGCAGCAGCAGTATGCGTCGGGCGGCTGGGGCCCCAATGAAACCTTCATCACGCCACATCGAGGCGAGCTATACGACTCTCTCTCGACTACGGTCGATCACTTCGAAACTCCCTGCGGCTCTTATGCCGCAACTAAACTCGCCCGCTATCTGCTCCGTTTCACTGCTGACTCGCGGCAAGCCAGCCAATATGGGGACAATCTCGAACGAGTACTCTTCAACACTATCCTCGCGGCGAAAGCACCAGATTCCAATGGCGATTACTTCTATTACTCCACCTACTCACCTTCGGCGGAGAAGGTCTACTACCCCAGCAAATGGCCCTGCTGCTCCGGCACGCTTGTGCAAACAGTCGCCGATTATCCGGTAAATATTTATTTTCAAGCTGCAGACCACAATGGTGTGTACGTCAATCTCTACACCCCATCGCAGGCCGAACTGAAGGTTGGCAGTGCGGCGGTCCAGATTACGCAGGAGACCGAGTATCCGGCGAAAGATACCATTGCTCTGCATATTCGGCCCGCACACCCCACCCGGTTTACCGTTCACCTTCGGATTCCCGCATGGCTTACCCAAGCTGCGGTTATCGCCGTCAATGGCAAGCCTGCCGCCGTCGTGGCATCGCCCGGCACCTTCGCTGCGGTCACCCGCACCTGGCACGCGGGTGATCGCATCGACCTCACTCTTCCTCAGTCATTTCGGACGGAAGCGATTGACGAGCAGCATCCTGAAACCGTAGCCCTCATGCGCGGCCCCGTTATGTATGTCGCGCTCAATCCAGCCAATAATTTAAGTAAGGACAGGCTCGCCCTGCCCGGCAGCCTAAAGCCGCTCGCCTCGCAGGCCTTTACCGAAAACTACGGCGGCCATCAGGTAATCTTCGTCCCCTTTTACCAGGTCCAAAACGATACCTACACTACTTACTTCAATCGAGCTTGAAAGCATGTCCACCAAAGAGCACGCACAGCAATCGCCACGAATCTTTGCAACCTACTGGATCGAAACTGCCTATCCGTTAGACCAGGCTGCGGCCACTATGGCCGGCGAACAGTCCACCGGTACCTTTCTTCGCGTTCCGGGCGAGACCGACGAACTACGCGAAAGATTTTCGGCGCGGGTGGAGTCCATCACCGAACTTGAAACTGTGGAGAGCCCAAGCCTGCCCGGCTCCGGAACACCGAAGAACTGGGACGGGAAGCGCCGCACGGCTCAGGTTGTTCTCTCGTGGCCGCTGCACAACATCGGCCCCAGTCTCCCCAACCTCCTCGCCACCGTGGCTGGAAATCTATCCGAATTAAAGCCCTTCTCCGGACTCAAGCTTCTCGATCTGACTCTTCCGCCGGAATTTCTACAGACCTATCAGGGGCCGCAGTTTGGAGTAGCTGGAACCCGCAGGTTAACCGGTGTTTACAGCCGTCCCATCATCGGGACCATTATTAAGCCGAGTATCGGGCAGACTCCTGAAGCCACCGCCCAACAGGTCAAAGTCCTCGCCGAAGCCGGTATTGACTTCATCAAGGACGACGAACTCCAGTCCGATGGCCCACATTGTCCTTTTAAGGCCCGTGCTTCGGCGGTTCTGAATGTACTGAATGATTACGCCGACCGTACCGGTAAACGCGTGATGTACGCCGCCAATATTACCGGCGATCTCGACCAGATGCTCGAACGTCTGGCGCATATCGAGGAAAATAATGGCACCTGCGCTATGGTCAGCATGAACTCCATTGGCCTGCCCGCGATGAAAATTATTCGGAGGAATTCGAAGGTAGCTATCCATGGCCACCGTAACGGCTGGGGCATGTTGGGCCGTTCTCCTGCAACCGGAATGTCCTTCCTGGCCTTCCAAAAGCTCTGGCGTCTTGCAGGCATCGACCACACCCACGTCAACGGCCTACGCAATAAATTCTGCGAATCTGATGACTCCGTGATCGCCAGCGCGAGGGAGTGTCTGACGCCAATGTTTCCGGCGCCAAACCCCGGTTGCGAGATCCTGCCTGTCTTTTCCTCCGGCCAGTCTGCCCGTCAGGCTCCCGACACCTTCAAGGCGCTCGGCAGCACCGACCTGATTTACGCATGCGGAGGCGGCATTATGGGACATCCCATGGGTGTTGCCGCCGGGGTCCGCAGTCTGCAGCAGGCATGGGAGGCCGCAGCCCAGAACATCCCCCTGACCGCCTATGCCCAGACCCATCCCGAATTAAGATCTGCGCTGGAGATGTTCGGTGCCTGACCGTCTTCTCTACACCTTCTATGGCGACGACTTCACTGGCTCTACGGACGTTCTAGAGGCACTTGCCTCCAACGGCGTTGAAACCGTCCTCTTCCTTGCCGCGCCGACCTGGCAGCAGCTTGCGGGGTTTCCTCAGGCACGTGCCATCGGCATAGCGGGTAGCAGCCGAAGCCAGACTCCCGCATGGATGGACCAGCATCTGCCGCCGATCTTCCGTGCACTCAAAGAACTCAATGCGCCGATTGCCCACTACAAAACCTGCTCGACCTTCGACAGCGCTCCACATATCGGCAGTATTGGCCATGCTCTCGATCTAGGCAGAGAGCATTTTCAAAGTGAATATGTTCCCATTGTGGTAGCGGCACCCCATCTGGGGCGCTATGTGCTTTTTTCAAATCTCTTCGCCGAAGCCAGAGGGCAGGTCTACCGCATCGACCAGCATCCGGCAATGCGCAATCATCCCGTTACCCCCATGCAGGAAGCCGACCTTCGCCGCCATCTGGCTGCGCAGACGTCCATCTCCATCGGTTCCGTCGACATCCGCGCATTCACGGCCGATCGGGTTCAGCAGGCATTGGCTCATCAATTAGAGGCAGGTGCAGAGGCCATTGTTTTCGATGGTTTGGACAATGAAACTGCCGCACAGACAGGCCATCTTTTATGGTCCCAGGCGGAAAAAACGCAGAGCTTCGTCGTCGGCAGTTCGGGCCTCACCCAGGCGCTTGTTCACGAGTGGCGCACCCACAAGCTCATCGCTCCAGATTTCGCCCCAAAGGCTGCTCCTCCCGCGCAAATTCCGGCAAAACCGATCATAGTGCTCAGCGGAAGCTGTTCACCGGCCACCGCTGCACAGATCGAATGGGCTCTCGCTAACGGGTTTGCAGGTATCGCTCTCGATGTGGCAGGTCTTATCTCTGGTGATGCTGGCATCCAGCGCTATCGTCAGCAGGCGATGGACGCGCTGCTGCGTGGCCAAAGCGTTATTATCTACAGCGCGCTCGGCACTCCTTCGGGCGAGGCTCATGGCGAGGTTCTGGGCATCCGCATGGGACAGCTTCTGCGAGAGTTGCTGCTCGCTTCAGGAGTTCGCCGCGTTGTGATTGCCGGAGGTGACACCTCCAGCCACGTAACAGTGCAACTCGGGCTGCATGCTTTTACCTTTGCTGCGCCGCTCCAGCCTGGAGTTCCTCTTTGCCGGGCATACTCGGCAGAGCCTGCATTGGACGGCCTCGAACTCGCCTTGAAAGGCGGACAGATCGGGCCACCCGATTTCTTTGGCCAGGTGCTTCGCCAGGATTACGCGAACGTAACCGTGTAGTGCGCTCCTGTTTTGCCATTGAAATGTACGGAGCCGTCGGAGTTGGATGCAAACTCCAACTTCTTCGAGCCTTCCGAAATAGCGGTAATGCGCTGATTCTTCGGTGCAGCAATGGTGTGGGTTCGAGTCAGCGTGGGGCGGAGGATCGCCTGCGTCGCCTTGCCGTCCTGCCATGTCAGATCGATTTCGAGTCCTCCCTTGGCGCGCAGGCCGCGGAAGCTCCCGCTGGCCCACTCCTTGGGCAGAGCAGGTAGAAAGCGGGTAACGTTGACCGGAAGTTGAACATCGTTCGCAGCACCAGATTTAGAAGTCTCAGGCGTGTCCGAATGAGATTGCAGAAGCATCTCAATGAAGCCTGAAGGGCCGCCGAGATTGCCGTCGATCTGGAAGGGCGAATTCTCTTTGAGACCACAGACGTCGAAGAGATTGTGGCGAGTCGATTGGCGAAATAATTGAAGCACGTTCTGGTAAGCGGCGTCGCCGTCTTCGAGCCGGGCCATGCAGTTGATGATCCACGAGCGCGACCAGCCGGTGCTGCCGCCGCCCGCTTCGAGGCGCTTGTCCAGCGTGGCCCGGCACGCGCGGGCAAGTTCGGGAGTTCCACGCAACGTAATCTGGTCATCCGGAAAGAGTGCCCACAGATGAGAGATGTGGCGATGTCCAGGCTCGTGATCCGTGTAATCTTCGGGCCACTCCTGTAACCGATGATCGTGAGTAATTTTGAATGGAGGAAGCTTTGCGATCGCCGCACGCGCCTGGGCATGGAGCGATGCGTCAGCGGAAGTTGCAGATCCAGCCTTGCTCAGGATCTCGGCAGACTGAAGAAAACGCGTGAAGATAGCACGCGTGATCTCGATGTCCATGGTTGGACCCATGCAGAGGTTATAGGACTTCCCGTTGGGAAGCTGATACTTGTTCTCCGGCGAGCAGGACGGGCCGGTAACGAGATGGCCCGCATATGGAGTTCCCTGCGGCGCGGGAGTGAGATAGTCGAGAAGGAATAGTGCATTTTCGCGCAGACGAGGGTAGGCGCGTTCGCGGAGAAAAGCGATGTCGCCGGTGTAATCGTAGTGATTCCAGAAGTGGAGAGAGAGCCAGGCCGCGCCCATGGGCCAGATGCCGCCGCCCAATGTATCGATTGGTGAGGAGTCTCCCCAGATATCGGTATTGTGATGGACGACAAA
>Ga0207678_10001830_pt1 | contig 19499 bp, 14 predicted proteins | sample KBSC63metaG_FD_184319 | JGI IMG/M metagenome (GOLD analysis project Ga0207678, IMG submission 184319) | Corn rhizosphere microbial communities from Kellogg Biological Station, Michigan, USA - KBS C6-3 metaG (SPAdes) (version 2) | ecosystem: Host-associated > Plants > Roots > Rhizosphere > Soil ...
AAGATCACGCCCCACTCCACTGGTGCGCCCTTAGCTTTTCGATGAACCAGAAACACACTGCTCAATCCGCCGTCGCTAAACTGCGTGTTCTACTCGCTTTGATAGTTTTCTTCGCCAGCGTTTATATGCTGCGGTTCGCCAACTCGGAACCAGAACCATTGGTTCACGAGCGCACACTCGTAAGCAAGCAGGTAGAACGCGCCAATACGGGGTTACTTTCTCCAGCTGGCGGCGTATATGAGGCATGGGTGGCTCGCTACAACGGTCCCGCGAACGCTTATGATATCGCCCGAGCTGTTGCTGTTGATAACTCCGGAAACGTCTATGTCGGGGGACATAGCTGGGGCATAGGAACACGCCTTGATTACACGACGATCAAGTACAACACAGCAGGCACGGAAGAATGGGTCGCGCGCTACGATGGTGTTGGTAATGGCGACGATCAAGTGGGCGGCTTAGCGGTTGACGGATCTGGCAATGTCTACGTAACAGGATTCAGCGTCGTTGATAATCAGTTCCACTTTGATTGCGTTACCATCAAGTACGATTCAGCAGGCCAGCAACAATGGATCGCCCGCTATACCGCACCAAGCGGATACGCCGCCGGTGATGCCATTGCGCTGGACGGGTCGGGGAACGTTTATGTGGCAGCCGAGGGAGCGATACCCAGTGACGCCAACACGCGGTTCTGTGTCACCATCAAATACAATACAGCAGGCGAGCAACAGTGGGTTGCAGAATACGACGGTGGAATGAATAGCAATCGCCCCACAGCCATTGCTGTTGACGGTGCCGCCAATGTCTACGTGACTGGCAATATTCTCTCGTGCCCGACCTTTGAATATTTGACACTGAAATATGATTCGGCAGGGCAGGAGCAATGGGTAGCACGTTACCAGGGCCCGGGTACCGGCGGTGACTCTGCCAATGCCATCGCAGTTGATGAGTCAGGGAATGTCTATGTGACCGGAGATACGTACACCAGCGGAATTTCTTCTTCAACGGTCAAATACAACTCAAACGGGCAACAACAATGGGTTACCCGTTACGAGCAGGCATATTACGAGGCCCATGCCCTCACGATTGATAGCGCTAGCAATGTCTACGTCACCGGAGAGGTCAGGGACGACCAAAACGCCTATCCTGACTACGGCACAATCAAATACAACTCGGTCGGTCAATCGCAATGGCTGGCACGCTACAGCCCGCCATCAGCAAACTCATACGACCGTGCCAACGCTATTGCTCTTGATGCCGCTGGTAATGTATACGTCACAGGGCGCAGCGCAGGATCAGGAGTTTATGGGTACCCCGATTACGCGACAATCAAGTACAATTCGACTGGCCAGCAACAATGGGTTGCTCGTTACGAGGGGCCCGGAAATACAGACGATGAAGCTGTAGCTATTGCTGTTGACAAGCTAGGGGACGTTTATGTGACGGGAACCAGCGGCGGCGACTTCGCCACCATTAAATATGGTCAGGGCGCCCCACCTACGCCAAGTGTTACGCCAACTGGAACTCCCACACCAACATCGACGCCAGTCCCGACCCCAACTCCATCCGTAACACCAAGTACGCCAACACCGACGCCCTCGGAACCCCCAAATACACCGACACCCACCCCTACTGCGACTTCGACACCCGTGAAGATTTGCTCTCAATATGTAACAAGTAGCGAAACCGGCACGATCGTGCCCGGAACTGTCGACATAGGCAATCACTGCGACAATTGCCTCACTGTCGTCAGCTTTCCGTTCCCGGTACAGTTTTATGGTTCGCCAATCTCCCAGGCATACGTCAACTCCAATGGCAGTTTGCAGCTTGCTGGAGGTATGACTCGTTTCGGGACGTCCTGTCCATTGCCAGATCGTTGTCTGGACGCGGCTATTCTAGTGTATCAGGACGACCTTCGCACCGATGGTCCGGGCGACGGCGTATTTACTTCGGTTTCCGGCACCGCGCCTAACCGGGTCTTTAACATCGAGTGGCGCACAACTTATTTTGGCAGATCAGGCACTGCGAATTTCGAAGTCCGATTTTACGAAAACCAAACGTTTTTTGAAATGGTCTATGGAGTCAGTAATGAGAATGGCGCGTTAGCAAGCAGCGGTGTGCAACAAGGTACCCTTGCCAGTCGCTATGCGGGTCTCCCCACAACGTTCTCGTGTGCCACGCCCGCGCTCACAAACGGATTGAAAGTCACTTACCGTTTCGAGCGTTGCACGACACGGCCTCGCCCCACGCCGCACCCGCGGCCGTAGCTTTTTTGTAGCAACCGGCCGGTGGTCGCTCTCTCTCCAAGCTCGTTTCACATCGTTACAAGGCCCGCAGGGGCGTGGCCCTAACTATCGTCGCTGTGAAATCGCGCAGCTGATGCGGTTCAGGCCTTCGGCAAACATTTCCGTTTTCACACCCATGCCGATGCGAAAATGATCGGGCATTTCGAAAAACCGGCCTGGAACTGCTGACGTATCGAACTGAGACCGTAAGCACTCGAGAAAAGCATCCGCATTTCTCCCGTGGTCGCTGGATAATCGGGGAAACGATGTGGTGCCCCACTCCGTCGAAACAGCTGTCAGGCTTGGTTGTTTTTTTAGAAAATCGCGGAGCAATTTGCGATCGGCATCAACGATCCAGCGCGCGTTTTCACGAAGCAGATCGAGATGCTGGAACGCAGCGACGCTGAGCAGTTCACCGGGATGAACCGGTGTCGCGCTGTAAAGATCATTCAGTCGCCGCATCTTCCACGCGAGATCGGGTTGCGCCAGAATCCATCCGCATCGCAGGCCGCTCACCCCGTATATCTTCGTTAGGCTGCTCGTCACGACGAATTCCGGCCCGAGATGAAATGATGTTCGCGGCGTGTTCTCGTAAACCGCGTCGAGATAAACTTCATCCACTAACACGAGCGCGCCGATGCTTCGCGCAATGTCGCCGATTTCCCGCAGGACGGATTCCGGCGTAAGCACGCTCGTCGGATTGTGGAGATTCGTAATGACGATCAGGCGCGTCTTCGGCGTGACACAACTGCGAACCTCCGCCGGATCGATCGCCCATCCGTTTTCTTCACGGCGCCGAAAGCGTTTCACGTTGGCTTCCAAATAATGCGCGATGTCCAGGATTGGGCCGTACACTGGATGCTCGATCAAAACCTCGTCGCCGGTTTCGAGGATCGCGGCCATGGCTAGATGATTCGCCATCGAAGTGCCTGCAGATTCCACAACACAGTCCGGATCGACGCCGTGATGCGTAGCGATGGCTTGCTGCAACGGCGCATACCCGTAGCTGTCGTCACCGTTGATTTCGAGCTCCTTCAGATCAACCGGCAACTCGCGCAGAGGAAATGAGGCGACGCCACTCGTCGCGAGATTGAACTGCGCACGGCTCTGCGTCTTGGACCACTGCATGTAATCGGAATGCTTGTGTCTCATAAATGTGCTCGTCTCACTTTGCTCCAAAAACAATAAACTGGCAGCCCGGCCAGCATAATGCACAGAGCGATCGCGCTGTTTCGAGGTGAAGCGATGATGGCACTCAGGACAATGGCCGCGCACGATAATACGAACAACATGGTCGTGAACGGATGGCCGGGAACGCGGTAAGTAACGGAGTCCGATCCGATTCCGCGCTGGCGCAAAACAAACAGCGCCGCTGCCGTCACTGCAAAAAAGATGAAATCGACTGTGACTTCAAAATTTAGAATCTCGCCATACGTGCCGGAACAGGCGATGGCGATTGCGGCCAATCCCTGAAGGATAATTGCAACTATCGGCGCCTCGCCACTTCCGAACAGCTTCCCCACGCTCGAAAAGAAAAGTCCGTCGCGGGCCATTGCGTAATACACGCGTGGAGCGGTGAGCATGCTTTGGCTGAGAAAACCGAGTGCGGAAATTGTGATAGCGAGCGCGATCCAGCGGGCACCACTTTCGCCCAATGCGATGCGCATGAGATTCGAGGCAGGCGTTGTGGTTCCATCGAGTCCGGCTGGACCGAGCACGCGCAAACACGCGAAGTTTACTGCAAGATAGAGCGCCACTACGCCACCAACACCTAACAATAAGCCGCGCGCGAGGTCGCGGCCCGGATCGCGGATTTCCGCGGCGACAAAAGTAGCGGTCTGCCAGCCGCCGTACGCGAAAGCGATTGGGACCATCGCCGCACCGATGCTTTTGAGCACATCGAATGAAAACGGGGTTTCGAGCGCGGGCTTGGATGTCTCCGGTGCATGACCTGCAGCAGCAAAGCCAATAATCACTAGCGACGCGATTGCCCCAATTTTTAGCAACATGAGAGAGCTCTGCACGTTGCTGCCCGCGCGCGCGCCAAAACAGTTGATCACAGCCAAAATCAGCAGTGTCATGGCCGCGATGGCGCTTTCATTCCACATTACACCTGTGAGCTGACGGAAGTACGAAGCGAAAATCACCGCGACTGCGGCCATGCCGCCAGTCTGCGTAACCAGAAGCAGTCCCCATCCATACACGAACGCGACCGCAGGATGATATGCTTCGCGGAGGTAGACGTATTGTCCGCCGGCGGCTCCGGGCAGACGTGTCGCCAGTTCAGCCCAAATGAATGCGCCGCACATCGCCAGCAAACCACCCAGCACCCAGACGCCGAGAATCAAAAAAGGCGTATGCACGCGATGGGCTACCTCTGAAGGATTGGCAAAAATGCCAGCGCCCACGATGCCGCCCATCACAAGCATCGTCGCGTCAAACAACCCAAGCTGACGCGGCGGTCTTGAATTATCCGATATTGTCATGTCGAGCGAAGTCGAGACATCTCTGATTATTAATAGCGAGAGATTCCTCGACTTCGCTCGGAATGACACGCTTGAAAAATTGCAGCGCGACGGACGCCGACTCTCACCTGGCTCCGGTGGCCAGCTCGTAAATCTCAAATTCAGGCGTCGCTTTGATCAGTGTCGCGTTATTCGTCAGGTACGCGGCAAACTCTGGATACGACTGCGCCCACCAAAAAGTGCTCCTAGTGAAACGAAATGCGTTGCTCCCGAGCGCATCTCGCAAGCGTCTTGACAGGCGAGGTAAAGTCAATCGGTTAGAGTAATCGCGCAGGACGCGCACACATGAAATCAACGGGTCATGTTTGTTTTCCGGTACGCGCCGGATTTTTTGCGCTCGCGCTGGTTGCCGCGTTTGAACTCGGCGCAGTACGCGCGCAGAACGAGCCGATTCTCGTGCCTGAGGCCATAGATTATCAAAAGTTACTGGCGATTCTTCCGGAACCGCCGTCGGGTTGGACTGCAGATAAACCGGAGGGCTCGACCGAAGACGTAGGCGGATTCAAAATCACGAACGTGCATCGTGATTATCACAAGGGCGAAGGAGAAAAAGCGCCAAGCGTCGCGATCAGCATTCTCGACTCCGTTTCAAACCCTGATTATGTGAACGCCACGACAGAAGCGTGGAAGAGCAATAGTGACACAAGCGAGGGTTACGCCAAATCGGTGACCATCGATGGCAATCCCGGTTTCGAGACATTCGAAAAGGACACCAAGCATGCCGCGCTGTGGGTAATGATCGCCGGTCGTTATTTTGTCCAGATAGAGCTGCAAAACCAGGAGCCAGTCGAATTGCAAGAGTGGATCAAGCGCGTTGATCTTAAAAAGCTAGCCGCGGTTAAATAGCAAGCGTCATCTTGAGCGAAGCAAAGCGGAGTCGAAAGATCCCGGGGCTTGTCTTTTGGTTACGCAGCAGGGTTCCTCGACTTCGCTCGGAATGACTGTGATGATATTACTTCTCCTCTTTCGACCGCAGCATCGGCACAAAGCGAACAGGCAGCGTAACGCTTTCTTTCAACTGCCCGTTCTTCTTTTCGAACAGATGCAGCTGCTGGGCGAATCGTTCACCGACCGGAATGACCATGCGTCCACCCTCTTCCAGTTGATCGACAAGCGGTTGCGGAACCTTCTCCGGCGCGCAGGTCACGATGATCGCATCAAACGGCGCCTCTTCGGGCCAGCCTTTGTAACCGTCGCCGACCTTGATATGCACGTTCTTGTAGCCCAGGCGTTTCAATGTGGCTTCGGCGGTTTTGCCCAGCGCAGGGACGATCTCCACCGTGTAAACCTCTGCCATTAACTCTGCTAAAATCGCCGCCTGATAACCTGAACCGCTTCCGATTTCTAAAACGCGATCGTTTTGTTTCGGTCGCAATTGTTCTGTCATGAAAGCAACCACATACGGCTGTGAAATAGTCTGATCGTAACCGATGGGCAGCGGCCCGTCTTCATAGGCGTCGGCTCGCGCATCCAAGGGGATAAACTCCTCGCGCGGCACTTTCGTCATGGCTGCGAGCACGCGTTCGTCCTTGATACCGCGTGGCTTCAACTGTTGCTCAACCATCCGCTGCCGCTGCTCTGCGAAATCGGCGGATGTAGGGGTCTGTTGACCGCAACCGGCTGTAGCGATCGCGGCAAAGAGCAGATACTGCGCGACCATTCGCATTCGCTAAAGGATACTGCCGCATGCGCGGCTGCGAAAGAGCCGCTGCGTCTATTTCGCGGCTGGTTATCGCACAGCGGTCACTGCATTCATGTGACGCAGGCGATTGGCCAGAATTTTCATCACATGCGTCGCAAAATGCGGCGTCTGCTGAACAAGAAAGTGAAAACGGCGCCGGTCGATTGGCGCTAGCTTGGCGGCAGTCTTCGCGACGGCATTGGCGGTACGGGGAGTATCATCAATCAGCGCCATCTCACCGAGCAGCGCGCCCGGGCCGGCAGTTTCCAGCACAAAATCCCCGAGGAATATGTCGACTTCCCCTTCCAGTAACACGTACATCTTCTCGCCTTTCTCCCCTTCCCGGAACAGGAAATCACCGGCCGCCAACTGCACTGTGTTACTTTCTTGACGAAAGAGCTCGGCAGGATTCATAGACGAAATTCAACTGCTCGCAGCTATAGAGAGAAGCGCGACAACTGCCAAGTTACAATTGTGTGACAGAGGGTGGCGCCATCTTTGGGAGCAAATTTCTTTCTTTCGTGTGCTTCGTGGTTAATTTTCACGCCCTTCAATGAGTGAGGAACGCAAGACTTTAGAGCAGCGTGCGCAAATGACGGATCTCGAACGGCTTCGTCATTCGGCTTCGCATGTTTTGGCAACGGCCATTCTTAAAATCTGGCCGGAAGCGCAGTTTGCTGCGGGCCCGCCGGTGGAAAACGGGTTTTATTACGATGTAGATCTTCCCCATCGCATTTCACCGGACGATTTCGACCAGATCGAGGCCGAGATGAAGAAAGAAATCAAAGCGAACCATCCGTTTGAGAAGGTCGAAGTTTCACGCGACGAAGCGCTCGAACTCGGCAAGCAAGGCCGGCTCGCGGCACTGGGCGAGAGACACGAGCCAAGCAAGTTCAAACTCGACATCATCGAAAACATTCCTTCCGACGAAAAAATCTCACTCTATCGCAACGGCGAGTTCATCGATCTCTGCGCCGGGCCGCACGTCATGCGCACGGGGAACATAGGGGCGTTCAAGCTGACCAACGTCGCCAGCGCGTATTACAAGGGCGACGAAAAAAATCCGCAGCTTCAGCGAGTTTACGGCACCGCCTTCAAGACCAGGAAAGAACTCGACGATTACTTCGCGATGCTCGAGGAAGCGAAAAAACGCGACCATCGCAAACTCGGACGGGAACTGGAGCTGTTTGTTTTCGACGATGATGTAGGACCGGGCTTGCCAATGTTTCTGCCTCGGGGCGCCGTTATCGCCGAAGAACTGGAAAAGCTGGCCAAAGAAACTGAATTCGCCGCTGGTTATCAGCGCGTTCTCACTCCGCACATCGCGCGCGAAAGCCTTTATCTAAAGAGCGGTCACCTTCCCTACTATGCTGAGTCGATGTTTCCACCGATGGAACTCGTTGCAGAAAGCGCAGAGCCGAGTCGGCCATTGCATCGCCCGGAATTATTCCGGGAATTGCTCGAAAAGCCATTAAGTAGCGCCGCACTGGACGAAATTCTTTCCAAAGCGGACAAGATCCGATCGGAGTTACCGACAGATCGCTATTACCTCAAAGCGATGAATTGTCCGCATCATCACAAATTGTTCGCCTCACTTCCGCGAAGCTATCGCGATCTGCCGTTGCGACTGGCGGAGTATGGAACGTGTTATCGCTACGAGAAAAGCGGCGAGTTGTTTGGGCTCATGAGGGTGCGCTCACTGCACATGAATGACGCGCACCTCTACATGACGCCGGAACAATTCGAAGCGGAATTCAATGCTGTGAACGAAATGTATCTGAACTATTTCAAGCTCTTCGGGATCGACAGATATCTGATGCGTTTCTCGACGCATGATCCCGCGAAGCTCGGCCAGAAATTCGTCGATGAACCGGCGCTTTGGCAACAAACCGAGGAAATGACACGAAATGTTCTAAAGAACTCCGGGATCAACTATGTCGAAGTTCCGAACGAAGCCGCCTTTTACGGTCCGAAGATCGATGTTCAAGCCTGGAGCGTAATCGGACGAGAGTTTTCCATTGCGACCAACCAGGTCGATTTCGCGCAACCACGAAGTTTCGGCCTTCGTTACAAAGACCGCGACAATACCGACAAGCTTCCGATCTGTATTCATCGCGCACCGCTTGGCACACATGAACGTTTCATCGGTTTCCTGATTGAGCATTACGCCGGCAATTTCCCGCTCTGGTTGTCACCTGAGCAGGTGCGCATCCTTACGATTGGTGATGACTCGAAGCTACTCGAGTATGCCCGATCGATTCTGAGCGAACTGCGCGCTCATCAGGTACGCGCGGAAATCGATGAGAGCGCCGACAAGATCAACGGCAAAATCCAGCGCGCTGAGCAAATGAAAGTGCACACGATGTACGTGATCGGGAAGCGCGACATGGAAGCCGATGCCGTAAGCGTACGCGTCCACGGCAAAGGCAATCTCGGCGCCAAACCGCGCGGCGAAGCGGGCGCCGAAATTTTGCAATCGATCAAAGAGCGGCGCGCCAATTGAGCTCCGACATGCGGCTCCGCAAGGTCTATCCTCTCTGCAAGCTGGACGCGATTGGCGGACGCGCTTTGTGCCAGTCTGTGCTTTGCTCGTAGGCGTGCGCGATTTGTAAAAGACGCGCTTCGTCCAGCGGTTTGCCTAACAACTGCAAACCAATCGGCAGACGTTGTCCGTCCAGTTGAGCAAAACCGCATGGGACGCTGATTCCACAAATGCCGGCAAGGTTGGCCGCGATGGTGAAGATGTCGGCGAGATACATTTGCAACGGATCGGCAACGCGTTCGCCTATCTTGAACGCTGCAACTGGGGACGTCGGTGAAATTAAAGCATCCACCTTCTCGAAAGCGCTGGCGAAATCACGGCGAATCAGTTCGCGCACTTTTTGCGCGCGCAAGTAATAGGCATCGTAGTAACCGGAGCTTAAAACGTAAGTGCCAAGAATGATCCGCCGTTTCACTTCCGACCCAAAACCTTCTTTACGCGTCCGGCCGTAGAGATCGAGAACATCCTTGGGATTTTCAGCACGAAACCCGTAACGCACGCCATCGAAGCGAGCGAGGTTCGCCGAAGCTTCCGCGGTGGCAATAATGTAATAAACCGCGACCGCATATTCAGTGCTGGGCAATGAGACCTCGACAATCTCGGCCCCGAGGGAATCAAGTTGCTGCGTCGCGGCATCGACTGCTGCTCGTACCTGCGGATCGATTCCTTCGATCATGTATTCCTTCGGCACGCCCAACCGGACACCGCGCAAATCTCTCCCGAGGCTCGCCCCGTAATCCGGCACGGGCTCGTTAAGCGATGTGGAGTCCTGCGCATCATGACCCGCGATAGCGTTCATGATCAGCGCAGCGTCACGCGCGGTCTTTGTGACCGGTCCAATTTGATCCAGCGAAGATGCAAACGCCACAAGGCCGAAGCGCGAAACCCGTCCGTAAGTTGGCTTGAGACCGATCACACCGCACATCGCAGCCGGTTGCCGAATCGAACCGCCAGTGTCCGAGCCGAGCGCCACGAAGGCCTCATCCGCGGCAACTGCTGCTGCCGAACCGCCACTGGATCCTCCAGGCACACATGACAAGTCCCAGGGATTGCGCGTCGATTTCAATGCCGAATTTTCCGTGGACGAGCCCATGGCAAATTCGTCGAGGTTGGTTTTGCCAAATGGAATCGCGCCTGCTGCGCGTAATTTTCGAATCACTGTAGCGTCGTACGGCGCACGATATTCGTTCAGGATTTTCGACGCGCACGTGCACCGCTGACCCATCACATTAATGATGTCTTTGATCGCAATCGGAATTCCGCCGAGAGGAAGATCGACGTTGGCGTGTTCCGCCTCTTTATATGCAGAATCCAAGTCGATGGAAAGATACGCGCCCACATCCGGGTCAATCGCTTCAATGCGTTCTCGCAAAGCATTGATTACTTCGCGTGAGGAAACTTCGCGGCGACGCAAAAGCGATTGCAAATCGGCGATGTTCAGCGCCGGCAACTCATTCCCGGTCATTCCACGACTTTCGGGACGACAAAAAGGCCGTTCGCCTGTCGAGGCGCATTGCTCAACGCCTGTTCCGCTGTGAACCAGTCGCGCGGCGCATCCTCGCGGAACACATCAAAAACCGGAAGCTTGTGCGCGGAAGCGTCAATGTCTGTGACGTCCACTTCGCGAAGTTTTTCGACGTACTTCAGGACGTCATCGAGTTGCTTCTGGAAGATTTTTGCCTCGTGTTCTGTCAGATTGATCCGCGCCAACCTGGCCACGTACGCAACATCTAGATCCGAGGTTCCGGCCATGTCACGCGCTCAGGGATGCAAATGGCTGATGAGCCACATGACCGCGAATGCTAACGCGACCAAAAGAATCAGAAAGATGATCTGCCCCTGCCGTCGCTCTTTTCGCAGCGCACGAGGGCGCCGGCGCCTTTGGTCAGTGTCAAACAGCTGCGGCGCCTCCATTGCAATCGACACATGAAATCGCTTCTCGCCCAAATTGTTTGACGCGTTGTGGTCCGGTTTTCGCTTTGAAGGTTTGGTCTGCGCAGGCGCCTGCGATTGTGTGACGATGCGCTGAAGACTTTCAACCTTCTCGCGCAATTGCGCCTCTTGTTGCGCTATCTCTTGTTGCTTGCGGTGAAGCGGCGGGGCCGGTTTGCGCGAACGCCGAAACATCGACATCACCGGCTGGCCAACCACGCAAAAATAGCGATGGCAATACCGCCAAAGATGATGAGCGGCAAAGTGAGCGCCAGGCCGATCTGCAACCACTCGGAAAATGAGCGCCCATCGGTGTTTTCGTGAACACCTGACGCTGTATCCGGCAATGACTGATCACCATTACCTCCGCTCGCTGCTTGCAACCGGCTGCGGTGCTCATTGTACTCCGTGCGAGCGTCGTCAACGGTGCTCAACGCGCGGCTCAGTTCCTTGTGCAAATCCGCCGGGTCCCAGTTCCTCGGATCGATTGCTTCGACCAACTCCAAATGTTGCGCGAAACTTTCGCGAGCCACCCGGATTTGCTCCAGCCTGCTTTGCGCGTTGTATCCTTCGCGTTCGAGCACAACCATCGCACGCGTCAGTTTATCAGTCATTTCCCCGCGGCCCTGTTCCAATTCGTCCTGACGCCGGCTCAGCTCTTCCAGTTCGCGTTTTTGTTTTTCGATCTGCTCCTGCTGGCGCTTGAGTTGGAGCAGCTGCTCCTGCGCCTTTTGCACCTGATTATCCAGATGCTCGGCAGACGGCTCTTCCTCAGTCAGGTCGAGCATTTGTTCAAGCGGTCGGGGTTTTTCTGCCATGACAATCGCGTCGCCGTCCAATTTCGTCGTAGCGGATATTAAATGGCTCCTTCGAGAATTCCAGAGATTTCCATCGATGGCGCGCAAAATTTTTGGAGGAAAAATTTCCTGCAACTTGAATCTCAGCGCCGCTGTGGCCGGACATGATAAAATGATCGTCGCCGCTCGAGACAAAAAACTTGAAGCGGCCAGAGAAAATCGCAAACTCAAGCGCCCAACAACAACTCGCCTTTATAGCTTAACCTCACGGCACCAAGGTCATTCACGCTGAACCAAAGCAATCCCAAGTTAGATTGCTTAAAGCTTCATGTTCGATTCCGTACGTAGCGCAAGCAGTACACATCAACGCCGAACGTGGTTAGATGTCGTTTACTCAAACCTGAGCTCGCGGCATCTGTCACGGGGCGAGCGTCTCCTTTTGGCAGTGATATGTCTCTGTTCCTTGATCCTGTTGGTTGCTCTTCAACACGGCCGAATATTTCTCGGAGACGAAATTGGGACGCTCAGGTATTTGAAAGAAACGCCGACCTATATCCTGACGCATTTTCGCATTTGGCTGACGATGAATTATTTCATCTTAGTCGAGAAGGGAGTCGCCTCGCTTTGTGGGGCAGCAGATTGGCGATTAACTCTCTTACCGATAGGAGCAGCTATCGCGGTAATTCCGCTAACTGCGTCGCTGGCGCTTAAGTTGACCGGTTCGACGCGCACCGCCCTGGTCGCTGCCGCCCTGGCGGCGTTCAACCCTTACCTGGTCATGCTTGGTCCGACGATTCGTGCCTATTCACTTCTGACCGCATTCAGTCTCCTGGCAATCAATGAATTTTTTCATTGGAGTCAGTGGCCAGGATGGTGGAACGGGGTGCGATGTGCTGCTGCAGTGCTCTTCTTGCTACTCGCACATTTGCAAGCCATTTATGTCGTCGCATTCCTGGTCTTGTTGCTGATTGTTCAAAGCCTTTCGGGTAGCAAAAGGTTTCTCTGGGAGTCCAGGACTCTGTGGATTCCCTTGGGCGGAGTGGCGATCATCGTCGGTTTAGCATACTGGCGTCTCCTCCCCGACATGGCGAGGGTTAGCAAAGAGTGGGGTGGAGGCTATACACCGCCGACGAGCATAGGATATATCCCGCGGGTCTTTACCATATACATGGGTAATAGTTACGCGGCGTTTTTGTCTGTTCTATTACTCTTTGCTGGCTGTTGGTCGGCAGCACGAAACAAGCAACCGCTTCTTCTCCTGTGCGGCGCGATCATCGTCGGACCGATTCTCATGTCCTTGCAAGGAATTGCTATCGATGCGGGGGGGTTCGCGCGTTATCTAATCTTCTCTCTGCCTCTGCTTCTAATCATAATAGCCGAAGGAGTCGACTGGATCACGAGACACATCCGGGTCCGATGGGCTGCAATTGGAACGTGGGGTCTCACAGTGCTGATTGTTGCGTGTTGGACGCCCTCCATTCATGCGCAATTTCTCCACCAGACACGATGGCCATTCGCGGAGGTGGCCAGGTTTCTGCATGCGCAAATGCAGAAAGACGATGTGATCGTTGCTGGATGGATGGTCGGGTTCACACTCTCGCAATTCTTCGACCATCCTGAAGATCGTATTCTGCTGCCCAACAAATACGTTAGCAATGTCAGCAATAAACTTAATGCGCCCGCGCCGGGCAGGGTCTTTTACGTAACAGGGCGAACGCGCCTGCTCCCACCGTTTACACCTGCGGAGGCCGCTGAGATGAACAGACGTTTTGGGCGCGATCAGATTGTGATCGGTGCCTCGGATGATAGCGGGCAAGACAGCTTACGCGGCCGCGAGGCACGTATTCAAGACTTCGGACAAGTGGAAGTTACAGTTTATGGCGGCGACACTCCCCGCGCGTTGCTCCAAGAATGGCGTGAAGATCTGTTGCGTCGAACAGCGGGGCGCATCTACCCATCTTTTCAGAACGATTATCAACTACTGGAGTTGCTGGAAAAAGAGCTACCGTCTGGTCAGTCGGCAGATCATTGGCGCTTGCTCGCCGAACGTTGCCGCGCTGAAGATCCGGTTATGCGTGGTATTCCGCCCCATATGCTGAAGCAGGCGCAATCGGTGGCATTTCCGTGAATGGCTTGGCACCTTGCGAGTTGCATTGAGAAAGCCCGGGTGGGCATCGAGCGTGCTAGCGTGCTCGGGTCTGGACGACATTTCAAGCGTCAGCGGCCCGGCATCATTTCCAAAAGGAAACCTCTGAAATATTCGGTCTCTGGAATTGTTGGCAGAATCGGATGATCCGGCGCTTGCTCCAGCCTTCGCAACAGACGCGCGGAGCGTCTCGCGTCCACAAGCGCGTCCGTGATTGATTGCAAAAATGCCGCGTCATCGACGTGATGGGAGCAGGAGAAGGTCGCCAGCAAGCCATCTTTCGATAAGAGCTTGAACGCACGCATCTGCAGCTCCCGATAACCGCGTAGCGCATCGCGCACACCGCTCTTCGTCCTCGTAAACGAAGGCGGATCGAGCACAATCAAATCATACTGTCCGCCTGCTTTTTCAGCTCCGCGGAGAAATTGAAACACATCCTGCTGCACCCAATCCACATTTAGCTCGTTGTGCGCAGCGTTTCGTTTCGCAGTGGCAATGTTCTCCGAATTTTCTTCGATACCGGTAACTTCCGTTGCGCCAGCGCGCGCACACGCCAAGGCAAATGCGCCCTGATTTGTAAAGCAATCCAGGACACGCCGACCGCGCGCGTGTTCGGCAACAATTCCGTAACTGTACTTTTGATCCAAATACAAACCGGTTTTGTGCCCACGCAAAAAATCGACTTCAAGCTTAACGCCCGCGACTTCGATCACGATTTGCGACGGAGTTCCGCGCAGAACACCGCTGCGTAATTCCATTCCCTCTGCCTTGCGTATTGGGGCGTCGTTTCGCTCGATTATAGCAATGTTGTCGCCGAACAGATCGACCATTGCGGTCGTGATCAGATCCTTTCGGATGTCCATCGCCAGGGTAAGCGTTTGCAGGGCCAAGGTGTCCCCATAACGATCGATGATCACGCCCGGAAGACCGTCGCTTTCGCTCCACACCACCCGACGTAGCTTTGCATCAATGTTTCGCCGGTCCCTGTACTCGGAAGCCTGCTCAATGCGCCGTCGAAAAAACTCTTGATCCAGGTCCTGCCTTCGCCGGGAGAAACGGCGGGCAACGATTTGCGATTTCGAATTGTAAATAGCGCTGCCAATCAAATGATCTTTGCCATCCTTGAGCGAAATCACATCGCCATCCGCGGGTTTTCCAAAAACTTTGAGCACTTCGCTCGAAAATACCCAGTCGTGTCCGTGCAAAAGTCGCGCCCGCGGTTTGATGACGATGCCTGCCATGAAAAAAGGAATGTTCGCGCAATCTTAGCGCCTGATCCGAACTATGGGTTTGGGGAAACTTTTTCGCTCAGGCGCTGCGGATCGACCTTAAAAACGGCGAACTCGGAATTTTCTAACACGTTTGAGATGAACGCGGGAACAGTCCCGGGAAGATTTTCCGATCTTTTTCTTATGACGATGTATCGAACGCCGGCCTCTCGCAACAAGTCCGGTTGAACCTTTCCGAGCTGCCAGTCTTTCCAGAATAGTTTTACCGCAGACTCCCTGTGCGTGTAGTCGTTCCGTGCTACAGCAGCCTGGGCGAAATAACCGGACGGCACCCGGCACTTTGTAAGCGATATGATAGGTGCAAGCAGCTCATCTCCACACAACACGACATCTCCGGGTTGTGCATCCTTCGTTAGAAAATCGGTAACCGCCAGGGTTTCGGCGTCATAACTTTGCAGCTGCTTTCCAAACGGCTTTCCGTTTCCGAAGAAGTGATCAAAATTCCGCCAATAGATAAAGTGCTGCAGCGTCGAAGGCACACTTAGGGCGATGGCAATCGTCGCGACCGCTGTGGCGGTAATGGATGAATATGCGCCGCGACCAGTTGCCCATCGGTACAAGCTTTGAAGAACTTCGACTGCAAAAAGCCATGCAACGTACTTGCTTTGCACAAAAAATGTTCCGCTAACCGGGTTGTATCGAAATGTCCATCCTGCAGGCGTAAAGCTGAACAGTAGTGCGATCAATAAACCGAGCACTACGAAGACAGCGAGAATGAACCGGAGAGCGGATTTTGGATCCGGACGAAATATGGCATTAAGGATCCCTGGCAAGCCGATCACGCGCAGACCAAGGGTGCCAACGAGATAGATCGGCAATGCCGCCGTGGCGAAAGCGAACCACCCGCTCAAGCGATCCTTGATTCCAATCGCCTCCATCGCCTGCGATACGTACAACCCCGGCTCGATTTTCATTACAACGTTCGCTTCACTTTTGTTCTTGAGAAGAACTGGTAAAACCAAGGGTGTCGTGAGAGCGGCGGTCCACGCGGCGAGTTTGAACAATGCTGAATTCCGATAGACGACAAGATAAAGGAGGGCAGCCACCCCGAGGCTGCACATGATCTGGGCCGCAATGAAAATTTTCACTTCAATCAAAGCGACAAACACAAACGCAGTCAGGAAAAGCCAGGCGCTGCTACGCTCCTGCAGGTAGCGCTGAAGACAAAACAACCCTGCGAACAGGAGACCGAGTCCGGGAAGGATTGGATTAGTATAGAAAAGGGGCAAAACTGCCGGCGGCACACTGAAGTAACGAAGGGACCAGTCAAGGTTTTCGCCCAGTAGCAGTCCCGGAATAAAGGAAAAGTCTTCGCCAAAAAAAACCAGGAACACGACGAGAGCGCCGAAATATCCCGACCGAAGCCAACCTCTCGAAAAGCAGAAAACACTGAGCATCGAAAGAGCGAGAAACAACGTGGGGACAAAGCGCAGGGTCAGATCCCGCGTGTTTAGGCGAGCAGCATTGGCGAACATGGCGACTGCCACATCCATTCCGTAGTGGTAAGAAAGCGGGTGTCCTGAGAAGTGCGGAGCCTGCGGCGGAATTGTATGCGTCAATTCGTTCGCGATCGCAATGTGCAAGACAACGTCAGGCACCGGATAGGCACGCATGGTGCCATCCGCTTTCGGCGTAAGATTCGTGTAGTAAAAAGGCAGAAACGCCAGCACAACAATTCCAAGCGCAATAACTCCGGCCAGCAAAACGCCGGATCTGTCAGACTCCGCTGCAACGCTATCTGTGGAGCGATCCCACAGCGTTGTTGTTTTCGCAGCGTAAAGCCAAATAAACACCGCGCCAGTCGCCAACGGCCAAAGGAAAAAAAAGCGTCCCTGGTGAGCATAAGTAATTAACCAATAGGTCAGGCTGCTTACGACCAACCCGAGAAAACACGCAAGGGTGACATCTTCAAGCGGTCTCAATGTCCGCTTAAGCGCAATGAGCAGCAGTTTGCCTGGCACGTATGCCAGTAAAATGACGGCGATAACAAACAGGCACGCGCCGGAAACAATTTGCATGTCTGAATTACATCTGCAGCTAAACAGGAAAGACTACGTCATTTCGCAAACTGGGACGCAAGGTTAAACTGCATGTCAGCGCCGCTTTGACGAAATCCGTCTTGTCTCATAGCCTTGAAAGGCTTTTCTGAAAAATGAACTCCCCGTTGCAGGTTCCCGGGCGGCATTCCATTTCGGTAGTCACGCCAGTTTATAATGGCGAGACTTCCATCGCTGAACTATGCCGTCGTCTGGGCGAGGTGTTGCCACAGATCGCGGCAGAGTATGAGATCATTCTCGTTAACGACGGCAGCCGCGACAGAAGTTGGGACGTCATCTCAGAGCTATCGTCACGTTTTGTGACGGTGCGCGGTTTGAATCTGATGCGCAACTATGGCCAGCATAACGCTCTGCTCTGCGGCATTCGCGCCGCAAAATTCAATGTGATCGTAACGATGGATGACGATCTGCAGCAACCACCTGAGGAAATTCCGCGACTGCTCGAACAGCTGGAACAGGGGTTTGACGTTGTGTATGGCGCGCCCAAGGAAGAACGGCACGGGTTTATGCGCGCGCTTGCTTCCCGCATTACGCGGCTCGCGCTGGGCAGCGCCATTGGAATGGATCTTGCCAAAAACGTGAGTACGTTCCGCGTTTTCCGTACGCAATTGCGCGAAGCATTCGCGGGTTATCAAACGCCGTTTGTCTCCATCGACGTTTTGCTCACATGGGCGACAACGCGGTTCACCGCGGTACGGGTCGCTTTCCAGCCGCGCTATTCGGGCTCTTCGACTTATACTTTTACGAAGCTGGTTCGCCACGCACTTGATATGATGACCGGCTTCAGCACGGCGCCGTTGCAGCTCGCCAGCCTGATTGGATTCGCCTGCACGTTGTTCGGACTCGCGGTCTTCCTTTACGTCTTCACCCGCTATTGCGTGGAAGGCAGCGTGCCGGGATTTCCATTTTTGGCTTCCATAATTGCGATCTTTTCCGGCGCACAGCTTTTCGCTCTTGGCGTAATAGGCGAATACCTGGCCCGTATCCATTTTCGGACGATGAATCGTCCCGTTTACGTTGTTCGAAACGTTAGCGGCGAACCAACAGAATTGCGATAATCGCCCGATGATCGCGCGATTCGATCTGACGGCCATTGAAAAATTGAAGGAGGCGCTGCCGCGCTTCACGCACACGCCTCTGCCACATTTGTCCTACCTGAAACGCGATCAGATCGAGGGTTATTGGCTGGACGACATCGGTCAGGAACTGAAGAACGAAGGAACGACCGCGTTTGCGTCGTATGGCGATGACCGCATGAACGGTCTTGTGCTTTACGGCGATTCCCCATGGGACACGAAAGTCGTTGGAGAACCGGTAGCGGTCATAAAATATGTTGCCGGGACGGGCGCGGATGATCCGCGTGTACTCGATCAACTGCTTGATGAAGTCCTACGGCATGCCGCCGGTCGTGGCGTCCATCTTCTGACATGCAAAGTTCAGCCACTTCAATTTGCGGCGATTCACGCGCTCGAGCGCCATGGCTTCCTGCTCATGGATACGCTTCTCGATTTTTTCTTTGATTTTTCGCGTACGCCTTTCGACAAAATCAGCCCGCCGCAACGGCTCGATGGATTACATGTTCGTTTGGCGAATCCGGAAGATTTGCCTGAACTGCTTGCCCTTACTGAAACAGCCTTCGCCAAACATTTCGGCAGATACAACTCAGATCCGAGAATGCCCGCTGGCACAGGCACAAAGGTATATAAGGAGTGGGTGCGCTCCTCGTTTAGCGGAGCGGCAGATTGGATTCTGATCGCTGAGGTTAACAACCAGATCGCTGGCTATTCGGTGTGGAAAAAGGCGTCGGCGCTGGAAGCAAAACATTCCTTCGACATTGCGCGTTGCACGCTCGCGGCGATCCACCCGGAATTCTTCGGCCGCGGCCTCTATACCACGCTTACTTTCGAAGGAATGCGAATCACGCATGAGTTCGCGAACCATCTCGATGGACCTGCGCATGTCAGCCACTATCCTGTTCACCGGGCAATGCTGAAACTCGGCTGGAAGCTCGCAGGCGTAAGACATTCATTTCACAAATGGCTTCAAGACTAGTTCGCCATGCAAAGTGACTCTGGATTATTGCGGTGGTTGAATGTCCCGTTTGTGTACAACGCGTTTTCTGCTGCCGTTGGAGCAAACGCACTGCGGCGCAGGCTCATACAGAATCATGTTCGGGCGAAACCGGGCGATAAAGTGATCGATATCGGCTGCGGTTCGGCGCTAGCTTTGCAGTGGCTTCCGGAGATCC
>Ga0207678_10001831_pt1 | contig 19497 bp, 19 predicted proteins | sample KBSC63metaG_FD_184319 | JGI IMG/M metagenome (GOLD analysis project Ga0207678, IMG submission 184319) | Corn rhizosphere microbial communities from Kellogg Biological Station, Michigan, USA - KBS C6-3 metaG (SPAdes) (version 2) | ecosystem: Host-associated > Plants > Roots > Rhizosphere > Soil ...
CCCCCGAGACGCGTGACCTGCTCGTCGTGCTGACCAAGAACCAGGCCCAGGCCAAGCAGGCGCGCGCGGCGATCCAGAAGGGTCAGCCGTGGGCGAAGGTCGCGAAGCAGTACTCGATCGACCAGGCCTCCAAGAGCCAGGGCGGCAAGCTCGCCAACCAGGCCAAGGGCTCGCTGGAGAAGTCGCTCGACGCCGCCGTGTTCTCGGCGGACAAGGGCAAGCTCGTCGGTCCGGTCAAGACCCAGTTCGGCTGGTACGTCTTCAAGGTCACCGGCATCACCAAGGCGACGACGCAGTCGCTCGCCCAAGCCAAGGCCACGATCAAGCAGACGCTCGCGTCGCAGAACCAGCAGAAGGCGCTGGACGGCTACATCACCAGCTTCAAGAAGCGCTGGCGCGACAAGACCGAGTGCCGCAAGGGCTACACGACGTCCGACTGCTCCAACGGCCCGAAGCCGACCCCGACGCCGACCGCGGCCGAGGGCACCACCGGCACGACCGGTACGGGCACCGCCGGCGGGTGAGCCCGGAGGCCGAGAACGTCGAGGCGCTGCGGCGCCTCGACGAGCTCACGCGCCGGCTGCGGCGCGAGTGCCCCTGGGATCGCGAGCAGGACGAGCGCTCGATCGTCCCCCACACGGTCGAGGAGGCCTACGAGCTCGCCGACGCGGCGGCGGCCGGCGACGACGCGAAGCTGCTCGACGAGCTCGGCGACGTCCTCTTCCAGGTCCACTTCCTGGCGCTGCTGCTCGAGGAGCGCGATGCCGGCGACCTCGCCGCCGTCGCCGCCCATACGACCGCGAAGCTGATCCGCCGCCACCCGCACGTCTTCGGCGAGGTCGAGGTCGCCGGAACCGATGACGTCCGCTCCAACTGGGACCGGATCAAGCGCGAGCAGGAGGGACGCGGGGAGGACGGGCCGTTCGCCGACGTCCCCGAGAACCTCCCCGGCCTCCTCTACGCCCGCAAGCTCCAGCGCCGCGCCGCCGCGGCCGGCCTGCCGGGGCCCGCGGAAGACCGCGAAGAGGCGCTGGAGCGGCTCGATGCGGCGCTCGCGACGGTGCGGTCGGCGCCCTCCTCGGCCGACCCCGAGCTCGCCAGCCCGGACGAGCGCGCCGCCGCCGAGGAGGTCATCGGGCGGCTGCTTCTCGCTGTCGTCGACGTCGCCCGGATCGCCCGCGTCGATCCGGAGCTGAGCCTGCGCAGGGCAGCCGATGGGCTGCGTGAGGGGGCCGACGGGGAGGGCTGAGAGGGGGGCATCAAGGGCCAGACCCGGGGTGGCGGACATCCTTGTCGCATAGAGGTATGGATCCGCACCACCTCTCGTCCGCACCCGTCTCTCTGCCTGTGTCGGGCCACCGCCGATTCGCCACCGCCGATTAGACTCGCCCGCCCATGCCGACGATCGCAGACGTCCACGGCCGCCAGATCCTCGACTCGCGGGGCAACCCGACCGTCGAGGTCGAGGTGACGCTCGAGGGCGGCGCGACGGGCCGGGCGGCCGTCCCCTCCGGGGCCTCGACGGGCGAGTTCGAGGCGACCGAGCTGCGCGACGGCGGTGACGCCTGGGGGGGCAAGGGGGTGGGGGACGCGGTCGCCAACGTCAACGGCGAGATCACGGCGGCGCTCGGCGGCGCCGACGCCCGCGACCAGGCGGCGATCGACCGGGTGCTGATCGACCTCGACGGGACCGCGAACAAGTCGCGGCTCGGCGCGAACGCGATCCTCGGCGCCTCCCTGGCGGTCGCGCGGGCGGCGGCGCTCGCCGCCGGCGAGCCGCTCTACCGCTACCTCGGCGGCGTCTACGGCAACGACGATCCGACGGTCCTGCCGGTGCCGATGATGAACGTCGTCAACGGCGGCGCCCACGCCGACAACTCGGTCGACTTCCAGGAGTTCATGATCGTCCCGGCCGGGGCGTCGAGCTTCGGCGAGTGCCTGCGCTGGGGCACCGAGGTGTTCCACGCGCTGAAGGGCTGGCTGAAGTCGAACGGCCTCAACACCGCGGTCGGCGACGAGGGCGGCTTCGCGCCCGACCTGAGCTCCAACGAGGCGGCGCTCGAGGCGCTCGTCGCCGGCATCGAGGCAGCCGGCTACGAGGCCGGCGGCGACATCCACATCGCCCTCGACCCGGCGACCAGCGAGATCTACTCGGACGGCAGCTACCGGCTCGAGCACGAGGGGCGCTCGCTGAGCGCCGCCGAGCTCGCCGACTACTGGGCCGACGTGGTCGATCGCTACCCGATCGTCTCGATCGAGGACGGGATGGACGAGGAGGACTGGGACGGCTGGAAGGCGCTGACCGATGCGATCGGCGATCGCTGCCAGCTCGTCGGCGACGACCTGTTCGTGACCAATCCCGAGCGGCTCCGCCGCGGGATCGACGCCGGCGTCGGCAACTCGATCCTCGTCAAGGTCAACCAGATCGGCACCCTCACCGAAACCTTCGAAGCGGTCCGGATGGCGCGCGATGCCGGCTACTCGGCGGTGATGTCGCACCGCTCCGGCGAGACCGAGGACACGACGATCGCCGACCTCGCGGTCGCGACCGGGTGCGGGCAGATCAAGACCGGCGCGCCGTCGCGCTCCGATCGGGTCGCCAAGTACAACCAGCTCCTCCGGATCGAGGAGGAGCTCGGCCCGGCCGCCCGCTTCCCGGGCCTGAGCGCCTTCAGCGGCCGCTGAGCCTCACCGCGAAGGCTCGAATTCGCGTGCAGGGGACCGGCGGCGGGCGCCGAAACGGCCCCCAATGGCATCGGTCGCCCAGCCCCGTTACCGCGCTCGCGTCGCCGCGCGCGGCGCGCGCGGCAGCCGCGGCTCGCGGATCCGCTGGGACCGCTTCGGCCGGGTCGTCCTCGTCCTCGTCCTCTTCGTCGTTCTCGCCTCCTACGTCGGCCCGTCCCTGCACGTCTTCCAGAGCTGGCGCGACTCGAAGGGCGCGGAGACCAGGCTCGCGGAGCTGAAGAAGGAGAACGCGGAGCTGACCCGCAAGGCGAAGTCCCTCGAGGGCGACGCCGCGGTGATGGCGGAGGCCCGAAAGCTCGGCCTCGTCGCCCCGACCGAGCAGCCGTACGTCGTCGACGGCATCAAGTAATCCCGCCGCAGGCGGTCGGCGAGTCCGACCCGGCTCCGGAGCCGTCCACTAACCTGTCTCCGGCAGGTTCGGCCGCTGGTTCCGGGCCTCCGGCGCCGTCGCGCCAACCCTTTCAAGCACCATGCCGACCGGACTCGACACCGAGGCTGTGCCCGGCCGCACAGCCAACACCGACCTGCGGGACCCCGTCCCGCTGCTCTTCGTGGGCGGGACCGGGCGCTCCGGCACCCACGTCATCTCGAAGATCCTCGGCTCCCACAGCCACTACCGGAAGGTCCCCAACGAGGCGCGCTTCCACGTCGATCCCGGTGGCTTTCCCGACGTCCTCGCCGGTCGGACCGGCCCCGAGCTGTTCGCCTACCGGCTCCGCCACTACTGGTGGCGGAACTTCGAGCCCTCCCGGCTCAGCTTCCGTGGCCTGCACCGCTACGTGCCCCGGCGCCGCCTCGACGCGGCGACGGACGCGTTCCTGCGTCGCACCGCGGACGGCGAGCCGGAGGCGGCCTGCCGGCAGCTCTTCTTCGACCTGCTCTGGCCGCTCGCGACCGAGGAGGCGAAGGCGGGGCTGATCGAGCAGAGCTGCGACGTCGTCGCCAAGGCCGGCCCGCTCGGGACGCTGTTCCCCGAGGCCCGGTTCATCCACGTCGTCCGCGACGGCCGCGATGTCGCCGCCTCCCGGGTCGGGCAGGCGCGCTGGCTCGCCCATCCGCGGACGATGCGTCAGGGGCTCGAGTGGTGGGAGGCTCGAGTCCGCCGGATCGAGGACGGGATCCGGGCCGCCGGCAGCGACCGCGTCCACGAGGTCAGCCTCGACGACCTCGTCTCCGGGAACCGCCGCAAGTACACGTATCGGAAGCTCCGCCAGTTCGCCGGGCTCCGCAACGAGGACGCGATGCTCGGCTACTTCACCCGCCGCGTCCGGGTTCGCAACGCCCACGCGGAGCGCTGGCGCGCAGACGTCCCGGTCCGCCAGCACGCCGAGGTCGATGCCGCCTACGAGGAGATCCTCGACCGGCTCGAGGCCGACGGCGTCGGCTGCGTCCCGCTGCTGCGCCGGGTCAGGGAGAGGCGAGGCGCGTGATCGATCTCGCCGCGGAGCGTCCCGAGAATCCCGACCTGCTGTTCGTCGGCGGCACCGGCCGCTCCGGCACGCACGTCGTCTCGCAGCTTCTCGCCAACCATTCGCACTGGGCCCGGGTCCCGATCGAGGCTCGCTTCCACGTCAACCCGCAGGGGTTTCCGGATCTGCTCGCCGGCCAGGTCTCGCCGGATCAGTTCCTCCGCAAGCTGAAGCGGTTCTGGTGGCGGCGGATCCGCGCCGGCGAGGTCGCTCCCGTGGTCGCCCGCAGGCTCGCCTTCGGGCGCAAGGTCCGTGGCCTTCACAAGATCGTCGAGCGTGACCGCTTCGACGCCGCCGTCGCCGAGTTCGAGACGACGATTCCGGACAACCCCGACCGGGCCTGCCGGAACTTGTTCCTCGACCTGCTCTGGCCGACGGCCGCCCAGGCAGGCAAGCCTGGCCTGATCGAGATGAGCTGCTTCACGATCGCCGAGAGCCCGACGCTGGTCCGGCTGTTCCCGGACGCGAAGCTGATCCACACCGTCCGCGACGGGCGCGATGCCGGCTCCTCGAAGGTCTCGAAGCGGCAGAAGCGAAGCCACCCGCGCGACGCGTCGGAGGGGATCCGCTGGTGGGAGGGCCGCCTCCGCAAGATCGAGGCAGGGGTCCGAGAGCTTCCCCCCGGGCGCGTGCTGACGATCAGCCTCGACGAGCTCGTCGACGGCGACCGCGAAGCGGTCTACGCCGAGATCCTCGACCACCTCGAGCTCAGCGACGAGCCGGGGATGCGCGAGTTCTTCGAGCAGGAGATGAGCGCCTCGGCTGCCCACCGCGAGCGCTGGCGCGACGGGCTCTCCGCCGACCAGCAGGAGGCGCTCACCCGCGAGTACGAGAAGACCCTCGACCGCCTCGAGCGCGAGGACTTCCACTGCGCTCCCCAGCTCCGTCGGGCCTACGCGCACCAGCCCGCGTGAGCGGAGCCGCCGGCGCAGGAGCGAGACCGCCCGAACCGCGATCCAGCGGGCTCGACATCGTCTTCATCGGCGGCACCGGCCGCTCCGGCACCCATGCGCTGGCCCATCTCCTCGGTCGCCACAGCGACCTGGCCGACGTCCCGATCGAGGCCCGCTTCCACTGCAACAAGCGCGGCATGCCGGATCTGCTCGACGGCCGGATCACGGTCGCCGCATACCTCGCGAAGCTGCGCGGTTTCTGGTGGCACCGGGTCCGGGTCGACGGTCGTCCGCGCGGGCTCTACAACCTGATGCGGGAAGCCGAGTTCGAGGCCGCCCTCGAGCGGTTCGCGGCCGCCTGGGAAGACGACCCCGTGGCCGGCTGCCGCGGTCTCTTCTGCGATCTGCTCGGGCCGATCGCAGAGCGGCGCGGGAAGCCCGGTCTCATCGAGATGTCCTCCCATAACGTCCGCGCCGCCCAGACGCTGCTCCGGCTGTTCCCCGAGGCCCGCTTCGTGCACGCCCTGCGCGACGGGCGCGACTCGGCGGCATCGGTCGCCGGGAAGACCTGGGGGCCGCGGCGGGTCGGCGCGGCGATCGGCTGGTGGGCGGACCGGCTGCGGGCGATCGAGGACGGCGTCCGTGGCAGCGAGGACGGCGCATCCTTCTCGATCCCCGCCGAGCGCTTTCACGTCGTCCTCCTCGAGGACCTCGTCGGCTGGGAGCGCGAGCGCACCTACGCGGACCTGCTCGGGTTCCTCGGCATCGACGACGAGCCGGCGATGCGCGCCGTCTTCGATTCCGGGATGACCGCCGAGAAGGCCCACCTCGGTCGCTGGCGCCGTGAGCTCAGCCCGCCCGGGCGTGCCCTCGTCCAGCGCCGCTACGAACGGACGGTCGCGGCGCTCGAGCGCGAGGGCAACCACGCGGCGCCGGTGCTCCGGGCGGCGCTCGACCGCGAGGCCGCGAGGGCCGGCCGGTGAGCGCCCGTGCGGCGCGGCGCGGCGGCGGCCCGCGGGTGCTGTTCGCGACCAGCAACGGGACCGGACTCGGTCACCTGAACCGCGCGATGGCGATCGCCAGGCGACTGCCGGCCGGTCACCGTTCGTCGTTCTTCACGCTGTCGGGCGCCGCCCCGGTCGTCGCGGCGGAGGGCTGGGACGTCGATTACCTCTCCTCCTACCGGCGCCCCGGCTCCGGCACCGATCGCGCCTGGAACCTCCGGCTCGGCGCGATGCTCGAGCAGGTGATGGCCGAGCGTGAGCCCGACCTGATCGTCTTCGACGGCGTCCATCCCTACCGGGCGCTCACCGACCTGCTCAGCGCCCGCGGCGCGCCGCCGTCGATCTGGTGCCGGCGGGCGATGTGGCGGTCCGGCAGCGCGACGGCGCCGCTCCGCCGCGTCGGCGCCTTCGACGCGGTGCTCGAGCCCGGCGAGCTCGCCGAGGCGGACGATCCCGGTCCGACGGTGCCGCACCGCCGCGAAGCGCGCCGGGTCCGGCCGATCGTGCTCCTCGACCGCGCCGAGCTGCTGCCTCGCGGGCAGGCCGCCGCCGAGCTCGGCCTCGACCCGGCCCGCCGCACCGCGCTCGTGTCGCTCGGGCAGGGCGGCGAGCTCGATCGTGCCGTCGCCCGCACCCTCGAGACGCTGACCGCGGTCCCGGGGCTGCAGGTGGCGGCGCTGCGCTCGAGCCTCGCGGCCTCGCTCCGGCTCCCCGACGGCGTCGTCCAGCTCGAGGCGACCTTCCCGATGAGCCGCTACTTCGCGGCCTTCGACGTCGCGGTCGCCGCCGCCGGCTACAACTCCTTCCACGAGCTGATCGCCTTCGCGGTCCCGACCCTGTTCGTGCCGATGGCGCGGAACACCGACGACCAGGCGGCGCGAGCGCGCTGGGCGGCCGATGCGGGGGCGGCGCTGGCCGTCGAGGGGGCCGGCGATCCGGCGTTAGAGGAGCGCCTCACCGAGCTCGCCGACGCCGATCGCGCCGCGGCGCTCGCGGCCGGCTGCGAGCGCGTCTGGCCCGGCAACGGCGCCGGCGATGCCGCCGATCTCGTCACCGCGATGCTCGCCGGCGGCCGTCCCGCGCCCGCCGTACGCGACCGCGGCCGCTTCAACCGCTGGCTGCGGCTCTCGAGCCACCGGGTCGGCCCGTCGCTGCCGCTCGTCGCCGCGCTCGGCGCTCGCGATCTCGCTCGCCATCCGGAGCGCCGTCGACCGTATCTCGCCGTGCTCGCGATGGACGTCCCCGCTGGCGAGCTGGCCGAGCGGCTCCGCGCCGCGATCGGCGAGCTGCCGCCGAAGCGTGTCCTCGTCCTCACCGACTCGACCGCGTTCGCGGAGCTGCGCGAGCTCGGCGTCGGCTTCGAGCTCCTCCCCGCCTACCCGCGGCCGGGCGAGGCGACAGTCACGTCGGTCTCCGACCTCCGCGCCCGCCTCCGCGTCCTGCTCGCCGGCCGCAGCCCGCTCCGAGCGGTCTCGATCGGTGGCCACGGTGCCGAGCTGCTCGATCTGAGCGCAGGGCCGGATGAGGGCCCGCATCCAGGATCGTGACCGGGCCACCGGTATCCTCGGAGGGGCCTATGGAGGCTCCGGCCCCGACTGAAGCGGCAGCCGTCACCGGGGAAGACGGCGCCCGTGAGACGCTCTCCCGAGCGCGATCCGGCAGCCGGACGCGCGATCTCACGCTGCCCAACCTGATCGTGATCGGCGCCCAGAAGTGCGGCACCAGCGGCCTGCACTACTACCTCAGCCTCCACCCCGAAGTCTCGATGTCGACCCCGAAGGAGCTCAACTACTTCATCGCCGAGCGCAACCTGCCGCGCGGCCTCGAGTGGTACTCGCGCCACTTCGACCCGGCGGCGCGCTGTCGTGGCGAGGCGTCCCCGAACTACACCGCCTACCCGCAGCATCTCGGCGTGCCCGAGCGGATCGCCGCGGTCGTCCCCGACGTCCGCCTCGTCTACATCGTCCGCGACCCGATCGAGCGGATCACCGCCCACTTCGTCCACAACTTCGCGAAGCGGCGCGAGAAGGGCGATCTGCGGGCGACGCTGCTGCACCCGAACACCTCGTACGTGACCCGCAGCAAGTACTTCATGCAGCTCCAGCGCTACCTCGCGCTCTTCGACGAGGAGCAGATCCTCGTCCTCGACCAGCGCGATCTCCGTGACGACCGGATGGCGACCCTGCGCCGGCTGTTCGAGTTCGCCGGCGTCGATTCCTCCTTTCAGCATCCGAAGTTCGAGCAGGTCCGCCACTCGACCTCGCGCAAGAAGCGCGCGACCCGCCTCGGCATGCGGGTGCAGCGGATGAGCCGGACCCGCTTCGGCCGCCGGATCCCGCGCCGCGCCTGGCTCGCGCTCGACGTCGCCCTGCCGCTCTCGAAGCCGATCGAGAGGCCCACCGGCATCGCCGCGGCCCTCGGCCCCGAGGTCCTCGAGGTCCTCCACGAGGACGCCGACCGGCTGCGCGCGCAGACCGGGAGGTCGTTCGACCACTGGTCGGTTTGAGCCCGCGCGGCGGCAGCGACCGGAAGAACCGGAATCAGCGGAAGCGCCGCAAGGGGGAGGGCGGGCCGAAGCGACCGGACAAGGGCGGCGGCACCGGTGCGGCGCTCGGCACCCAGGTGCTCCGCTACTCGGGCATCCACGGGATCGGGATGTTGCTCGGCAACGCGGTCACGTTCGCGTCGACGATCGTCATCGCCAACTTCTCCGAGCCCGGCGAGTTCGGCCAGCTCGGCCTGCTGATGTTCTACTCGGGGCTGCTGACGATCCTGTTCACGCTCGCCAGCAAGCAGGGAACGCTGAAGCGGACCTTCGGCGGCGACGACGAGGACGACGACGACGACGATGATGACGACGACGACGAGCTCGCGACCTCGCCGCGGCGCAGCCTCGGGACCGGGCTGGTCACGATCACCTTCGTCTCGATCATCGGCACCGGACTCTCGATCGTCTTCGCCGACCAGATCTCGCACTACCTGCTCGGCGACGCCGACTCGAGCCTCGTCATGTACGCGGCGCTGGCGGGCGGGACCGCGGCGCTCTATCGTGTCTCCTCGATCGCGATCTGGATCGAGCGGCGGCCGAAGGCATACGTCGCGGTCGAGGTCGCCAAGCCGATCTTCATCCTCGCCGCCGTCGTCCCGTTGCTGATCGCCGGCGAGGGGATCACCGGCGCAATCGCCGGGCAGGCGATCGGGACCGGGCTGGCGCTGCTGTTGTCGCTGGTCGTCCTCCGCGGCAGCTGGGAGCTCTGCTGGGACTGGCGCGAGGCGATCGCGATCTACAAGAAGGGGGCGATCCGGGTCCCGCTCGTCCTCTCGATGTGGGTCGTCGGCTACGCCGACATCTTCATCCTCTCCCGCTTCGTCGACCATGCCGAGCTCGGCACCTACCACCTCGCCTCGCGGGCGGCGTTCCTCGTCGCGGTCCTTCCCGGCGGCTACAGGAAGGCGCTGCGGCCGCTGCAGAAGACGCCGATGTTCCGCGCCGTCGAGGACGAGTACGGCGTCGGCAACGCCCGCGGCATCCAGTTCGGCTACTTCACGTTCGTTCTCGCCGCGACGATGCTGATGACGACGGTGATGGCGACGGTGATGGTCCGGGTCGCCCCGCCCTCCTATGCCGACGCCGCGCCGTTGATCCCGCTCGTCGCCGGGGGCCTCGTCGCGCCGACCGTCTACCGGATGATCAACAAGTCGGTGAAGTACGCCGACAAGCGGGTGCCGTTCATCATCGGCGCGGTCGTCGCGATGCTCGCGTTCGTCGGGCTGACGCTGCTGCTCGTCGACCAGATCGGGGTCAAGGCGGCGCCGGTGGCGATGATGCTGGCATTCGCGCTCCCGACCATCTATGTCTTCATGCGCTCGCAGCGGGGCCGGAGCCCGATCATCCTGCCGTGGCGGCAGATGTTCATCTGCTGCGGGCTCGCCGTCCTCGTCGGGGCAGCCCACGGCCTCATCGACCCGGGCGGGATCGTCCTCGACCTGATCGCGGGGACGGCGGCGATCCTGCTCTGGCTCGTCCTCTGCGGGCTCCTCGGCGCCGTCCCGGTCGCGCACCGCGGCGCGCTGCTGACGATGGTCAGGGGACTGCGCCGGCCGCACCACGGCTTCGAGGCCGCCGCCGGCCTCGAGGCGCTGCGCCCGCGTGAGCGCAAGTCGCTGCGCCGGGCGGTCGTCCGCGGGCTGCCTGCGGAGGAGGCGGCGAAGCCGGCCCTGACGATGCGCCGGAACGGCGGCGGCAACGGCGAGCCCGGCGATCCCAACGCCGTCCTCGTCGAGATCCTCCGCCGGACCGCCGAGGAGGGCGGCGCGCCGGGCGTCCCCGACGGCTACGCCCGCCGCGACGACCCCGCCCGCGACGCCCAGATCGGGGCCTACCTGTTCGCGCAGGCGCCGATCGCGGCCCGCGACCAGATGGGCAAGAAGCTGATCAACGACGGCGTCGCCGAGCCGTTCGACCTGCACACGCTCGAGCACGTGCTCACGGCGCTGCGGCGTGCCGAGCAGCCCGTCTGGAACGGCAGCTCGGACTGAGAGGGCCGGACGGCGGCGGCTAGTCGGCGTCGCCGCCGGCGCGCCTGATCGTGATCTGATCGGGCTCGATCGTGACCCGGACGGCGCGGTGGCCCGACCAGTTCTCGGCGTAGACCGGGTTGTCCTTGACCGCCGGGTCGAGCCAGAGGCCGTAACCCTCGTCCTCGCCGTGGTCGAAGGTGCCCTCGATCGCGTTGGCGCCTCCGCGGCGCCGGCCGCGGCCGCCGCGACGGCGCCGGCGGCGGCGGGGACGCTCCTCCTCTTCCTCCTCCTCGTCGTCGCGATCCTCGTCGTCCTCGACCTCCTCGTCGCTCTCCTCGGCCGCCTCGGCGGCGCTCAGGGTCGCGGCCTCGACCTCGGCCTCGATCTCGTCGCGGAGGTCGTCGGAGGTGTCGGGCTCGGAGTCGGGGGTGAGGTCGTGGCGGCGGCGGAACTCGCGGAGCTCGGAGGCGGAGATGTCGAGCTGGTGGGCGATCCAGGCATCGGTGCGCCCCTCGCGCACCCAGGCGCGGATCTGGTTCAGCTGCGATCTCAGCGGCTTGCCTGCCATCCGGCGCGTGAGTCTATCCAAGAGCACCCGAGCTCCCATGACAGCCCGGATGCGTGTGGACGCACGAATCCGGTTTCGCTAAGGTCGGGCCAACCGCTTGTCGCGGGGGGACGACCGTGCACCCTGCCGTTCCAGCCCGGCCCGAGGTCCGGGCGGCCATGCTCGTACTGACTCGGAAGACCAATCAGAGCATCGTGATCGGCGATGACATCGAGATCACCGTCCTGTCCGTCTCCGGGGACAAGGTCCGGATCGGGATCGAGGCGCCGCGCGACATCGCCGTCTTCCGCCGCGAGGTCCTCGACAACGACGAGCGTCCCGCCCAGCGCCGGACGGCGCCCCCCAAGGACCAGACGAGCTAGCGGGCTGAAGCGGCTCAGCCGCCGACGAGCCAGGCGAGCGTCTCGAACATCACGACCGTGACGACGACGACGGTCGCCGTCAGGCAGATCGCGAGGACGCTGAAGCGGACGCGTCCGCGCTTCTCGGTCTTGACGATGTCCCGGGCCCGGGAGCGGTTCGCGGCGCGGCGGCGCAGCTCGACGCGGCGCCGCTCGTCGACCCGCTGGGCGCGCTCGAAGGCCTCCTCGAACTGATCGAGGCTCCGCTCCATCCGGGGAGCGGCGGGGGTTTCAGTCGAGGGAATCGGATCCGCCTGTGCCGCGGCAGCGGCGATGGGGGTCTCGGTTGGCACGAACGGGAATATTAGCTGTTGCTAAGACGGGACGCGAATCGCGTTGGCGTCAACAGGCGCCCCAGAGGCCGAGGCCATGCTCGCCGGCGCGCTGCTCGAGCGTGGCGAGCTGGTCGGCCCGCGACGTGTTCGGCGGGATCTCGAGCGTGCGGGCATAGCCCTCGCGGACGAGCGCGGCGTTGACGAAGCGGTCGCCGACGTAGACGTAGGCGAGTAGGCGGTCGTAGACGTCGCGCAGCTCGCGGTCGAAGACGAGCCGGACCGTCTCGCCGTCGACCAGCTCGTGGTTGAACTCGGACGCCTCGGGCCCGTAGCACTGGACGGGCTCGCCCGGCTTGACCGTCTCCGGAGTGTCGACGCCGATGTAGCGGACGTCGTCGGTGCCGCCGTCGAGGGCGACCTCGATCGTGTCGCCGTCGACTACGCGAACGACCTGCGCCGTGACAGGCCGGCCCGCCGGCCCGCCGCCGCGCCCCTCGCCGGCCGCCGTCCCCGTCGAGCCACCGTCCTCGCCGTCGCCGCCGGCGAGCAGCAGATAGACGAGCAGGGCGAGCAGCGTCATGGCGCCGGCGATTCCGCCCCTGCCTCCCGGAACCACCGTCCGCGCCCCGCCCTGTTTGCTGCAAGATCCGCCGCTACGGGATGCGGTGGACGCTCGAGAGCATGATCTCCTTGATCTGGCCGATGATCTCGAGCGCGTCGTTCCACTCGCGCTGCCAGACGTTGCGGCCGTAGATCACGCCCGAGCCGCCGGCGTGCATGATCCCGCGGGTCTGTTCGAGCAGGGCGTCGTCGTCGATCTTCGAGCCTCCGGAGAGGACGACGAGCGAGCGGCCTGCGGACTCGACGCAATGGGCGATCGCGTCGCTCTGTGAGAACCCGCCCTCGTTGTACGGAGCGGGGGAGTCCTTGTCCTTGTCCGGATCGATCTTCGGCATGTTCAGCTTGACGATGTCGGCGCCCATCTCCATCGCCATCCTGGCCGCGTAGTCGATCGCGTAGAACGAGTTCTGGCCGCCCTTGGCGGCGACCGCCTCGCCACGTGGGTAGGACCAGACGACGAGCGGCATCCCGTAGCGCTCGCAGTCCTCGCGGACGCCGCGGAGCTGGACGAGATCCTCGTCCTGGCGCGGCGAGCCGACGTAGAGCGTGTAGCCGACTGCATCGGCGCCGAGACGGACCGCGTCCTCGACCGACGCGTTGCAGGTCGAGAGCGCCCGCTCCGACGGCGGGATGTCGGTCTTGCCGTTGACCTTGAGGATCAGCGGCACGCTGCCCGCGTAGTCGGGGTAGTACTTCGTCGCCATCCCGATCTGGCAGGCGATCGCCGAGTAGCCGCCCTCGGCGGCGAGTCGGAACTGGTAGTCGGGGTCCTTGGAGGCCGGGTTCGGGAAGAAGTCGCGGGGGCCATGCTCGATGCCCTGGTCGATCGGCAGCAGCATCAGCGTTCCGTTGCCGGGACCGAACTCGAACAGCAGCCGGTGCAGACGGGCGCGCTTGCCAGGCGCCAGCGTCTCGAGGAGCGACTTCTGCTCGGTGATGCTCTTGACCTCCACTTGGAGTTCCTCCTTGGTGTCGGGATGCCGGATTGCCCGCTCAGGCGACGGGCGGCAGGTGAGAATGGCCAGTATAGGTGGGTCTGAGCGGCCTCAGACGGCCGATCAGCGGGGTAGGATCGCCGCACTTTCCGTGCTCGAGCACAGCTTCAACGGGACGCCATTCACCGTCGGGATCGAGGAGGAGCTGATGCTCTTGGACCCGGCCACCCTCGACCTCTCGCAGGGCATCGAGACGATCCTCGCCGACGTTCCCGACGAGCACGCCGCGCAGGTGAAGCCGGAGCTCTTCAAGTCGGTCCTCGAGGTCGCGACGACCCCGTGCGACGACATCGCGAGCGCGACCGAGCAGCTCGCCGGGCTGCGCCGCCTCGTCGGCGGGATCGCGGAGCGCAACGGGATGCTCGTCGGCGCCGCCGGCACCCACCCGTTCGCGCTCTGTGACGAGCAGGAGATCGTCGAGCGCCCCCGCTACCGCGAGCTCGTCGCCGACCTCGGCTTCATCGCCGAGCGGGAGCTGATCTTCGGGACCCACGTCCACGTCGGCATCGACTCGCCCGACAAGGCGATCTACGTCGCCGACGGGATCCGCCGCCATTTGCCGCTGCTGCTGGCGCTCTCCTCGAACTCGCCGTTCTGGGAGGGCAGGAACACCGGGATGATGTCGGCCCGCACGCCCGTCTTCCGAGCCTTTCCGCGCCAGGGGGTGCCGCCGCACTACGGGAGCTGGGAGATCTACGCCCGCCGGGTCGGGCAGATGACCGGGTCGGGGGCGATCGAGGACTACACCTACCTGTGGTGGGACGTCCGCCCGCACCCGAACCTCGGGACGGTCGAGACCCGCGTCTTCGACCAGGCGACGCGGATCGAGGACACCGCCGCCCTCGCCGCGCTGACGCTGTCGCTCGCCCACCGATTCGCCGAGCTCTTCGACGAGGGCGACCCGCTCGTCGAGGCGCCGTTCGAGCTCGTGGACGACAACAAGGTCCGCGCCGCCGTGCGCGGGATGGAGGGGGAGCTGATCGACTTCACGCAGGGCTGCCCGGTCGCGGCTACGGCGATGGCGGATCACCTGATCGCCGAAGTCGAGGCGAGCGCGATCGCGGTCGGCTGCCGCGACGAGCTTCGCCGGGTCAGCGACATCGTCGCTTCCGGGACCGGCGCCCGCCGCCAGCTCGACTTCGTCGCCGGCCATGGCGACGACCTTCGCGAGCTCGTCGCGGCCGCCGTGGCGCTCACCGCCCGCTGATCCGCGAACCGCGCGGAGCTATCCTCGCTCTGTGGCACAGGCCCCGGAGCTCAGCGTCGTCTGCCGGAGTTGCGGTTCCGAGGTGAGCCCGTACGTCACCGAGTGCCCCTACTGCGGGCACCGGATCCGCAAGCGCGCTCCGAAGCTCGAGCGCGAGGGCGACGAGATCCGCGTCCGCGAGACCCGCCGCGATCGCCGCCGCCGGCGCCGTCGCGAGCGGGCCGCCGAGCGCAGCGCCGCGGTCGCGCTCGGCACCCGCCCGATCGCGACCGGCCTGACCCTGCTCGCCGGCGGGATCCTGCTCGTCCTCGGCCGCGCCGTCCCGTTCACGCTCAGCGAGCTCGGCGCGATCGTCGGTCCGGTCGGCTCGGAGGCCTGGCGCTACGTGACCGCGCCGTTCGTCTACGACGATCTCGGCGCGCTGCTCATCACCGGCCTCGCGATCTGGATCTTCGGGTCCGCGATCGAGCGCCGCCTCGGTTCGCTCGCGACCGCGACGCTGATCGTCGCCACCGGCGCCCTCGGCTCGCTCGCCGCCGGCGCCGTCTACTCGGCCGGCATCACCGACACCCTCGTGGTCGCCGGCGGCAACGCGATCGCCCTCGGCCTGCTCGGCGCCTGCCTGATGATCTGGCGCGGCGAGGCGAAGCAGGCGTTCGGCGAGCCGCTCGAGACGATCGGGATCGCGGTCGCCGCCGCCGTCCTCCTCCTCCTGCCGCTCTTCGAGGTCGGCGCCGACCCGGTCGCCGGGATCGTCGGCGCCCTCGTCGGCCTCGCGATGGGCGCCGTCGCGGCCCGACGCTTCGACGCGTCGGCAGGCTGAGCTCCGCCCGCCGGCCCGCGTGCCGGGGCGTCGCGCGGGGTATGTTCAGCCCGTGTCCGGCGCCCGATTCAGCGAGGCCGAGCTCGAGGAAGCCGTGAGCCGGCTCACCGACGGCACCCGCCTGCGTGCCGCCGAGGCCCGCGTCGCCGCGGCGGCTCCGGCGCTCCAGCGGGTCCTCGCCGGGGCCCTCGCCGCCGGAGGCTGGTTCGGCGAATCGCACCGGGCGGAGCTCGAGCGGGTCGTCTCGGTCGACGACCCCGACGAGCGGGCCACCGCGGTCGACGTCCTCCTCGCCGAGGAGACCCGGATCTCGATGATGGTCGGGGTCGCGGTCGGCTGGGCGCTCGCCGACGAGCTCGGACCACCCACGATCACCAACGACGAGGAGGAGAGTTGACGATGGACATCAGATGGCTTGGACACAGCTGCTTCGAGCTCAGCGACGGCACGGCGCGAGTGCTGATCGATCCGTTCCTGAAGCCGAACAGCCCGACCGCCCCGGTCACCGGCGAGGAGGTCGAGCCGACCCACATCCTGCTCAGCCACGGCCACGCCGACCACATCGCCGACGCCGTCGGAGTCGCGACCCGGACCGGAGCGCCGGTGGTGGCGATCGTCGAGCTCGCGAAGTGGCTGGACGCGCGCGGCGTCGAGCAGACCTTCGACCCGAACCTCGGCGGCGTCGTCGAGTTCGACTGGGGCTGGGTCAAGCTCGTCCAGGCATTCCACACGAACACGACGCCGAGCGGCGAGGAGGGCCATGAGCCGTTCAGCGCCGAGACCGGGACCTCGATCGGGCTGCCCGCCGGCCTCGTCGTCAACATCGGCGGCGTCACCGTCTACCACGCCGGCGACACCTGTCTGTTCGGCGACATGAAGCTGATCGCCGAGCGGACGCCGCTCGACGTCGCGATCGTCCCGATCGGCGGCCATTACACGATGGGTGTCGACGACGCCGCCTACGCCTGCGGCCTGCTCGACGCCGGAACGGTGCTGCCGATGCACTACGACACGTTCCCGGCGATCGAAGCCGATGCCGGGGAGTTCAAGCAGAAGGTCGAGAGCGGCACCGACGCCGAGGTCGTGGTGCTCGAGCCGGGCGGCACCCACACCGTCTGAAGGCTTGCTGACGCGGTCGCCGGCGCCGCCCCCTCGGGGACGGCGCCGTGCAACCGGTCAGTCCCAGTCCACCGAGGCGCCTCGCCGAGTCCAAGGGCGAGCGATCGTGCCAATCGTGCGCCGGCAGAACCGATCCGGACGGTGTTCGATCGGATTGGCCCCGGGCAGAGGGCCTCCCGCCGCCGCGGACAGGGTGCAGTCCGGCCGGCAGGTGTTCGATCGAGCCGTCACGGCCACCCCCATCGGCACCTGGGGGCTGGACCTTAGGCAGCTCCTGGGCGCTGGACGCCCGTCCGGCTCAGCCGACCGGGGCGGTGACCGGCGCGGTCGGCGCGGTCGGATCTCCGGCCGGGTCCGGTGCCGGAGTCGGCGTCACCACCGGGTCGGGATCGGTCGTCCCGGGGTCGGTGGGCTCGGTCGGCTCCGTCGGCGTCACCGGGTCGGCCGGGGCGCTGCCGGTGTCCTGGCCGCCGGTCCCGGTCGCCGTCGTCGGCTCGGTCGGCGGCGCGACGGCGACGTTGCCCTCCTCCGGGGTCGTCACGACGGTGGGCTCGGTCGCCGGCTTCGGAACGTCGGTCGCCGGCTCGTTCGCCGGCGGCGCCTCGGTTCGGGCGTCGGCCGGGCCCTGGTCGGCCATCCGGTCGTTGGTGCCGGCCGGCGGGTCGGCCGCCGGGGCCGGGGCCGCGACGCGGTCGACCAGGCGGGCCTGGACGTGGACCGGCTTCGCGACCGGCTCGGTGACCGTGACCGCGGCCGGGGTGACCTTCGGATCCGGGTTGTCGTTGCCGTTGTTGATGTTTCTGACCTCGACTGCGCCCGCGGTGAGGATCGCCGCCGTCGCGAAGCCCGCCGCGGCCTTGGCGCCGATCGCGCCGCCGAGGATGCCGACGCCGCTGATGCCGCCGGAAGCGGAGGCGCCGCCGACGGCGCCCGCGGCGCCGGAGCCGGCGCCGGCGGCCGAGCCGCCGCCGAGGAGCTTCGCGACGATCCCCTGCTTGAGCAGCGCGAAGAGCCCGACCGGGAAGAGCGCGGCCATCGCCTTGCGGTCGGAGCGGAGCTGGTTGCGGAACGCCTTGCAGGCGTCGCAGTCGCGGACGTGCTTGCGGGCGGGACCGGAGACCCTGCCGATCCCCTCGGCCGCCTCGGCGAGGTCGATCTGGACCTCGTCACAGGTGAGCAGCCGCGCCTGTCCCGACTCGGCCAGGCCGATCCGGGCGCGGACGAGCAGCGACTTCACCGACGGGACCGTCGTCTGCATCGCCTGGGCGATCTCCTCGTAGGAGAGCTGATCGATCTCGCGCAGGAGCAGCGCCGTGCGCTGGGTCTCCGGGAGCGTCTCGACGTCGGCCATGAGCTGGCGCAGGTCCTCGCGGAGCTGGACCTGCTCGGCGGTGGTCGTGCCGTTGTTGTGCGGGAGCACGTCCATCGAGTCCTGGCCCTCGGGGACGGGCTTGCGGAGGTGGTTGAGGCAGCGGTTGCGGGCGATCCGGTAGAGCCACGGCCGCACGTTGATCTTGCGATCGTCGCCGAGCATCGCCGAGTGGGCGTTGGTGAAGACCTCCTGGAGCACGTCCTCGGCGTCCTGGCGGCTCTTCAGCATCGATTGGCAGAAGCCGAGCAGCCGGGCGTTGTAACGGTTGAAGAGGGCCTCGAAGGCGCCGTCGTGGCCGGCCCGGATCAGCGCGACGAGGCGTTCGTCGGACTCGAGTCGAAGCAGCGGCGAGCGCCGGGACAGAAATCCGCGTGCGGGCGCGCGGCGTGTAAGTGCGGAAGCTTCCAAGGCGAGACGTCCTCCTTGAAGAACACCGTAGGCGAGAAAAGTTGCGCCAACCTAAATCCCCCGACCGGGGTAGATAGCCTTCCGGCGGCGCTGCCGGGGTGGCGGAACTGGCGATACGCGGCCGGCTTAAACCCGGCTGCCCGAGAGGGCATGAGGGTTCGAATCCCTCCCCCGGCACTCGCAGGACGGCGACCGGCCGCGACGAGCCCGGCCGACCCGCCCGCGGTTCGCGCTACCTTCGTCCCGATGGAGGCCTCCGACCCGAAGAGCAGGCCGCACGGCAGGCTCGAGACCGCCGAGCGGCTGATACCCCCGGCCGAGCCGGGGCCACGCCGCGCCGGGGGCATGGACCCCGACAAGCTGCGGGAGCCGACGCCGTTCCTCGAGCGGCGGATGCCGTCCTCGCCGTTCCCGGCGATCGCCGACTACGCCTTCCTCTCCGACTGCCACACCGGAGCGCTGATCGCTCCCGACGGGACCGTCGAGTGGCTCTGCCCGCCCCGCTTCGACTCGCCGAGCGTGTTCGCCGCGGTACTCGATCGCGCCGCCGGCGGCTGGCGGTTCGGGCCGTCGAACACCGGCCGCCCGGTCGGCCGCCGCTACGAGCCGGGCACGAACATCGTCGAGACGACGTGGATGACGCCGACCGGCTGGCTGATCGTCCGCGACGCCCTGATCGTCGGCCGCTGGCGCTCCCGCGAGTCGACGAAGGCGACCGCCCACACGCGGCCGCCGTCCGACTTCGACTCCCATCACGTCTTCGTCCGCAGCGCCCGCTGCGTTCACGGCACCGTCCACCTCGAGCAGGTCTGCGAGCCGGTCTTCGGCTACGGCAAGCGGCCCGCGACCTGGAGCCGCCCCGGGCCCGAGCACGGGATCGCCGACGCCAGCGACGGCGAGAGCACGCTGCGGCTCCACAGCGACGTCAACATCGGGATCGAGGGCGGCAGCGCCCGCGCCCGTCGCCGCCTCGACGCCGGCGAGGGCTGCTTCTTCGCGCTCTCGTGGTCGTCGCGGCTCGACGGACCCGACAGCTTCGAGGCGGCCGAGGCGGCGCTCGACACGACCTCGCTGTT
>Ga0207678_10001832_pt1 | contig 19495 bp, 16 predicted proteins | sample KBSC63metaG_FD_184319 | JGI IMG/M metagenome (GOLD analysis project Ga0207678, IMG submission 184319) | Corn rhizosphere microbial communities from Kellogg Biological Station, Michigan, USA - KBS C6-3 metaG (SPAdes) (version 2) | ecosystem: Host-associated > Plants > Roots > Rhizosphere > Soil ...
CCCAGCTGCCCAAGATCTGTCTGGACCTGGGTCGCGGCGTACGCGGGATGATCGGTCACACCCAGCCCAGGCGCATCGCGGCCCGCACTGTCGCCGATCGGGTGGCCGAGGAATTGGGGACGCCGCTCGGCGAGACGGTCGGCTACCAGGTGCGGTTCACCGACAAGACGGGCGACGACACGCTCGTCAAGATCATGACTGACGGCATCCTGCTCACCGAGCTGACCCGCGACCGCACGCTGGCCCGCTACGACACGCTCATCATCGACGAGGCGCACGAGCGCAGCCTCAACATCGACTTCATCCTCGGGTACCTCCGGCAACTCCTGCCCCGCCGGCCCGATCTCAAGGTCGTCATCACCTCCGCCACGATCGAGACCGAGCGCTTCTCGCGCCACTTCGGTGACGCGCCGGTGGTGGAGGTGTCCGGGCGGACGTACCCGGTCGAGGTGCGCTACCGGCCCGTGGTGGACGTCGACGACCCGGAGAGCCGCGAGGAGCCGAGGGATCAGATCGCCGCGATCTGCGACGCCGTCGACGAGTTGGCCCACGAGGGTCCGGGCGACGTGCTGGTGTTCCTCAGCGGCGAACGCGAGATCCGCGACACCGCCGACGCACTGCACAAACGCATTGCGCCGGGAACCGAGGTGCTCCCGCTCTACGCCCGGTTGTCCATCGCCGAGCAGCACAAGGTGTTCGCTGCGCACACCGGCCGGCGCCTCGTGCTGGCGACGAACGTCGCCGAGACCTCCCTGACGGTGCCCGGCATCCGCTACGTGGTGGATCCGGGCACCGCGCGCATCTCCCGGTACAGCCACCGCACCAAGGTGCAGCGGCTGCCGATCGAGCCGGTGTCGCAGGCGTCGGCCAACCAGCGCAAGGGCCGCTGCGGCCGGGTCGCCGCCGGCATCTGCATCCGGCTGTACTCCGAAGAGGACTTCGTCAACCGGCCCGAGTACACCGATCCGGAGATCCTGCGCACCAACCTCGCGTCGGTCATCCTGCAGATGACCGCGCTGGGCCTGGGCGACGTCGCCGCGTTCCCGTTCATCGACCCCCCCGACCGGCGCAACGTCACCGCCGGCATCCAGCTGCTGGAGGAGCTGGGCGCCTTGCGGGACAAGGAGTTGACGCCGCTCGGCCGCCAGCTCTCCCAGCTGCCGATCGATCCGCGGCTGGCCCGCATGGTGATCGAGGCCGACCGCAACGGCTGCGTGCGCGAGGTGCTCGTCATCGCCGCCGCACTGTCCATTCAGGACCCACGCGAGCGGCCCGCCGAGAAGCAACAGGCGGCCGACGAGAAGCACGGGCGCTTCGCCGATCCGACGTCGGACTTCCTCACCTACCTCAACCTGTGGAACCACCTGCAGGAGCAGCAGAAGCAGCGCACGTCGAGCGGCTTTCGGCGGATGTGCCGCGACGAGTTCCTCAACTACCTGCGGGTGCGCGAGTGGCAGGACCTGTACGGCCAGCTGAAGCAGGTCGCCCGGACGCTCGACATCGCCGTCCCTACCGCGGTGGCGCAGCCCGATCCGGTGAAGCTGCATACCTCTCTGCTGGCCGGCCTGCTCTCGCACATCGGCCTCAAGGACCCCGCCAAGAACGAGTATCTCGGCGCACGCGGCACCAAGTTCGCTGTATTCCCCGGCTCGGCGCTGTTCCGCAGGCCGCCGCGCTGGGTGATGGCCGCCGAACTCGTGGAGACCTCCCGGCTGTGGGCCCGCATCAACGCCAGCATCGAGCCGGAGTGGGTGGAGCCGCTCGCGGGCCATCTGGTCAAGCGCGCGCACAGCGAACCGCACTGGAGTTCCAGGAACGGCGCGGCGATGGCGTACGAACGCGTGACCCTGTACGGCGTCCCGATCGTCGCCCAGCGCCGCGTGCTGCTCGGCCCGATCGACCCGCAACTGGCCCGGGAGCTGTTCATCCGCCATGCCCTCGTCGAGGGGGACTGGCACACCAACCATCGGTTCTTCCACGACAACCGGGCGCTGCTCACCGAGGTCGCCGAACTGGAGGAGCGGGCCCGCCGGCGCGACATCGTCGTCAGCGACGAGGTGCTGTTCGACTTCTACGACCAGCGCATCGGCGCCGACGTCGTGTCGGCGCGGCATTTCGACACGTGGTGGAAGCGCACCCGGCGCGAACGCCCGGATCTGCTCACGTTCACCCGCGAGTTGCTGCTCAACGCCGTCGCGAAGGGTTTCGACCCGGGCGGGTTCCCGGGCAGTTGGCGCTACGACGGCCTGGACCTGCCGCTGACCTACCGGTTCGAGCCGGGCGCGCCCGACGACGGCGTCATCGTCGACGTCCCGCTCGCGTTGCTGGCCCAGATCTCGGCCGGCCCGTTCGAGTGGCAGGTGCCGGGCCTGCGCGAGGAACTGGTGACCGCGCTCGTCCGGTCGCTGCCCAAACCGGTGCGGCGGCACTTCGTCCCGGTGCCGGACACCGTCGCCGAGGTGCTGGGCAGACTCGGCGGCTTGCGGGGGCCGCAGGGCGAAGCTGCGCGGGCCGGGCTTGCCGAAGACCCCACCGACGAGCCGCTGCTCGATGCACTGGAATACCAACTGTTGCGGCTCACCGGCGTCCAGATCGCCCGCGAGGACTGGGATTGGAGCCGCGTCCCCGAGCACCTGCGGATGTCGTTCCGGGTGCTGGACGGGAGCGGGCAGGTTCGCGGCCAGGGCCGCGACCTCACGGCGCTGAAGGCGTCGCTGCGGGGCGAGGTCCGCGCGGCGGTCTCGGCCGCGGGTTCCGAACTCGAGGTCGACGGCCTGAGCGACTGGACCATTGGCGAACTGCCGCGAACGGTGACGCGGGAATTCGCGGCCGCCAGCGGTGCCGAGGAACGAGGCGCCGCGGTCAAGCGGCCGCCTTCAGGCAGCCTTGCCGGCTTCTCCGTGACCGCGTACCCCGCGTTGGTGGATCGCGGCGAGTCCGTGTCCGTGCGGCTTTTCGAGACAACGGGGGAGCAGGCTGCCGCGATGTGGACCGGCACCCGCCGCCTGCTGCTGCTGACGATCCCGTCGCCGGTGCGCACGGTGGTGCAGCGGCTGTCGAACCACGCGAAGCTGGCGTTGGGCCGCAATCCGCACCGCGGCGTGCCCGACCTGCTCGACGACTGCGTGGCCGCGTCGCTGGACAAGCTCGTCGCCGACGCCGGCGGTCCGGCCTGGGACGCCGAGGGCTTCGCCGCCCTGCGGGACAAGGTGCGGCCGCACCTGGTCGGCACCGTGCTGGACACCGTCGGCAAGGTGACGCCGATCCTCGGGCTGGCCTATGCGGTCGAGCAGCGGCTTGCGGCGTTGCCGGCGAGCCCGTCCACAGCGGACGTGCGAGCGCAGCTGAGTGCGCTGGTGTACCGGGGATTCGTCACCGCAACAGGGTGGTGGCGGCTGCCCGACCTGCCGCGGTACCTGCGGGCGATCGAACGCCGGCTGGACCGCCTGGCCGCCGCACCCGCCCGCGACGCGCAACTGATGGACCAGATACACCACATCGAGCGGGAGTACCGGGAACTGCGCGGGCAGGTCCCGATGAGCGCCGACCTGCTGCAGATCCGATGGATGATCGAGGAACTGCGGGTGAGCCTGTTCGCGCAGAACCTCGGCACGCCGTACCCGATCTCGACGACGCGCATCTACCGGGCGATCGACGCCCTGCGGGCGTAGCGGCTACCGATCCGCACCTGCGCGCGACCGGTCGGCGGAACCTGGCCGACGAACCCTGGGATCCGTCAGAACAAACCCCGGCACCCAAGGATGCACGCCTCATGCGACGGATCGCACTCGCCCTACTCGCCGCCGCCCCGCTCGGCCTGCTCGCCGTGCCCACCTCGGCCGTGGCGGCGTCGACCACAGTCAACGGAACCGCCCGGCAGTGGGTGAACGTCCGAAGTGGACCGTCGACCACATCGCCGTCGGTGGGCAACCTCTCCGGCGGCCAGGTCGTCGCCATCGCGTGCCAGGAGGTCGGCGCGAATGTCAACGGCCCCGGTGGCGCGACGACGCTGTGGGACCGCATCGGTGACGGCCGGTACGTGTCGCACTCGTACGTCACGTCGATGACCGGTGTCCCGGCGCGCTGCGACGAGCTTCCGGTCGGCGCCAGCGCTCGGCAGTGGGTGAACGTCCGAAGTGGACCGTCGACCACATCACCGTCGGTGGGCAACCTCTCCGGCGGGCAGCAGGTGACGATCCTCTGCCAGGAGGTCGGCGCGAACGTCAACGGCCCCGGCGGCGCGACGACGCTGTGGGACCGCATCGGCGAGGGCCGCTACGTGTCGCACTCGTACCTCACCAACGTCACGGGGACGCCGAACCGCTGCAACTCGCGGGTGACCGAAGGCCTCGTGGACCCGCCCGTGCCGGCGCCGATCGCCGGCCTCACCGCCGAGCAGACGGCGTTCATCACCATGGTCGCGGGCCCGGCCCGGCACAGCTTCCGCGAGTACAAGGTGCCGGCGTCGGTGACGATGGCGCAGGCGATCCTGGAGTCCGGCTGGGGCCGCGGCGACATCCCGCGCACCGTGAACAACTACTTCGGCATGAAGTGTCCCGGTGGGCAGCCGACCGGGCTGGCGATGGCCTGCCGCGAGTTCCCGACCAGGGAGTGCGGCACCGGTGGGTGCTTCCCGACCACCGGAAGCTTCAAGGTGTACGCCTCGGTGCTGGAGTCGCTGCGCGACCACGCGCTGACGCTGTCCAGCCGGAGCCGCTACGCGCCGGCGTTCGCCTACTCGGACGCGCCGAACCAGTTCGCCGCCGAGGTGCACAAGGCCGGCTACGCCACCGATCCGAACTACACCACGCTGCTGACCGGAATCATGGCCAAGTACGACCTCTACCGTTACGACCGGTAGTCAGTTGATCGTGATCACCATCACGCCGGGTTCTTCGGAGCCCGGCGTGATTCTTGTTGGGTGACACCCTTACGGATCGGGATCAGGGACATCTCCGGTCTGCGATCCGGATGGCTGAAACGCGTCAATGGATGAGGCTGACGCCATGGTGATCCAGCAGGCAAGGCCGCGGGGGCGGACCACGATTCGCGGCGCTCAGGCCGTCAAGGCAAAGGCTTTTGAGACGACGGTGGCCGCGCCGCCCGCGCGGCCCCGACCGGTGCGGCTCGTGCCGCAGATCGCGGTGATGGTGAGCGCGGTCGCGATCTACTTCCTGGTGCGGGGGGCGACCGACAGCGCCGTTGCCGACGCGGTGCGTAACGCGCACAAGCTGGTGTCGCTGGAGAAGACGCTCGGCATCTACCACGAACCGGCGCTGCAGCACGCGCTGGCCAACTCCGAGCACGTGCGCACGGGGCTCAACTGGATGTACATCTGGGGCCACTGGCCGGTGATCGCGGTGACGCTGCTGTGGCTGGCACGCAGCCACCCCGACGTGTTCCGGCGCACCCGCAACGCCATGATGCTCTCCGGCGGCGTCGGGATGGTCATCTTCGCGACGTTCCCGGTGGCGCCGCCGCGGCTCGCCGACCTCGGGATGGCCGACACCGTGACGCTGACCTCGCACGCGTACCGGGTGCTGCAGCCGCACGTGTTCACCAACCAGTTCGCGGCGATGCCGAGCCTGCACGCCGGCTGGAACCTGCTGATCGGGTTGGCGATCGTGACCGCGGCGCGGCATCCGCTGCTGCGGCTGGTCGGGGTCCTGCTGCCGATGGCGATGGTGGCGGCCGTGGTGCTGACCGCCAACCACTACATCGTCGACGTGCTGGTGGGCACCGCCCTGACGTCGACCTGCTGGGTGCTGGTGCCGCGCCTCGGGCCGGCGTTCCGGCGGACCCGGACCTGGGTGGTTCACCGGATGCCGCTGCGCCGCCGCGAGTCGCTGATCGGTTGATCCGGCACGGTACTGCCGGGCCGGTTGTGTGGTCCCGCAGCCGATCCTGGTCGAGGAAGCGGCCGCCGCCGGCTGATTCGGGCTGCTAAAAATCTTGGTGGACTCGTGTCGAATCCGTCGAGGGTCGTCCGACGCGCTCGTAGAGACTGGTCGCGGCTGTGCGATCCGTGACGACGAGGAGATGGACGACCATGCGTTTCATGCTGCTGCTCAAGGGCGACCCGCAGATCGACGCCGACGGTGCCGGCTGGGAGGGTGCGGTTCCGGCCGGCCCTGACGGCCCGATGCCGCCCGAGGAGCTCATCGGTGCGATGTTGAAGTACAACGAGGAGCTGGTGAAGGCCGGCGTGCTACTGGCGGGCGAGGGGCTGTACGACAGCTCGCGCGGGTCGCGGGTGATCTACAAGGCGGGCAAGAAGTCCGTGGTCGACGGCCCGTTCGCGGAGGCCAAGGAGCTGGTGGCCGGGTTCTACATCATCCAGGTCAGCTCCAAGGAGGAGGCGATCGAGTGGGCGAAGCGCTGCCCGGTGGAGGTCGCCGTGCGAGGCACCGACATGGAGGCCGTCATCGAGGTGCGGCAGGTCCACGAGATGGCGGACCTCGCCACCGCCACCGATGAGCAGCGGGCGGCCGAGGCGCGCCTGAGGGAGCAGCTTCCCAACCAGTAGCTTCCGTCAGATCTGGGGTCCGGTGGTAGCTCTGGCTACCACCGGACCCCAAGATCTCGCCGCCGCGGCGGTCTTCGGCCGCCAGTCCCGCCGCCGGCGGGCGTCGGGCGCGTTGGCGTCCGGTTCGTACCCTGCGTGGTGTGTCGATCACTCGTGCTCGCCGGAGGCGCCGTTCGGTATGGCGGCGGGTGCGCCGGACGCACCCGTTGCTGCTGATCCTCGGGCTGGTGGGGCTGATCCTGCTGGTCCGGGAGGCGTGGTTGTACGCGTCGGCGCACCCGGTGATCGTGGGTGTGGGCGCGCTCGCCGCCACCGGCGTCGGCGTGTTCGTGCTGAGCCGCCGTCATCGGATGCGCCGGACGATCGCGGCCACCGACGGCATGACCGGCGCGCAGTTCGAGCACTACGTCGCCGGCCTGATGCGCCGCTCCGGGTTCCGCGCGGTGCGGGTCACCGGCCGCACGGCCGACCTCGGCGCCGACATCGTCGCGTCCACATCGGACGGCCGGCGGGTCGTGGTGCAGTGCAAGCGCTACGCCGGCAACGTCGGCAGCCCGCACGTCCAGCGCCTGAACGGCACGGCCTGGACGATCCACGGCGCCCAGGTCACCATGCTCGTCACCACGGGCCGCATCACGGCGAACGCGCGGGAGTTGGCCGGCCGCTGCGGCATCGTGCTCGTCGACCGCGACGCGCTCGCCACCTGGGCCTCCACCGGCAATCTCGGACGTCTGCTGTCGCCCCGGCGATAGCAGACGTTCAAGATCGCGGAAAAGGGCGTTGCCGAATCCCCTGCTCAGCCATAGGTTTACTGGGTATGAGCGTTACCGACGAACTCCTCGCCAATGCGGCCCGGTACGCCGCCTCCTTCGACAAGGGTGACCTGCCCCTGCCGCCCGCGCGCAAGGTCGCCGTGGTCGCCTGCATGGACGCCCGGCTCAACCCCTACGGGGTGCTCGGCCTCACGGAGGGCGACGCCCACGTCATCCGCAACGCCGGCGGCGTGATCACCGCCGACCAGCTGCGCAGCCTCGCGATCAGCCAGCGCCTCCTCGGCACCGAGGAGATCATCCTCATCCACCACACCGACTGCGGGATGCTCACCTTCACCGACGACCAGTTCAAGAACGACATCCAGGCCGACACGGGCCTGCGCCCGCCATGGGCGGCCGAGGCGTTCGGTGACATCGACGAGGATGTGCGACAGTCGATCAGGCGCATCAAGGCCGATCCATTCATTCCCCGCAAGGACTCGGTGCGCGGGTTCGTCTACGACGTCGCCACGGGCGGGCTGCGCGAAGTGAAGGAGTAGCTCATGGTGCTCTGGAAGCCCGACCCCACGTTCTATCCGTCGCCCCGGCAGGCGGTCGAGGCGCCCCCGGAGACGCTCGCCTACGTCGCGGCCTTCGACCGCAGCGAGGCTCAGCCCGACGCGATCGCGGTGCTCGACACCGACCCCGCCTCCGGCGACTACGGCCGCGTCGTCGGCTGGACCGACCTGCCGAACACGGGCGACGAGCTGCACCACTTCGGCTGGAACGCGTGCAGCAGCGCGCTGTGCCCGTACGCGCCGCACCCGCACGTGGAGCGGCGTTACCTCGTCGTTCCGGGGCTCAGGTCGTCGCGGATCTATGTTCTCGATGCGTTGGAGAACCCGCGGCAGCCGGAGATCGTGAAGATCATCGAACCCGACGAGCTGAGCAAGCGGGCCGGGTACTCCCGGCCGCACACCGTCCACTGTGGACCCGAGGGGATCTATGTGGCGTGCCTCGGCGGCGCCGACGGCAACGACGGCCCGGGCGGCGTGGCGCTGCTCGACCACACGTCGTTCGAGGTGCTCGGGCAGTGGGAGATCGACCGCGGCCCGCAGTACCTCGGGTACGACGTCTGGTGGCATCTCGGCCACGACGTCGTGGTCACCAGCGAGTGGGGCACACCGTCGATGATCGAGGACGGGCTCGTCGGCGAACTGCTGCTCGGCCGCCGCTACGGGCACGCCCTGCACTTCTGGGACCTGCGCAAGCGCCGCCACCGGCAGGTCGCCGAGCTGCCCGACCAGTACCAGATGTCGCTCGAACTGCGCCCGGCGCACGACCCGACGAAGGACTACGGCTTCGTCAACGCGGTGGTCAGCGTCGAGGACCTCTCGGCGTCGATCTGGCTCTGGCATCGCGACAACGACAGGGCCGACTTCCAGATCAGCAAGGTCATCGACATCCCGGCCGAGCCGGCCGCCGCCGATGAGCTGCCGCCGATCCTGCAACCGTTCGGCGCGGTGCCGCCGCTGGTCACCGACATCGACCTGACCGTCGACGACAAGACCCTCTACGTCAGCGCGTGGGGAACCGGGCAGTTGCACCGCTACGACGTCACCGACCCGTTCAAGCCGGCGCACTCCGGCACGGTCGATCTCGGCGGCATCGCCCGGCGGGCGGCCCACCCGGCCAGCCCCGACGAGCGGCTCGCCGGCGGACCGCAGATGGTCGAGGTGAGCCGCGACGGCAAGCGGGTCTACGTGACGAACTCGCTCTACGGATCCTGGGACGACCAGTTCTACCCGAACGGCGTCGGTGCGTGGGCGGCCCGGCTGGACGCCACCGGCGACCTGACGATCGACGAGAGGTTCTTCCCGCACGGCGACGACTTCCGCGGCCGTCGGGTGCACCAGGTGAGACTGCAGGGTGGCGACGCGTCGTCGGACTCGTACTGCTACCCGTGAGCGAGCGCAGCGAGCGAGCCATCAGCAGGGGACGTGACCGGCTCGCGGAGCGAGGCGGTCACGTCGAAGGCGGCGCCTCGCGGAGCGAGGCGCCGCCGTGAGCTGGGGTGCCGTAGCGGCGTTGATCGGGTTGGGCGCGTTCCACGGTCTCAACCCCGGCATGGGCTGGCTGTTCGCGGTGGCGATCGGGCTGCAGGAGCGTTCGCGGCGGGCGGTGCTGCGCGCGCTCGGTCCGATTGCGGCCGGGCACGCGGCGTCGGTGCTGGTGGTGGCGCTCGTCGTGAGCGCGGCCCGCTCGGTGGCGGCGGGCCGCGTCGTGGCGATCGCCGGCGGCGCCGTGCTCGTCGCGTTCGGGCTGTGGCGGACGCTGTCCAAGCGGCACTTCCGGTGGGCGGGCATGCGGTTGACGGCCGGGCAGCTCACCGCCTGGTCGTTCCTGATGTCCTCGCTGCACGGGGCGGGGCTCATGCTGGTGCCGGTGCTCGTCGCGGGATCCGGCGCCGCTTCCGGCGCTCATCACGCGGTGAGCGGTGCAGCGTCGTGGTGGGTCGGCCTGCTGGCGACGGCCGTGCACACGCTCGCGACCGCCACCGTCACCGGTGTGGTCGCGGTCCTCGTGTACGAGGTCATCGGGCTGCGCATCCTGCGCGTCGCGTGGATCAACCTGGACCGGGTCTGGGCGCTCGCCCTGGTCGGCGCCGGCCTGGCGACGCTCGCCCTAAACGTGTAGCGGCGTCGCCGCCCACAGCCCGGCCAGCTTCTCCGGCGGCTGCGGGCGGTGGTACAGAAAGCCCTGCGCGCGGCGGTAACCCAGCCGGCGCAGCAGCGCCGCCTGCTCCGGCGTCTCGATGCCCTCCGCGACGACGTCGAGGTCCAGGGCCTGCGCGATCTGGATCACCGCGGTGGCGACCGCCGCCTGACGCGTCACGGTGGTGATGCTCTCGACGAACGAGCGGTCGAGCTTCAGCGACGTGACGGGGCAGGTGAGGAGCAGGCCGAGCGACGACGCGGCGGTGCCGAAGTCGTCGAGGGCCAGCCGCACGCCGAGGGCGCGCAGCTCGTGCAGGGTGGCGAGGACCTCGCGACCGTTGAGCGCGGCGGTCTCGGTGACCTCGATGACCAGTCGCTCGGCGGGCAGCCCGGCGTCGGTGAGCGCCGCGGCCACCTCGTCGACGAATCCCGGCTCCTGCAACTGGCGCCCGGCCACGTTGACGTTCATCGAGACCGGCGCGGCGGCGCCGTGCTCGTCGGCCCAGGCCGCCGCCTGGCGGCACGCCTCGCGGAGCACCCACCGGCCCAGCGGCACCACCAGACCGGTGCGCTCGGCGACGGGGATGAACTGGGCCGGCGACACCATCGTGCCGTCGGGGAGGAACCAGCGCACCAGCGCCTCGGTGCCCACGATCCGCCCGTCGTCCATGCCGACGATGGGCTGGTAGACAAGGCGCAGCTCGCCGGCGCCGATGCCGTCGCGCAGCCGGGCGCCGAGTTCGGCGGTCTCCACCAGGCGGGTGCGCATCTCCGGCGCGTACCAGACCACGGTGCCCTTGCCGCGGTCCTTGCCCTCGTAGAGCGCTATGTCCGCGTCCCGCAGCAGGGCGTCCAGGTCGTCGCCGGGGCCGGCCCGGGCCGCCCCGACGCTGGCGTGCACGAGCAATGTCTGCGCACCCACGACGATCGGGGTGGACAGGTCGTCGAGGATCCGGCGGGCCGTCGCTTCCGGGTCCGCGCTGGTGAGGACGGCGAACTCGTCGCCACCGAAGCGGGCCACCAGGCCGCCTGCGGGCACGGCCGCGCGCATCCGCGCGGCGACCGCCACGAGCAGCTCGTCGCCGACGCCGTGACCGAGCGTGTCGTTGACGTTCTTGAAGTCGTCGAGGTCGACGAGCAGCAGGGCGGTGTCGCCGTCCGCTGGAGGCACCGGTGCCGCCAGTGCGGCCGCGACCTGCTCGCCGAAACCGGCGCGGTTGAGCAGTCGCGTGAGCGAGTCGTGCGTCGCCTGCTCGACCAGCCGGCCCTCGTGCTCGCGCAGTTCGCGCAGGGCGACCAGCTGCCGCCCGACGACAAGGCTGATCGTGCCCACCGCACCGGCCACCACGCCCCAGATCCGGATGCCCGCGTCGGCCGGCAGGCTGGCCAGCAGTGCGACCGACGTGAGCGTCGCCGCGATGTACGGCATGAGGCTGTAGCGCTTGTCCGGCCGCCGGGCGAACACACCGGGGTCGGCGCTGGCCTGCCGGTACTGGATCGCCGGCCCGGCCACCGCGACGATCGTCGGCAGCAGGCGGATCAGGAACGCGACAGGCCCGATCGGCTCGCCCGGCTGGAGCGGCGCGACGAACACCGGCACGCACTGCAGCAGCAGCGCGACGAGCATCGGGCCGGCCGCGAGCTGGGTGAGCGGCGCCGACCGGCTGAGCATCGTCCGGACACCGGCGAACAGGGTAAGCAGTACCACCGCCGATCCGGTGAGCACAGTCGTCAACCGGCCGCCGGACCCGGAGCCCAGCGAGTCCTGCCCCGAGACCGACGGGTCGAAGGCCAGGTACCAGGCGATCACCGCGCCACCGACGAGCACGGTGACCGAGTCCAGCCACCACCGCAGCCGCTCGCGGCCCGGTCCGGCGCCCGGGGAGTAGGTGAACATCACCACGGTGATCGCCGCGATCGCCACGCCGAAGCAACCGACCTGCACGGTGCTGCCGTCGAGCGCCTCCGGTCGGGGGTCGCGGACCGTGAGGACCGTGTGGACGATGTCGCCGAGGAAGATGAGCGCGGCGCCCAGGCTCACGGTCGTCCAGAACCGGCGGGCCGACCGGGTGATGCCGGCGACGCCGGCCACCCGCCAGGAGAGCACGGACAGCGCGAGGTCCGCGGGGACCTGGAGCACCCAGAGCAGCTCGACGCGGACCGCGAAGCCACCGATGTCGGAGAGGTAGAACAGGCAGCCGACCAGCGCGTAGCCGACGACGGCGAGCAGCACCGGATCGCGCCACGGCGACCGCGTAACGACTGCCCGTTCCACCCCGCCCCCCTCCGGTCGCCTGCGGTGGCGGATCGGCGCCGGGGTGGTTCACCTGAGGGTTACGCGGGGATGCGCACCGGCATCAGCATCGAGAACGTGGCGCTTTCGGGCCCGGCCGGGCGGAGCACCAGCGGGGTGATCGGACCGTCCAGTTCGAGGACCAGCTGGGGCTGGCCGGCCGCCGCGAGGGCCTGCAGCAGGAACTCGGGGTTCACGCCGACCCGCACGGCGCCGGGCGCCGGCCCGCCCGTCTCCACTCCCACCGTGTCGTCGGCGCCGATGGTGAGCACGGCGACCGGAACCGATCCGGCCGCGGTCAGGCCGCCGCGCAGGCCGGCGACGTCGACGGGGATGCGGCGGCCGGTGCTGCCGGGCAGCAGCCGGCGGTAGTCAGGAAAGTCGTACGGCAGCGCGGCGGCGGAGACCTCCCGCCCGCCGGCGCCGACCCGGACCCGCTCACCGTCGACGGCGACGGTTGCGGTCGCGGTGCCGGAAAGGAGCGGGCGTGCGTCGTCGAGAAGGGTGGCCGGGACGACCGCGCCGGCCTCCAGCGCGGCGCCGGCCTCGCACGCGGCCTCACCGTCGCCGGAGGCCGCCGGCGCGGCGGCGAACGCGAGGCGGAAGCGGTCGGTCGCGACCAGGCGCACCTGGTGCCGGCCGACCTCCACGAGCACGCCAGCCAGCGCGGGCAGCGCGGGATCGGTGCTGGTGGCGAACCGGACGGCATCGATGGCAGCGGCAAGTGCGGCGGACGGGACTGTCAGCGTGGTCATGCGGGGCTCCTCGAGCTCGATCAGGGCACGGACCCGGGAGAGCTCGCGACGGGCGTCGGCGACGCCGCGTTCCAGCCGGCGCAGGTGGGCGTCGAGCACCGCCGGCGCGTCGCCGGGGCGCGCGAGTACCCGGCAGATCTCCGCCAACGGCATGGACACCCGGCGCAGGCCGGCCACGATCCGGGCCGGCCGGACCTGATCGGCGGAGTACCAGCGGTAGCCGGTCTCCGGGTCGACGTACGCGGGCGGCAGAACGCCGGCCCGGTCGTAGAACCGCAGCGCGCTGATCGTCAGGCCGCTGGCCCGAGCGAGGTCGCCGATCGTGAACAGCTCACTCTCCACGATCGCGGATCCTGGGACCTGAACCCTGTCGAGGGTCAAGCCACTCGCGCCGCAGGACGGCGTACAGCTCGTCGTTGGTCCACTCGCCCTTCGCCCAGGTGCTCTCCACCAGCAGGCCCTCGCGGCGCATGCCGACCCGGCGCAACAGCGCGGCCGAGCGGACGTTGCGATCGTCGCAGTTCGCGCTGACCCGGTGCTTGTCGCGCTCGCGGAACAGGTACTCCAACAGTCGGCGGACGGCCTCGGTGGCGTAGCCGCGGCCCTGGCTGGCCGGCGCGAAGGTGAAGCCGATCTCGGCCTGGCGCGGATCGTCGGCCAGCGGGTGGGCGGCACAGTCGCCGATCAGCTCGCCCGACTCCCGCAGCGCCACGGCGAACTGGTACCACTCGCCGGGGGTGTCCGGGTGGATCTCCGCGAGCTCGGTGAGCATGACTTCGGCCTTCGCGAGCGGGAACGGCGGCTCCCAGCTCTGGTAGCGCGCGATCTCGGGGTCGCTGCGGTAGGCGGCGAACGCGGGCAGGTCGGCGGCCGTGAAGCGGCGCAGCACGACGCGCTCGGCGGCCAACTCGGTGAACTCCGCGTCTGTCATACCGCGCCCCCGCTCCGCGGTGTCGCGCCCCGACCGGGTGGCCGGAGCTTGATCATGCCCTCGCTTCGCTCGGTCATGCGGCGCGCACGATGCGGGCCGTCGCCGTGGCGGTGGCGAGCAGGTTGCCGCCGGCGTCGCTGAGGTCGCCGGCCAGGAACGCGACGGTGCCGCCGCGGTGCACGACCCGGCCGGTACCGATCAGCCGGCCCGGCCGCGCGGGGCGCAGGAAGTTGACCTTCAACTCCAGCGTGGGTGCGAACTCGCCCGGCTCGAGCGTGGCGACGAGGGCTGGGCCCATCGTGTCGTCGAGCATCGCCGCGAGGAAGCCGCCCTGGATGTTGCCCATCGGGTTGCGGAACGCGGGCCTGGCGTCGAAGGAGACCCGGATCGTGCCGGCGGCCGGATCGATCTCCTCGATCGCCCAGCCGAGCGTCTCGGCCGCCGGCGGCCCCGGGACGCGCCCGGCTATCGCGTCCCAGAACGGGCCGGTGCGGCCGGCGGCGACGGTGTCCATGTCCATGCGAATGTCCTAGCACGGGCCTGCGACAGTTCTGCGCCACCCGCTCATGGGAGCGCTCCCAAAGGCTGGGACCCGCTTGGTGGGGGTCGCCGTCTTAGTTACGGTCATCAATCAATTCAGCCGTTGCGGATGTCACCGGACCTCACCCCGCCCCCGCCCACGCCGGACCGCCCACAGCCGGCGTGGGCGGGCCCCTTCTGCCCGGCCCGGGCCGCGGAGAGTGACGCTACGAGCGGGGCGGCTCGGGATCCCGCGCAAGTACGGAGCGGCCGCCGTCTACCGGCACGGTGGCGCCGGTGATGAAGCCGGCGTCGTCGCCCAGCAGCAGGGCCACCGCCCCCGCTACCTCGTCGGCGCGGGCCACCCGGCCCAGCGGATGCAGCTGCGCCATCTCCGCCTCCACGGCCGCGGCACCGCTTGCGCCCAGCCCGGCGAGGTACTCGGTGTACCGCTGCGTGGCCACCGAGCCCGGGGCGACCGCGTTCACCCGGATGCCGTGCGGACCGTACTCGACGGCCAGCGCCCGGGTCAGCCCCTCGATCGCCGCCTTCGCGGTCACGTAGGGCAGGCAACCCGGGACGGCCCGCCGCGCCTGGTGCGACGAGACGTTGACGATCGCGCCCGGCGTTCCGGCGGCGAGGAACCGGCGCACCGCGACCGCGCACCCGACCACTGCGAGGCTCAGGTTCACCGCGATCAGGTCCAGCACCGTGCTCGTGGGTGCGGAGTGGACCGACGCGTCCCGGAACACCGCCGCGTTGTTCACCCAACCGCGCAGCGGAGCGGCGGCCTCGGCCCGGTCGGCCGCCTCCTCCACGAGGGACTCGTCGGCCGCGTCGCCGACCACCCCGACGAGGGACGGGCCGGACAACCAGGACAGCGCTTCCCCGTCGCGTTCGATGACCACGACGGTGCCGCCCCCGCGCACCAGGCGCTCGACGATGGCCCGGCCGATGCCCCGGCCACCGCCCGTGACCACGTACGAGTTCATGCGTCCTGACGCCCCGGTGCGACCCCGGTGACGAGGTAGACCACCTGCTGCGCCGCGCTCACCGCGTGATCGGCGTACCGCTCGTAGAAGCGGGCCAGCAGTGCGGCGTCGACGGCGGCCCTGACCTCGTGCTGCCAGTTGCCGAAGAGGACCTCGAACGTCTGCCGGTGCAGCTCGTCCATCTCGTCGTCGTCGGACTCCAGCTGTGCGGCGAGCGCGGCATCGCCGGTCTCCAGGACACCGGTGACCTTCCAGGCCAGCCGCTCCGCGACGTCGGCCATCCGGCGCGCGACCTGGGCGACCTCCGGCGGCACGGCGTTGACCGGGTGGCGCATCAGCATGATCTTCGCCACGTGCTCGGCGAGGGCGCCCATCCGTTCGAAGTCGGCGGCGACGTGCAGGCTGGCGAGCGCGAGGCGCAGGTCGGAGGCGACGGGTTGCTGCCGGACGAGCAGTTGGACGACGGTCTCCTCGATCTCTTCGCGGCGGCGGCGCAGGGAGTCGGCCACCTCGAGGGTCGTCGACGCCGCCGACAGGTCACCTTCCAGGAGGCTCGCGGTGGCCCAGCGCATCGCCGACGTCACGTCGGCGCCCATGACGACGAGCGAGCCGCGAAGGCCGTCGAGTTGTTCCCGGAACGATGCCCGCATCCAACACCCCCGGCGAGTGAGGTTACGCCCAGCGGCTGACGGGATTGAGCCACCTGCGTAGATGCGCCCTCTACGGCAGCCGATGTTCACCTTCCGTTCACGTCGGGCCGAGGCTGCGGCCATTTGCCGCTGCCAGCGTCGGACCGACAGCAGCTGAACAGAGAGGCAACCCTGAGGTGAACGGCACCCTACTGCGTAGGCGGTTTCTTGCTGGTGTGGCGGTCGCGGCGCTGGCCCTGGCCGGCTGCGGCGGCGGTGACGACGACTCCGGAAGCGGAAGCACCGGGGCCGACGACAAGTACTCCGGCCTCTCCGGATCTCTGAAGGCCACCGGCGCGAGTTTCCCGGACGCGTACTACCAGGAAGTGATCTCGGCGTTCAAGGATGTCGCGCCGGACCTGACGATCACCTACAACGCCACCGGATCGGGCACCGGCAAGAAGGACTTCGGGTCGAACCTGAACGACTTCGCCGGCACCGACAGCCTGGTCAAGGACACCGACGGCCCGGCCGCCGGCTCGTTCCTCTACGTGCCGACGGTCGCGGCGCCGATCACCGTGTCGTACAACCTGAGCGGCGTCGACAAGCTGCAGCTCAGCCCGGAGACGCTGGCGAAGATCTTCCAGCGGGACATCAAGACGTGGAACGACCCGGCCATCGCGGCCGACAACTCCGGCGTCACCCTGCCGAACAAGCCGATCACGGTGGCGCACCGCTCGGACGGTTCCGGCACGACCAGCAACTTCACCAAGTACCTGAACGCCGCGGCGAAGGACGTCTGGAAGCTCGGCAGCGGCGACACCGTGAAGTGGCCGACCGACACCCAGGGCGGCGAGAAGAACACCGGTGTGGCGACGCTGATCAAGAACGGTGACGGCACGATCGGCTACGTCGACCTGAGCGACGCCAAGGCCAGCGGCCTGAAGTTCGCGTCGATCAAGAACAAGGAGGGCAGGTTCGTCGCCCCGACGCTCGACGGGGCGAAGGCGGCCCTCGCCGGTGCCACGGTCAAGGACGACGTGTCCTACGACCCGCTGAACGCGGCCGGCGCCGACTCGTACCCGATCACCTCGCCGACCTACCTCATCGTGCGCACCAAGTACGACGACGCGAAGAAGGCCGAGGCGGTCAAGGGCTTCATCACCTACCTGCTGGGCGACGGCACGAAGCTGGCCGAGGAGGTCAACTTCGCTCCGCTGCCGGACACGCTGAAGACCAGGGCGCTGGCCCAGCTGGACAAGATCACGAGCTGACGACCAGCGTGCGCCGGCCGGGGTGGGGTCCCGCGGATCCCACTCCGGCCGCGCCGGCGAAGGAGTCCCGTTGACAGACACCGCTACCAGGCGACGGCCGCCCCGCGTCACCGACCGGACCGCGTTCACCTTCCGGGGCGGCGGCGTACGGGCCGACCGCCTGTTCCAGGCGATCTGCGTCGCGGCCGGCCTGATGGTGCTGGCGATCCTCGCGCTCATCCTGATCAGCACCGCCAACCAGGCCTGGCCGGCCTTCCGCGACGAGGGCCTGAGCTTCATCGGCACCGACGACTGGGCCCCCAACAACGGCAAGTTCGGTGCGCTCGCGCTGATCTACGGCACCGTCGTCGTCTCGATCATCGCGTTGGTCCTCGCGGTTCCGGTGTCGATCGGGATCGCGCTGTTCCTCACCGAGGTCGCCCACCCGCGGCTGCGGGTCTGGGTCGTCACCGTCATCGACCTGCTGGCCGCGACGCCGTCGGTGGTGTTCGGTCTGTGGGGGATCATCTGGCTCGCGCCGAAGCTGGTGCCGATCTACCAATGGTTCCACGACGTGTTCGGGGGCATCCCGGTGCTGGGCAGCCTGTTCGGCCAGCCGGTCAGCAACGGATACACGTTCATGACGGCGGGCCTCATCGTCGCCATCATGATCATGCCGATCATCACGTCGATCACCCGCGAGGTGTACGGCACCGTTCCGAGCCTGGACAAGCAGGCCGCGTACGCGCTCGGCGCGACCCGCTGGGAAATGATCAAGGGTGCGGTCTTCCCGCACAGCTTCGGCGGCATGGTCGGCGCGGCGATGCTCGGGCTCGGCCGGGCGATGGGCGAGACCATCGCGATCGCCCTGGTGATCGGCGCGGCCGTGCAGATCACCCCGAACCTGTACGCGTCCGGCGAGGCGATGCCGTCGATCATCGTCCGGCAGTGGGGCGAATCGAGCGGCGTGCACACGTCGGCGCTCGTCGGCCTCGGCGTGGTGCTGTTCGCGATCACGGTACTCGTCAACTACGTCGCGCGCTTCGTGGTGCGCCGCGCCGAGCAGCGGATGAGGGGAGCCACGGCATGACCGTTGAAAAGCTCGACCTGACGAGGTCAGCGCTGCCGCTTCGCCGCCGGCTCACCGATCGCGTGGCGAGCGGGCTGATCGTCGGCGCGGTCCTGCTCGCGCTCCTGCCGCTGGCTCTGGTCACCTACCAGGTGGTCAAGGCCGGCGCCGGCGCGCTGAGCTGGGACTTCCTCACCGACGACATTCCGAACTCGTTCCGCCGCAGGGGCGGTGGCATGGCGCCCGCGATCGTCGGCACGCTCGTCATCACGGGTGCGGCCGCCCTGATGGCCATCCCGCTCGGCGTGCTCGGCGCGATCTACCTGAACGAGTACGGCAAGACCAAGCCGCTGGCCCGGTTCATCCGGACGATGGCCGACGTGATGACCGGTGTGCCGTCGATCGTCATGGGCCTGTTCATCTACGTCGTCTGGGTGCTGACGTTCGAGGAGCGGTCGGGCTTCGCCGGCGCCCTCGCGCTGGCCTGCCTCATGCTGCCCGTGGTCATCCGGAGCACGGAGGAGATCCTGCGCCTGGTGCCCGACGAGTTGCGGGCCGCGAGCCTCGCGCTCGGCGCCCGGCGGTGGCGTACCACGCTGACAGTCGTGCTGCCGGCGGCCATCTCCGGCATCACCAGCGGCGCGCTGCTGGCCATCGCCCGCGCCGCCGGCGAGACCGCGCCGCTGATCGTGACGGCGGGCGTCACGTACGCGGTCAACCCGAACCTGTTCGACGGGGAGAACACGGCGCTGCCGGCGCAGATCTACCGCAACGCCACCCAGCCGTTCGAGGCCGCGCAGGAGCGGGCCTGGGGCGCGGCGCTGACCCTCGTCGTCATCGTGCTGCTGTTCACGATCATCGCCCGGGCCATCTCCGCCCGGTTCGCCATCAAGGAGCACTGAGCATGAGTAACGTCAGCGAACGGCCGGGCGTCCAGATCGCGTACACACCGCCAGAGGTGCAGTCGGACATCGCGGCGGCGGAACCCGTTGCCGAGGCGCCCGCGCTGATCGACCTCGAGAACGTCAGCGTGTTCTACGGCAGCTTCGAGGCCGTGCG
>Ga0207678_10001835_pt1 | contig 19491 bp, 17 predicted proteins | sample KBSC63metaG_FD_184319 | JGI IMG/M metagenome (GOLD analysis project Ga0207678, IMG submission 184319) | Corn rhizosphere microbial communities from Kellogg Biological Station, Michigan, USA - KBS C6-3 metaG (SPAdes) (version 2) | ecosystem: Host-associated > Plants > Roots > Rhizosphere > Soil ...
GAATTCCAGAGACACGAGCTTGCACACAACTCGATCGCGCGCTCGCGTGTGGGTTTCTCGATGAAGCGGCGCACTCGACGCGCCGGCGAGCCGGGTACGGCGTCTCCGGGCTCGATGTACCCGAAGCCAGGATCGGGACGGGTGGGAACTATGCCGACGGTCACCAATCCGTGGTGTTTGCGAGCAACGTCCACTGCGCGCTCGAGCGTCGCGCGAAATTCCGGTTCGTCTGCGATCGCCCAGTCTGCGTGCACGCAGATCATCACGGTCTCGGGCCCAGCGCGTCGCGCGATCTCGGCTGCTGCGAATGCAAGCGCCGCTGCCGTGCCGGCCGGCCGAGGCTCCGGGACGATATTGGCGCGTGACAGCTCCGGCACAGCGGCGCAGATCGGATCGACGAGCGATGCGTTTGTGAGTACGAGAGTGCGCTCATGCGGAACCAGTTCGTGCATGCGCTGGAGCGTCGCGACGAGCAACGGTCGCTCGTCAACGAGCGGAAGCAGTTGCTTTGGCCGCTCCGGCGTGCTGAGCGGCCAGAACCGCGAACCTATGCCTCCGGCGAGCACGACACTCCAGACCGGCTCCGTCATTCGTCCTCGGCACCCTCGATGCCGGTCAGGCGCGCCACAAGCGCGTACAATTTCTTCGGACTGAATGGCTTGGTGACGAATGCGTTGGCTCCGCTCGCCAACGCTGCGCGCTCCTGTTCATCCTGGCCCGCCGCTGTGAGAATGATTGCGGGTATATCACTGCGCAGCGTACCACGCAGGTCCTGCAGTACGTCGAGCCCGGTTCGCTCCGGCATCATGAGATCGAGCACGACCAGATCGAACCGCGTGTCGCCCGCGTGAAGCGATTCGATCGCCTCGCGCCCATCGAATGCGAGCGTGACGTCGAACGGTCCCGCCTCGAGCTTCATCTTGATGATGCGACCAATGTGCGGCTCGTCGTCCGCGACGAGTACTTGCTTGCGCTGCTGTGCGCTTTCTGTTGCCAACGAACTGTTCCTAGACCAACGCGGCCATCGAAGACCGGTATTGTCTGAGGTCGTACAGCAGATCGGCGAGCGCTACGTCAGCGGTCGCGGAGACAAACAACAGCGCCTGGTCGGATAGCCGCAACACGACGCCGTAGCCGCGCTCGAATTCGAGCACCGCCAGGGCGGCCGTTCCGGATCCGGCAGCGTCGCCCAGCTGGCTGGCCGCGGTGGCCACCGCCGGCACGCGGGCGGCCAGCGCTTCCGCGCGGTTCTGAGCCGTATCGTGCGTCTCGATCAGGAGGCCATCGGCGCCCAGAATCACGACCGCTTCAACCCCCGGGCGGTTCTGGATCGCTTCCGTCAACTCGCGTAGTGTCGCCATGCGTTGAAAAGTACCGTCCCGACGGCTATTCTACGAGGCTACGCCACGGGGAATTCTGCTCTCTGGCGGGTACCTCCATTTCTAACCGCTCCGCTTCAGCGCATGCACCTACGCTATCCCGCCGCGGCGGCCGCGGCCATTGTCGGCCTTGCGCTCGCCACAGGCTGTAAGGACACGAACATACTTCAGGCGGATCTGCCTGTGGTTACGGATACGCTCGTCGCGTATGCCTTGAGCGGTACCTCCGCCAGCCTGCCGAGCGCGCTGTCAGTGACCATTCGATCGACTGTTCGAGTGGATGGCACGGGTTCTTTCGACGTTGGGTTCGACTTCGACAGCACGGGCCGGGTGGTGGTGAGTCCGGTGCGGGTGCTGGTGAATCAACTTTCCGGTGCTCCGCAGGTCGGAATCCAGACGATGTTCACGACTCCGTACGACAGCATCAAGAGGGCGCCGGGCGGCTACTACCGTCCGGATACGGCCATCGTCGTGTCGCCGGGCCAGCCGTTCGTGCTGCTGGTCAACGGCCGGACGACGGCGAGCTCGATCTGTATCTACGATCCGGCGCCCACCCTGTACGCGAAGGTCGTGATCGACAGCACCAAACCGACCACCACGCGCGCGATCTACATGCGGGTGACGACCGATCCGAACTGCGGCTACAGATCGCTGGTGCCCGGCCTTCCATCGAACTGACCACCCGTGCACGACTTACATCTGCTTCGTGAGAAACCCGAGACTGTCCGCGACGCGCTGAGCCGTCGCAACATGCTGGAGTCGAGCGGCGCGCTCGTGGATCATGCGCTCGCGCTCGACGCCGAGCGTCGATCGATCATCCAGCGTGTCGAGGAGATCAAGGCGAATCGCAATGCGGTGACGCAGCAAGTCGCCAAACTGAAGCGCGCAGGTGAGGATGCAGAGTCCTTGATCGCCGAAGGCAGAGCGCTCGGCGACGAGATAGACGCGTTGCAGATGCATCTGACTTCGACGGAAGAAGAATTGTCGGCGGTCGTGCTGCAGATTCCGAATGTGCCGCTTGCGGACGTTCCAGCCGGCGGAGAGGAGAACAACACGGTGGTCAGAACGTGGGGAACTCCGCGCGCGCCTGAGGGCGTGCTGCCGCACTGGGAGATCGGTGCGAAGCTCGGGCTCATCGATCTGGAGCGCGGCGCCAAGATAAGCGGTTCCGGTTTCATCGTGTATCGCGGCGAGGGCGCTCGCCTGGTACGCTCACTGATGAACCTCATGCTCGACACGCACACGCGCGAGCACGGATATCAGGAGACCTGGGTTCCCGCAGTTGTCAATCGCGAGTCGATGACGGGCACGGCGCAGTTCCCCAAGTTCGAGGATGAGCAGTACGGCCTGAGCGACGAGGAACTGTTTCTCATTCCGACCGCGGAAGTTCCGCTCACCAATCTCTATCGTGACGAGATAATTCCCGAGTCGGATCTGCCGCGGACATTCACCGCGTATTCGCCCTGCTTCCGGCGCGAGGCTGGAGCGCATGGCAAGGACACGCGTGGTCTGCTTCGCGTGCATCAGTTCGACAAGGTCGAGCTGGTGCGGTACGCGCATCCGGACCGGTCGCTGGAAGAGCACGAGCTGATCACCGCACACGCAGAGCGGATCCTGCAATTGCTCGAATTGCCGTACCGGGTCTTGCTGCTCGCCGCAGGAGACACCGGGTTCGCGAGTGCCAAGACGTACGATCTCGAGGCGTTTTCACCCGGCGTCGGGAAGTGGCTCGAGGTTTCGTCGTCCAGCAACTTCATGGATTTTCAGGGACGGCGCGCCAACATTCGCTATCGCCCTACGGCTGGCGGGAAGCCACGTTTCGTTCACACGCTCAACGCATCCGGGCTTGCGTTTCCGCGCATCATCGCGGCCATTCTCGAGCAGCATCAGAACGCGGACGGAACGGTTCGTGTGCCGGCGGCGCTCGAACCGTATTTCGGCGCGTCGGTGATAAAGTAGAGCGTGCGCCGCTCCACGCCGCTGTGGGCAGTTGTATTCGGCGTGGTTGCGCTGCTCACGTGGTACGTGTTCTACATGCGAAGTGTGGTGACCGACCTGCGCGCCGAGGCGTCGCGCGTTGGCAAGATGTACGCACGCGTGTACGACGCGCTGAGCGATCCCAACACTGACGCGACCACCGCGCTGCAGGACCTGTCGGCCCTGATGCGGGAATCCGGCGTACCGATCATAGTTACTGACGCGCGTGGATCGGTCACCGCATCCGCGAACTTGCCGAAGGACATTCTGGGCAGCAACGCACGGATCGCGCAGTACGCGCGCGAGCTCGCACGTGAAAACAGGCCGGTTGTCGAGCCCGGCGTTGGGACAGTGTATTTCGGCAACACGAGACTGGTGGAAGGGCTTCGCATCATTCCGGCCTTGCAGGCTCTGCTGATCGCAATGTTCCTGACTGCCGGGATATACGCATTGCGAACGCGTGGTCGAGCCGACCGGGAGCAGATCTGGGCGGGAATGGCGCGGGAATCAGCGCACCAGCTCGGCACGCCGCTTTCGAGCATGAGCGGATGGATCGAGCTGTTGCGCGATCACGACTCGGGCGACCCCGTGATGGCGCACGCGCTCGCTCACATGGACGGCGACCTGGAGCGATTGCGACGTGTCGCGTTCCGCTTCGAGCGGATCGGCCGTCCGCCGCGACGCGAAAAGGTGGACGTGGGTGACGTCGTGGAGCGCGTAGCGACGTACTTTCGTGCCCGCGTGCCGACGCTGGCAAAGGCTGTTACGATACGATCGGTGCGCCGCGGCGGATCGCTCGTCGTGGACGGAGATCCGGTTCTGCTCGAGTGGGCGATCGAGTCTCTGGCCAAGAACGCGATCGACGCACTCGCCGGACGTGGCGGACGTGTTACACTATCTGTACAGGAACTGCCGGAAGGGCGAGTCCGCGTCAGAGTGAAGGACAACGGACCTGGCGTTCCGCGTGAGTTGAGGAAGCGAATCTTCGACGCGGGATTTTCCACCAAGGAGAAGGGGTGGGGAATCGGCCTCTCCCTCGCCAGGCGCATAGTCACCGAAGGACATGACGGGCGGCTGCTGCTGCAATCCGGCACGCGTGGCGCGACGTTTGACATAATTCTGGATCATGAATCGACAAGTTGATACCGAGCCCCTCGCCGGACTGAACACGGCCCAGCGAGAGGCGGTGCTGCATTTTGAAGGACCGATGCTCGTCCTCGCCGGAGCCGGCTCCGGAAAGACGCGCGTGCTCACCACGCGCATCGCGCGGCTGGTCGAGCATCATGGGGTTGATCCGTCGCGGATCCTCGCCGTGACGTTCACCAACAAGGCCGCCGGCGAGATGCGCGACCGAATTGCCCGCCTGCTCGGTTACGAGCCAAAGGGCATGTGGTGCGGAACGTTCCACGCCATTGGTGCGCGCCTCTTGAGATCGCACGCCGCGGCAGTCGGGCGAGCGCCGAACTTCACGATCTACGACGAGGATGACAACGTCGCCGTCATCAAGCGCGTGATGGAAGGTGCGGGAATATCCACTAAGGCGTGGTCGGCAAAAGTCGTAGCGTCGCTGATTTCGGATGCAAAGAACGCGCTCGTCACTCCGGAGGAGTACGCGTCGCTGGCAATGGATCCCGTGTCGCGCAATGCGTCAGTCGTGTACCGCAATCTCGAAACGGCACTTCGGAACGCGAATGCGGTGACATTCGACGATCTGCTGACACTGCCCGTGGAACTGCTGTCACGCGACGAATCGCTCCGGCGCCGTCTCAGCGAACGCTTCCAGTTCATTCTCGTCGACGAGTATCAGGACACCAACCGCGCCCAGTATCAGTTCATCAAGCTGCTGGGTGGAGAGCATTCCAATGTCGTCGTGGTCGGCGACGACGATCAGTCGATCTATGGATGGCGCGGCGCGGACATCCGAAATATCCTGGACTTCGAGCGCGAGTTTCCCGACGCGCGCGTGGTGCGCCTGGAGGAGAATTATCGCTCGACGCCCAATATTCTCGAAGTCGCGAACGCCGCCATCAGCGCCAACGTCGGGCGGAAGGGCAAGACATTGCGGGCTACGCGGCCGGCGGGCGAGCGCGCGACCGTCACGGCTACACTCGACGATCGCGACGAAGCAGACTGGGTAGTCGAGGAAATCATGTCGCGCATGTCGTCCGAGAATCGCACAGCGCGCGATTTCGCAATTCTGTACCGTACGAATGCGCAGAGCCGCACTCTGGAAGATGCGCTGCGTAATCATGCGCTGCCGTACCGACTCGTAGGCGCGGTCCGGTTCTATGATCGGCGCGAGATCCGCGACCTCATGGCGTATCTCAAGCTCATTGCCAACCCATCGGACAACGAAGCATTCCGGCGCGCGGTTGCGGTGCCAAAGCGGGGCCTGGGCGACACAACAGTAGAGACGCTGGCCGGCATCGCGCAGGGAGCGGGTGTGTCGATGCTCCAGGCTGCGTCTGATCCCGATCTGTTGACGGCGTTACGCCCTGCTGCGCGTTCAGGGCTCGCTGCTTTCGCGGAGCTGATCGGTCGCTTTCGTGACATGGCGCGCGAGGCGAGCGTGGATGAGCTGCTGCGCGACCTCGTCGAGGCTCTGCGCTTTGGCGATTACCTGCGGGCGGACAGCCCGGAACAGGCGCGCGACCGTATCGAGAACGTGACTGCACTCATCGATGGCGCGGCAGAGACGGTTATCGACGAGGGCGGCGAAGTCGGGCTCACGCCGCTCGATCACTTCCTGCAGCGGGCGATGCTCGTCGCCGGCACGGACCAGTTGGATCCATCCGCCGAGGCAGTGACGCTGATGACGATGCACAACGCCAAGGGTCTGGAATATCCTGTCGTGTTCATCACCGGGATGGAAGACGGCCTGTTTCCGACCTCGCAGGCCTTCGATGATCCGGCGAAAATGGAAGAGGAGCGACGCCTGTTCTACGTCGGGATAACGCGCGCGGAAGAGAAGCTGTATCTCACGCACTCCGAGAGCCGGCGCCGCAACGGCGAGATCGTCGGCGCGATTCCGTCCCGCTTTCTCCGCGATATTCCCAATGGAATGCTGGAGGAGCGCGGAACGATACGGGCGAAGACCAGCGGCCGGCACTCCTGGGCGGATTCCGTACGGCGCAAAACGCACGAGGTGCCGCAGTGGCGGCAGGCGAAACGCGACTGGGAAGCCGAATCGCAGGACGAGCCCGCGTACATGCGGGGCGAGCGCGTTCGTCACGCGATCTTCGGCACCGGGACGATCGCCGAGATCGGCGGCAATGGACGCGATGTGAAGGCGACGATCACGTTCGACGATGAGGGAGTTGGACTGAAGACCATCAAGCTGGCGTACACCAAGCTCGAGAGAGAGTAAGACAATGGCGGTAACCGAAACCGACATCCGCAAGATCGCCGACCTCGCGCGATTGTCGCTGGCCGATGAGGAAGTTCCGGCCATGACGGCGCAGCTCAACAGCATTCTCGCGCACATGGATGTGCTCACGCGAGTGGACACGACAAAGATCACGGAGGCCGGAGAGGACGCAATTACATCCGCCATCGCGCTGGCCCGCGACTTGAAGAGTGCCGGTGCTCCTCTACGGGGCGATGCCGTGGCGCCGTTCCCGATGAACACCACGACGCCGATGCTGGCGCCCGATTCGGAGGATGGTTTCATCCTCGTTCCACGTCTTTCGACGCACGAGGACATGTAGTGCGAAACATCATCGACATGACCAACGACGCGGCGGTGCGCGCAGCCGACCCGCGATTCGGTCGGGATGGACTCAACATCGTGGTGGCGACCAACCAGGAGTCGTCACTCGCGAACGCGGAACGTGTCGCGCTCGCGTACGGGCGGGGCGATCCGATGACGTTGCCCGGGATGGCGATAGCTGTCAAGGACAACATCGCGACGCTCGACATGCCGACCACCTGTGGATCGCGGATTCTGTCTGGATACATGAGTCCATACGAGGCGACTGCGATCACCAGGCTTCGCGCGCAGGGCGCCGTCGTCGTGGCGAAGACCAACATGGACGAGTTTGCCATGGGGTCTTCGACCGAAACCAGCGCCTACGGACCAACGCGCAACCCAGTCGATCCCACGCGGAGCCCGGGTGGCTCATCCGGCGGTTCGGCAGCAGCTGTTGCCGCGGGAATCACCGAGATCGCACTCGGCTCCGAGACCGGCGGAAGCGTGAGGCAACCAGCTGCGTTCTGCGGCGTCGTCGGTGTGAAGCCGACGTATGGTCGCATCAGTCGTTTCGGTCTCGTCGCGTTCGGTTCTTCGCTCGACCAGATTGGCGTATTCGCTCGCTCGGTGCGCAACGCCGCAATAGCGACCTATGCCATGGCTGGCGGCGATCTCAATGACTCGACGTGCGCCGACGTACCGGTACCGCCGATGCCGGAGCCGGTAGAGGCCTATCGTGGACGCACGCTGGACGGCGTCACCATCGGAATCCCGGCGGAATATTTTCCGCCGTCGCTCGACGCCGATGTTCGTGCACGTTGCGATGTCGCGATCGAGGTACTCCGGGGCCTCGGCGCGAAGATCGTCGACGTGTCGCTACCGCATACGGAGCTCGCGATTCCCGTTTACTACATAATCGCACCGGCAGAGGCGTCGTCCAACCTCGCGCGCTTCGATGGTGTGCGTTACGGTCCGCGTGCCGCCGATGTCACGGATCTGCGTGAGATGTACCAGGCGACGCGGAGCCGCGGATTCGGCGCTGAAGTCAAGCGTCGCATTCTCATCGGCACCTATGTGTTGTCGCACGGATACTACGATGCATACTACAAGAAGGCACAGAGCGTGCGCGCACTGATCACGCGGGATTTCGACGCAGTGTTCGGGTCGGGTGTGGACGCGCTGTTCACGCCGACGACGCCGACCCCCGCATTCAAGATCGGAGCCGTGACCGACCCGTACGAGATGTACATGAGCGATATCTTCACCGTCACAGCCAATCTCTCCGGGATTCCCGCCATCTCGCTGCCGATTGGCAGGGTTGGCGGACTTCCCATCGGCGGTCAGATCATGACTCGTCACTTCGACGAGCCCCGCATGTTCCACGTCGCCGCGGCCCTCGAAGCAGCACTCGGCGGGGAGGCGCACGCATGACGGATTGGAGCCAGAAGTACGAGATGGTCGTCGGACTCGAGGTGCACGTGCAGCTCAAGACGCGATCCAAGATGTTCTGCGGCTGTTCTGCCGATTTCGGAGCGCCGCCGAACGTCAACACCTGTCCCGTTTGTCTTGCGCTGCCGGGAGCGCTGCCGGTGATCAACGCCGAGGCGGTACGGCTCGCCTTGCGCGCCGCCATTGCGCTCGACTTCACTATCAATCTGAAGTCGGTCTTCGCACGTAAGAACTATTTCTATCCCGATCTGCCGAAAGGCTATCAGATATCCCAGTACGATCAGCCGATTGCGGTGCGCGGAACGCTGCGTGTCAGAACCCCGGGAGAAGCGGCAACGCACGACATCGCGATCACGCGCCTTCACATGGAGGAGGATGCCGGCAAGTCCGTCCACGATCGCTATCCGCGCAAGACTGCGATAGACCTGAACCGGGCTGGAGTTCCGCTGATCGAGATCGTGAGTGAGCCCGACATCCGTTCAGCGGCGGAAGCGGGGGCGTACCTGCGCACGCTCAAACAGATCCTCGAATATGCCGGCGTGAGCGACGTGAGCATGGAAGAGGGGAGTCTTCGCGTCGATGCGAACGTGAGCGCGCGTCTCCACGGTGCGACCGAGCTCGGGACGAAGACCGAGGTCAAGAATGTAAATTCGTTCTCCGCCGTCGAGCGATCGCTTCAGAGCGAATTCGAACGGCAGTGCGCGATGCTGGATCGCGGCGAGGTCGTGCGTCAGGAGACGATGATCTGGGATGCATCGCGCGGCACGGTTCGTCCGGCAAGGTCGAAGGAGGAGAGTCACGACTACCGCTACTTTCCCGATCCCGATCTACCGCCGTTGATTCTGGACCCCGACTATGTCGCGCGACTTCGTCACACGCTGCCGGAGATGCCGCAACAGCTGCGGCAGCGCTTCACCACAGAGTTTGGTCTCAATGAAGCGGAGCTGGACGCAGTGACCGCGGAGTCCTCCCTTGCTGCTTACTTCGAGGGTGTGGCACGCGCACACGGCGACGCGAAGGCCGCTGCAAAGTGGATGATGGGCGAGCTTGCCGCGGCACTCAATGAAACAGGAACCGGCATCCGTGATTTTCCCGTGCGCGCGCCACAGCTCGCTGAATTGCTCGACATGGTACGCGATGGCAAGCTGAGCCACACGGCCGCAAAGGGCGTATTTGCGACCATGCGCAGCAGCGGAAAGTCAGCCCCTGTCGTCGCAGCCGAGATGGCCGTGACTCAGGTCGGCGACGATTCCCAGATCGAGCAGTGGATCGAGGAAGTGTTCGCCGAATTGCCTGCCGAGACGTCGCGATTCCGCGCCGGAGAGAAGAAATTGACCGGTGTGCTGGTCGGCGCTGTCATGAAGAAGTCGAAGGGACGCGCAGATCCAAAGAAAGTGAACGCGTTGTTGAGCAAGGTCGCGGGGTAGGCGCGCCTCGACCCTCAGTCACTCGGTCGGATAGATGGGTGCGCCGAGCTTTTCGTGATAGGCGAGGTCACTCTCCGGTAGTCCGAACTTGCGGTCCGCTTCATCACGGATCATGAGTTCGCCGCCGCCGCGGCGTAGCGCGGCGCGGCGCACCTGCTTCGCCTCTCTGAGTGCGACGTCGCCTGACGGATCGAGCGCGTACGGAGCGGACTCGCTCATTCTGTTGAACAGATCGAGTATGAAGTCGTACGACCGCGTCATGTACGCGCCGACTTCGTCGTTTGCGAGATCCCAGCGGCTCTTCTCGGATATCAACTGGAATGCTCGTTGCCACGAATCCGTATCCGTGACGTATACCATCCCGCGGAAGATTCTGCGGTTGGTGTGCGTGCTGAATATCGTTGGGCTGAGAATCCGGTCGAGATGGAAATCTGCGCGCGAGTGGTCCAGCAGGATGAGCTCACGCGCACGGTGCGGTGAATCACCGCCGAGGTGGGTCTCGAATCGGCTTTCCCAGTAACTGTGACCGATGGAAGAAGTTGTCGACGTTACCGTGAGCTGCTTCGGAACGAAGTAGTTGTGCGCCACCGAGTCGGCCGCGAGATGCGCAAGATATCCCAGTGCAAACGCGCGCATTCGGCCGTCGCTGGCGAGATCGTGGATTTCATAGCCGACCTTCCACGAGTGACAGTGCCGACCCGCTTCTGCGTACTTCTTGGCGATGCTGGTGTCCGCGGCGATCGATCCATACAGGAAGTCGTACGGAAATGCCTCGAGCAGCTCCGCGATCGTGCCCGGAAGCATGGACAGCGAGCGCAGCACGGCATCACCCAGAAACACGTGCGTGCCTGGAGTCCAGGCATGCGCGGTTCTGGGTGTGAGCAGGAGCAGCAGCACTGTCAGTGCCGCTGCTCCCCAAATACTAAATGCCCAGCCGCCGGCGCCGGCGGCGAATCGATTTGCGGAGATCCTGCAATTCCCCCGAGACAGTGTCCTCGACTGCAGCCTTTGCCGCGTCGAAATAATCACGCAACTGTTCGCCGACACCGTCCAGCGATATGTCCTCAGCCATTTCCATCCCGCGGTCGTAACCGCGTCGTGCGCCGCGCGCGGCCTTCCGCGCCATGCCAGCGCCCGCGACTCCGGCGAGCGAGGCGAGTTCTGCTCCGCGGCCGGCCAGACCCATTCCTCGTCGCATCGAGCCGCGGCCCGGCCTGCCGGCGCGGAACAACAGGGTAACACCGATCCCGACGGTGAGTCCGATCAGTGCAGCAGTAAGGAGATCGAGATCTTCCTCATGCGAGACCTCCGCGCCTCCGCGACGTGGTCCGCGGCCGGAGCGGGGCGTCCGTGCCGCTGTTGTCGGCCGAGCTTCCGTGTCTGTCATCGCCATCCTCGAATTCCTCCGTGTTGTCGAAAACCTGCGCCAGTCCGGTCCGGACACCGTGTACCGTCGATGCGGTAGTCACGAATGCGGATTCGGCCTCGTCCTGTACGACTTCGATCAGCGCGTTGAACTCGTCGAGCCTCGCCTCGGCTTCCTTCACCGCCTTGAGCAGCCGCGCATTCGCGGCGGCTACCGTCTGCTGGACCTGACGCACGTCTCCCTTGACGATCGCGACGATCTCTCGCGCATCCTCGGTCACGATACTCGCGCTCCTCACGAGCGGAGCGACATCACCGTAAACGCGATCCAGCAGATCGTTCACCTTCTTGTACGTCTTCCTGAAGTTCCACGCTGCCGGAACCAGACCCACCGCGAGCACCAGCAAGGCGATCGTGGTGAGCCCGCTCGCGACCGAGGTGATCTTCTCGAAGGTGCTGGTCACTGCCGGCACCTGCTTGGTGACGAGCGTGTCGGGAAGAACGTGCGCGACCTGAATCAGCAGCGCGGTTACGTGCGTCATGTCGTACATAGGCACCGATGGTGCAAGGGAAGGGCCAGTTCTGGTTACCCTGTAAATTGCCACGCGGACGGCCAATCTGGACGTCCCGGCCCTATATTGTCGCCAATACCATGACCGCTGTCCAATACATCGTAGAGGGCGGGCACCGGCTTTCCGGTAGCATCCGCCCCTCCGGCAACAAGAACGCCGCACTTCCGATCGTGGCCGCCGCGCTCCTCTCGAGCAAGCCGGTCCGCCTTACGAACGTACCCCGAATACGGGATCTCGAAACGCTGGTCGAGCTGCTGCGATCGGTTGGCGCGTCGGCTGAGTGGACCGAGCGAAACACGCTCGATATCTCGGCACCGGATCTCCGTCCCGAAGGGCTCGACCCCGCGCTATGCGTCCGCATACGTGCCTCGATCCTGCTTGCCGCACCGCTGCTGGCGCGCTGCGGCACCGCGACGCTCCCGGCACCGGGCGGCGATGTCATCGGCCGCCGCCGTCTCGACACACACTTTCTCGCCATGTCACAGCTCGGCGTCACAGTGAGGGATGAGGACGGTTATCACATGACTGTCGACCGCATCACCGGCGCGGACGTCTTTCTGGATGAGCCGAGTGTGACTGGCACGGAGAACGCGCTGATTCTCGCAGCCGCCGCGGAAGGAATCACTGTCCTCCGAAACGCCGCCAGCGAGCCGCACGTTCAGGATCTCGCACACTTCCTGGTCGCGCTCGGATCGCGCATCGAAGGAATCGGCACGAACACGATCACCGTGTACGGCGACCGAACGCTCGGCGAGACCGCGATTACGCACGAGATCGGCCCGGATCATATCGAGGTGGGCTCGTTCATCGGACTTGCAGCCGTCACGCATTCCGAGATTCGGGTCGTCGATGCGGGTGTCGCGCATCTGCGCTCGACGCTCATGGGATTCGAGCGGCTCGGGATTCGCTGCCGCATCGAAGGCCGCGACCTGATAGTCCCCGCGGATCAGGAGCTCGTGATACACAAGGACTTCGGCGGACACATCCCCAAGCTCGAAGACCAGCCGTGGCCCGCGTTTCCGGCAGACACGATGTCGATCGCGATAGTTGCAGCGACGCAATGCGACGGCGTGATCCTGATCCACGAGAAGATGTTCGAGTCACGTCTCTTCTTCGTGGACAGATTAATCGGGATGGGCGCGAATATCGTGCTGTGCGATCCGCATCGTTGCATAGTGAGCGGACCGAGCGCTCTGCGTGGATCGACCATGGAGTCGCCGGATATCCGCGCCGGCATGGCAATGCTCCTTGCCGCGCTATGTGCCCGCGGAAAGAGCACCATCAACAACGTCACGCAGATCGAGCGCGGTTACGAGCGGATCGATGAGCGCCTCAACGCACTCGGCGCACGCGTCACGCGCGTCGGCGACCGACGGCAGTAGAGCAGGCTGTGCAAACTGGAACGATCGAGGAAGTAGCGGAGTTTGCGGAGTTCGGGATCCAGGCCTTCACGACGACCCGCGCAGCTGGCACTTTCGGGTTGTCGGGAACGGATCCCGTCGGAGAGGTGATGGGCCGCTGGACGGCGTTGCTGACGGAAATCGGCGCACGCGGAATCTGCGTGGCCCCCCAGGTCCACGGCGACACGGTTCTGGCACACGCCAATCCGTGGGATGGATTTCTGAGAACGCGTCCCGCCGACGGCCACGCGACCCAGGAGCGTGGCCTCGCCCTGGCGGTCACGATCGCCGACTGCGCGCCTGTCTTCCTCGCCCACCCGTCCGGAGCGGTCGCGATAGTCCATTCCGGGTGGCGCGGCACTGAAGCGCGGATCATCCATCAGGCGATCCGGGTACTGGGCCGCGCTGGTCTTGCGCCGGACGAGCTGCGTGTCCACATCGGGCCGGCAATTTGCGGTCGTTGCTACGAGGTGTCCGCGGATGTCAGGGCTCGGCTGACCGGTGAGGCCTCCAACCGACCCGGCAACGTGGACATCAGATCGCTGATAGCGGAGCAGGCGGCCGAGGCCGGGATTGGACGGGTTTCGGTGTCGCCGTCCTGCACCAGATGCGACAACGAATCGTTCTTCTCGCACCGGGCAGGCGACGCCGGTCGGCAGATCGCCGTTATAGTTGCTAAACAGTAGTTTCTGAAATATATTTCCAGGTTCCTGTGGAACCGAAGGACCACCCTTTTACCTAGCAAATGCCCGAAACAGAAACCCTAACCGGCACGACCGAGCACGCTCTTACCGCGCGGGAAAAGCGCGACATGCAACGTGCGCAGCTGCGGCCGCTTGCCAACCTCCGCCCAGAACTGTACGACGAAGACGACTACTCGAGCGACGAGCTCGAGGCCATGATGGCGATGTACAACGGAACCATGGCGTCCATCGAGGAAGGCGAGATCGTAAACGCCAAGGTCCTCGATATCCGCGACAACATGGTGATCCTGGACATCGGCTTCAAGTCGGAGGGAACGATCCCTCTCGAAGAGTTCAAGGACATGCCCGAGCTCAAGGCGGGCGATTCCGTTGAAGTTCTCCTCGAGCACCTCGAGGACATGGAGGGTTCGGTCGTCCTTTCCAAGAAGAAGGCCGACTTCATGCGCGTCTGGGAGCGCATCCGCGTCGCGTACGAGAGCGATCAGCCGGTGGCGGGAATTCTCACCAAGAAGATCAAGGGCGGTGTCGTCGTCGATCTCATGGGTGTGGACGCCTTCCTGCCAGGCTCGCAGATCGCGCTTCGCCGCGTTCCGAACGTGGACGAGCTGCTCGGGCAGACTTTCGACTTCAAGATCATCAAGCTCAACAAGCGCCGCCGCAACATCGTCGTTTCGCGCCGCGTGATTCTCGAGCAGGAGCGCGCAGGCAAGCGCGAGCGCTTGATGAAGGAGCTTCAGAAGGATCAGATCCGAAAGGGCATCGTCAAGAACATCACCGACTTCGGTGCGTTCATCGATCTCGGCGGCGTGGACGGACTGCTCCACATCACCGACATGTCGTACGGCCGCGTCACGCATCCGTCCGAGATGGTGCACATCGGGCAGGAGCTCGAGGTCAAGGTGCTGGACATCGATTGGGAGCGCGAGCGCATCTCGCTCGGCCTCAAGCAGCTCCAGAGCTATCCATGGCAGGACGTCGCCGACAAGTACCCGGTCGGCACGCGCGTGTCGGGCAAGGTCGTATCGATCACCAACTACGGCGCGTTCATCGAGCTGGAGCCGGGCATCGAAGGCCTCGTTCACATCAGCGAGATGAGCTGGACGCGCAACGTTCGTCATCCAAGCAAGATCGTTTCGATCGGCGAGACCATCGAGGCGGTGGTGCTCAAGGTCGATCCGTCGGAAGAGAAGATCTCGCTCGGCATGAAGCAGACCGAGGAAGATCCATGGATGACGCTGCCGCAGCGTTATCCGATCGGCATGCGTCTCACGGGCAAGGTTCGCAACCTCACGAGCTTCGGCGCGTTCGTCGAGATCGAGCCGGGCATCGATGGTCTGATTCACGTCTCCGACATGAGCTGGACGCGTCGCGTGCAGCATCCGTCGGAAGTGATCAAGAAGGGCGATACGGTGGACGTGGTGGTGCTCAACATCGATCCGGAGAACAAGCGCATCTCGCTCGGCCTCAAGCAGGCTGTCGAGGATCCGTGGCTCCGCATTGGTGAGACGTACCCCGTCGGCACCGAGCTGCGTGGACACGTCGTTCGCCTGATGGACAAGGGCGTCGTGGTGGACATCGGCAACGACATCGAAGGATTCGTTCCAAACAGCCAGCTCAACTTCGGCAATCCGGTCAACAGTCCGGCTGACATCGTGTACGAAGCGATGAATCTGGACCTGCGTGTGTTGGAAGTGGATCCAATCCACCGGCGCATAGTTCTCGCGGTCACTGCAATTCCAGAGGAGCAGCCACCGCGTCCGGCCGAGCCGAGCAAGGTGATTCCGATGGAGACCGAGGAGTACAGCGTATCGGATTATGCTGCCGAGATTCCGGCAGTTCTTCCGGCAACGTACGACGAAGAGTAATTAATGACGATGCGCGATAAGCTCGCGCTTCTGGAGCAACGCCGCGCCGAGTCTGAACTCGGTGGCGGCGTTGCTCGTATAGAGGCACAGCACAGGAAGGGAAAACTCTCCGCACGCGAACGGATCGATCTGCTGCTCGACGAGGGGTCGTTCACCGAGCTCGACCGGTTCGTCGTTCACCGCAGCACCGACTTCGGCCTGGAAGAGCAGAAGTACTACGGCGACGGTGTCATCACCGGATGGGGCCGCATCGACGGCCGGCAGGTGTACGTGTTCTCGCAGGACTTCACCGTATTTGGCGGATCGCTATCGGAATCGTTCGCCGAGAAGATCGTCAAGGTGATGGATCTAGCGATGCGGAACGGCGCACCGGTGATCGGGCTCAACGATTCGGGCGGCGCGCGCATTCAGGAAGGCGTGGTGTCGCTCGGCGGCTACGCGGAGATATTTCTGCGCAACACGCTGGCGTCTGGCGTGATTCCGCAGATATCGGCGATTCTGGGGCCGTGTGCCGGTGGCGCGGTTTACTCTCCCGCGATAACCGACTTCACGTACATGGTTCGACACACGTCGTACATGTTCGTGACCGGCCCCAACGTGGTGAAGACCGTGACGCACGAAGACGTCACGATGGACGAGCTCGGCGGTGCCGACACGCACATGATGAAGTCGGGCGTGTCGCACTTCACGTACGACAGCGAGCCGGAGTGCATCGCTGCCATTCGTGACCTCATGCGGTTCATTCCATCGAACAACATCGACGAGCCGCCGCGTGGCGCGGGCACCGATCCGCGCGACCGGCGTGACGAAGCGTTGCTCGACATCGTGCCGGACAACGCCAACAAGCCGTACGACATGCACGACGTGTTACGTCGCATCATCGATGACGGCGAGTTTTACGAAGTGCAACGCGAATTCGCGGAGAACATCATCTGCGGCTTCGCACACCTGGGCGGGTTCAGCGTCGGAATCGTTGCGAATCAGCCGGCAATGCTGGCCGGCGTGCTCGACATCAACGCGTCGGTGAAGGCTGCACGCTTCATCAGATTCTGCGACGCGTTCAACATTCCAGTCGTGACGTTCGTCGACGTGCCAGGCTTTCTGCCGGGCGTCGGGCAGGAGCATGGCGGGATCATCAAGCATGGTGCGAAGTTGCTGTTCGCGTATTGCGAGGCGACGGTACCCAAGCTGACAGTCATCACGCGCAAGGCCTACGGCGGCGCGTACGACGTGATGAGCTCCAAGCACATCCGGGGCGACTTCAATGTCGCGTGGCCCACGGCAGAGATCGCCGTCATGGGGCCGAAGGGCGCTGTGGAGATTCTCTTCCGGAAGGACATCGTCGGCAGTTCCGATCCCGTCGCCGCGACTGATAAGAAGATTGCCGAGTACGTGGAAAAGTTCGCGCATCCGTACGTGGCGGCTGGCCGCGGTTACATCGACGACATCATCGACCCGCGAGATACGAGGCCGGCACTCATCGACGCGCTTGAAAGTCTGCGCGGCAAGCGGGACAAGAATCCGCCGAAGAAGCACGGAAACATACCGCTCTGATGTTCCAATCCGTTCTCATAGCAAATCGCGGCGAGATCGCGCTGCGCGTGATCCGTGGCTGTCGTGAGCTTGGCGTGCGCTCGATCGCAGTGTACAGCGACGCCGATGCGGGTGCACCGCACGTGCGTGCTGCCGATGCCGCCGTCAACATCGGCCCCGCGCCGTCATCGCAGAGCTATCTGCTCGGCGATCGCATAATCGAGGCTGCGCTCAGCGAGGGCGCAGAGGCGATCCATCCCGGCTACGGATTCCTGTCCGAGCGCGAATGGTTCGCTCGCGCCGTTCGCGATGCGGGTCTCGTGTTCATTGGACCACCGGCTGAAGCAATCGCGGCAATGGGCAGCAAGACCGCGGCGCGTACGCTTGCCGTCGCGCACGGCGTTCCCGTGGTACCGGGCACCACCGAATCGATCGCCGACGCGGAGCACGCCGCCGAGATAGCGTCAAAGTTCGGTTATCCGGTATTGCTCAAGGCCGCTGCGGGCGGCGGCGGGAAGGGCATGCGTGTAGTCCGGGAGCCTTCGGAAATCGCCGGCTCGTTTGACGCCGCGCGACGCGAGGCGAAGAATGCATTCGGCGACGATGCAGTCTATCTCGAGAAGTACATCGAGGGTCCACGCCACGTCGAGATCCAGATCATCGGCGACATGCACGGGAACATGGTTCACCTCGGCGAGCGGGAGTGTTCGGTGCAGCGCCGTCATCAGAAGATGATCGAGGAAGCACCGAGCGTTGCGGTGAGTCCGGAGCTGCGCGCCGAGATGGGCGCGACAGCGGTGCGTGCCGCGCGCGCGGCGGGTTACGTTAATGCTGGCACATGCGAGTTCCTGCTCGCGCGCGACGGTAGCTACTACTTCCTGGAGATGAACACCCGGCTCCAGGTCGAGCATCCCGTCACGGAGCTGGTGACGGGAATCGATCTCGTTCACTGGCAGTTGCGCGTCGCATCTGGTGAGCCGCTCGGCTTCGCTCAGGACGACATCTCCCCGAAGGGTTGGGCGATGGAATGCCGCATAACGAGCGAGGATCCGGCCAACGACTTCCTGCCATCGACGGGGCGCGTCTCGTATCTGCATCTTCCCTCGGGCCCCGGTGTGCGCTGGGATGGCGGCATCGAGATCGGCAGCGACGTGTCCCTGCATTACGACCCGATGCTCGCGAAGTTGATAGTTCACGCGCCCAACCGCGAGCTTGCGGTCGAGCGAATGCACCGCGCGCTGTCCGAGCTTGTAATCGGCGGCGTGGAAACATCGCGTGAATTCCACCTGCGTGTGATGGAAGATTCGGAGTTTCGTGCGGGCGCGATCGAGATCCAGTGGCTCGAGCGTCGGCTTGCCTCGCTCACCACGGACGCGGGCACCGAAGATGGTGCAATGCTCGCTGCGTTGGCTGCTGCGTTGCTCGTGGAATCCGAGTCGGGTGTGCGCGCAGCCGCACCGTCGCAGCGGGAGAGCGCTGTGTCCGCGTGGCAACGCGCCGGACGTCAGGAATCGATCGGTTAGTGTCACGCACCGTAAGCCTCACGATCGATACGATCGCTGCCGGCGGTGATGGTGTCGCCCGCAACGAGGGGCTTGTCGTGTTCGTTCCACGCACCGCTCCGGGTGATGTGATAACCGCGAGCGTGTCCGGGAAGGGTCACTTCGCGCGCGGGTCGCTGCGCGCTATCCTGCGGCCCTCAGCGGTGCGGATAGAGGCGCCGTGTCCGCATTACACCCGCGATCGCTGCGGCGGCTGCCAGATTCAGCACATTCAGTACTCTGCGCAACTCGACGCCAAGCAGCGCATCATTGCAGACGCGATGCGGCGGATCGGCAAGCGCGATATCACGCCGCCCGAGGTCGTGCCGAGCACCGAAGAGTGGCGCTATCGGGCCAAGCTGACGCTTGCCATGCGGCGTCGTTCCGGTGGATGGATCGCCGGATTGCACCCGTATGACGATCCCGGCCGGGTGTTCGCGTTGTCGGATTGTCCGATAACAGACCGCCGCGTCGTCGCTGCGTGGCGTGAGTTGCTGGAGGCGTCGGAGTTCTTCCCGGACGCAACATCGTTGCGCGGGAGTGTGCGCTGGACCGACGATGGTCCGACGTTCGTGCTGATTGGCGCCACCC
>Ga0207678_10001838_pt1 | contig 19469 bp, 14 predicted proteins | sample KBSC63metaG_FD_184319 | JGI IMG/M metagenome (GOLD analysis project Ga0207678, IMG submission 184319) | Corn rhizosphere microbial communities from Kellogg Biological Station, Michigan, USA - KBS C6-3 metaG (SPAdes) (version 2) | ecosystem: Host-associated > Plants > Roots > Rhizosphere > Soil ...
CTGGCCCGCGCCCGGGCAGGCCCGTTTGGCCGACGGGCCTGCCACCATCGAGACCTACACCGTCACCCACCGCCGGGACGGCCGCCGCACCGGGATCGTCGTCGGCCGGCTCGACCGCGACGGGCGCCGCTTCGTCGCCAAGAGCGGGGACCCGAGCCTGGAGGACCTGCTCAGCACCGCGAAAGAGCCGATCGGCCAGGCGGTTTACGTCCGGTCGTTCGGCTTCGGTAACCGCGTCGCCACCAGCCGGGAGCGGATGGACGAGCTGTTCCCGCCGGAGCCGCCGGTGCTGCGCGAGGCGTACGAGCACGTGCTGGTCCGCCGGGACGGCCACCTGCTCGAGGTCACCATCAACCGCCCCGAGTCCAGGAACAGCCTGCACCCGATGGCGAACGACGAACTCGACCACGTCTTCGACGCCTACTTCGCCGACGACGACCTGTGGGTCGCGATCCTGACCGGGGCGGGGGAGAAGGCCTTCTCCGCAGGCAACGACCTGGTCTACTCCGCCTCGGGTAAGCCCATGTGGGTGCCGAAGAACGGTTTCGCCGGGCTGACCAGCCGGGCCACCCTGCCCAAGCCGGTCATCGCCGCGGTCAACGGCTTCGCCATGGGCGGCGGCTGCGAGATCGCACTGGCCTGCCACCTGGTCGTGGCCGACACCACGGCCCAGTTCGCGCTCAGCGAGGTCAGGGTCGGCCTGGTCGCCGGGGCCGGCGGCCTGATCAGGCTGCCCCGTACCGTGCCGCCTAAGGTCGCCACCGAGATGATCCTCACCGCCCGCCGCCTGTCCGCCGACGAGGCCCTGGCCTACGGCCTGGTCAACCGCGTCGTCCCGGCCGGGACCGCGCTCGACGGCGCCCGCGCCCTGGCCGCCGGGATCCTGGAGGGCTCGCCCACCTCGGTGCGCGTCTCGCTGCGGATCATGGAGGAAACCCGCGGCATCGCCGACGTGGTCGAGGCCGTCAACTACCCGAGCGCGGCCCTCGACGACCTCATGGCCAGCGACGACGCCCTCGAAGGCGTGACCGCGTTCGCGGCCAAACGCCGCCCCCGCTGGCGCAACCGCTAACCACCGCGCTCCTGATGCGGCCTATGCCAACCCCAGAGCAGCGCCTCGGAGGCTCTGCGGTGCCCCTGCGTCAGTCACATCGGCACCGTCAGTCACGCTGGCAGAAGACCATTGCGGTGCGGGCACCCGTTTCCATGATCGTGTGCAGTTAGGCGTCATATTTGAGGCCTAACTGCACACGATCACTGATGCGCGGGCAGGAAAGCGTCGCGCCCCCCAGTGGCGCAACCGGTAGCGGTCAGGACGTCGGATGCTCGATCACGGCGTCGGGGCCCGGGTAGATGAGCCTGGTCTTGCCGTCGTCGAACTTCACCAGGTAGGGAGGCGTTCCCTCGTCGCCGTGCACCTCGACGATCTCGCCGTTCTTGTCCGGGTGCCCGACGATGCTGCCGTGAATGCAGATGCGGTCGCCAATCGTTGCCTGCATGTCAGGACCTCCTCGTCGCGAGCGGTGCCTACAGGCTGGCACCTACCACCCTAGGCACTTGGCACCGTGATGCAACGCCCTACCCGTCGCGCAGGGCGGTCTTGAGGATCTTGCCGGACGGGCCCTTGGGCAGCTCGGCCATGAACCGGATCTCCCGCGGGTACTTGTACGCCGCGAGCCGCTCCCGGGTGTAGGCGATGATCTCCGCGGCGGTCGCCGACGCGCCCGGGCGCAGCGCCACCACGGCCACGACCTCCTCGCCGAGCCGCTCGTCCGGCTTGCCGATCACGGCCGCCTCACTGATCGCCGGGTGGGCGTACAGAACCTCCTCGATCTCCCGCGGGTAGACGTTGTAGCCGCCGCGGATGACCAGGTCCTTGGCCCGGTCGACGATGAAGTAGAAGCCGTCGGAGTCCACGTAACCCAGGTCGCCGGAGTGCAGCCAGCCGCCCCGCAGCGTCTCCGCGGTGGCCTCGGGCCGCCCCAGGTAGCCCTTCATCACGTTGTGCCCGCGGATCCAGATCTCGCCGACGTGCTCACGCCCGGGCGGCAGCGGCCGGCCCTGGGCGTCCGCGACACGCATCCGCACCCCCCACATCGGCTTGCCGATGGACAGCACCTTCCGGTCACCCGGCCGGTTGAACGAGCACGAGCTCGCGGTCTCGGTCATCCCGTAGCCCTCGAGCACCTCGATGCCGAACTTCTCCTCGAACGTCCTCATGATGTCTTCGGCCAGCGACGCGCCGCCGGACACCGCGACCCGCAGCGCCGACAAGTCGCGGCCGGCGATGTCCAGCTGGGCCAGGGCGTGCAGCATGGTCGGCACGCCGCCGATCACCGTGCACCGGTCGGCCTCGAGCACGTCCAGCACCGCGCCGGGCTGGAAGCGCGGCACGATGGACAGGCAGCCGCCGTGCCGGACGAACACGTTGATCACCGACGACAGCCCGAATACATGGAAGAACGGCAGCACCGCCAGCACCACGTCGTCGCTGCGCACGCCGAACAGCCCGCCCGCCACCGTGCTGTTCATGTAGAGCTGGAAGTGGGTGAGCTCGGCGCCCTTCGGCCGGCCCGTGGTGCCGCTGGTGTAGACGAGCACGGCGGTGTCATCGGCGTCGCGGGCGACCACGTCCCCGCCCGGCTCCTCCAGCGGCGCGCTGCTGATCAGCTCGAGAACCGACCTGGTGCCGTCCGGCACCGGCCCGTCGCCCATGCTGACCAGGTACAGCGGGACCCCGGTCGTCTCGCAGGCCTTGGCCGCCTCGGCGTGCATGCCCTCGAACCCGATCAGCAGGCTCGCCGCCGAGTCGGTCAGGTGGTACTCGAGCTCGGGCGCCACCAGCAGCGGGTTCAGCGGCAGCACCACGAGCCCCGCCTTGAGCGCGCCGAAGTACCCGATGAGGAACTGCGGGATGTTCGGCAGCTGCATCGCCACCACCTGGCCGGGGGCAAGGCCTGCCTCCTGCAGCCCGGCCGCGAACCGGCCCGACAGCTCGTCGAGCTCGCGGTACGTGGTCGTGGTCCCGGCGAAGCGGCAGGCTGGGGCGTCTGGCGCGGCCAGGGTCGCTTCGGTCAGGATGGTCGCAAGGTTGAAGCTCATCCTCGCCCCAATCGCCAGTCTGGGCAATTCCGGTAAGTGAGACATATATTAAGTGTGTATCACCACCTTGCCTAGGCTCTCGCGGCGACGGAGGGAACGGCGATGTACCTCGCTCGTGGCGGACTCAGGGGACCCGGCGACTCCGCCCCTTCTGATTCGGGGGGATCAGGGTTTAGCCCGCCCGGAGCCAGCCGAGCCCGAGGCGGGGGGCGGCCGGCTCCCAGGCTGCTGCTGACCGAGCCCATCCGCGGCCTGGCCGACCTGACCGCGCTGCTGCTGGCCGCGCCGGCCCTGCTGACCGCCCCGCGCGGCGACGGGCACGGGGTGCTGGTCTTCCCCGGCCTGCTGGCCGGCGACGCGAGCACCGTGCCGCTGCGCGCCTTCCTGCGCTGGCTCGGCTACGACGTCCGCGGCTGGGCCCTCGGCCGTAACCAGGGCCCGACCGAGGCGGTGCTGGCCGGCCTGCCCCGGGCCGTTCTCGATCATTCCGAACGGACCGGGCGTCCCGTCTCCCTGATCGGCTGGAGCCTGGGCGGCATTTACGCCAGGGAAATGGCCCGTCGTCATCCCGGCCGGGTGCGTCAGGTCATCACGCTGGGCAGCCCTTACGCCATGCACGACCCGCGGCAGACCTACGCCTACGGCCCTTACCAGCAGTTCAGCTCCAGGCACGCGCTGGACCGCAAGCTGCCCAGCCGGGAGCAGCGGGCCCGGCCCGTCAGTGTGCCGTCCACGGCGGTCTACTCCCGCTGGGACGGCGTGGTGCCCTGGCAGGCGTGCGTGGAGCCGGAGACGGCGCTGCACCAGAACGTCGAGGTCCGGTGCAGCCACGTCGGCTTCGGCGTGGACCCCGCGACGCTCTGGCTGATCGCCGACCGGCTGGCCGCCCCGGATCAGGGTCCGGGCCAGCGGGTCCCGTTCCGGCCGCCGCTGGCCTTTCGGCCCCTGTACCCGCGATGAAGCCGTAGGAAGGATCAGCACATGCAGCAGCTCTCCGGACTCGATGCCTCCTTCCTCGCCCTGGAGACGGCCAACACCACCGGGCACGTCGGCGGGCTGAGCGTGCTCGACCCCAGGGACGCCCCCGAGCCGCTCACGCTGGCCCGGCTCACCGAGGTCATGGCCGAACGGCTGCCGCTCGTGCCCGTGCTCCGGCGCAAGCTGCTCAACGTGCCGTTCGGCCTGGACCAGCCCTACTGGGTCGACGACGCGGACTTCGACATCGAGTACCACGTCCGGGAGATCGCGCTGCCACGCCCGGGCTCGGATGCCCAGCTGGACGAGCAGGTCAGCCGGCTGCACGCCCGCCCGCTCGATCGCAGCCGGCCGCTGTGGGAGCTCTACCTGATCACCGGGCTGGCCAAGAATCGCGCCGCCGTCTACACCAAGATCCACCACGCCGCGATCGACGGGGCCTCCGGCGCCGAGCTGCTGACCGTCCTGTTCGACCTCACGCCGGACGGCCGCGAGCTGCCCCCGGCCGAGCCGTTCCGGCCCGCCGCCGCGCCGGCCCTGCCCGTCCTGGCCGTCAAGGCGGCCGCCCGGCTGGCCTGGCGCCCGGTGCAGACGGTGCTGGTCACCAACGAGCTCGTCAAGGTGCTGCCGACCCTGGCCCCGGCGGTGAATACGCTGGTCGGCGGCATGCTCGGGCTGAACCGCGGCGACGGTTCCGTGATCGCGACCCGGCCCGGGCGGGCGCCCGCGACGCCGTTCAACCGGCCGATCACGCCGCACCGCCGGTTCGCCTTCCGCAGCGTCAGCCTGGACACGGTCAAGGCCGTGAAGAACGTCTTCGGCGTGTCGGTGAACGACGTCGTGATGGCCATGTGCGCCGGGGCGCTGCGCCGCTGGCTCCTCGACCACGACGCGCTGCCCGATCAGCCGCTGGTGGCGATGATCCCGGTGTCCGTCCGGGATCCGGCCGACAAGGGAGCGCTGGGCAACCGGGTATCCGCGATGCTGGCCCCGCTGCCCACCAGCGTCACCGATCCTGGCCTGCGGCTGGATATCGTCCATTCCGCGACGAAGGTGGCCAAGGCTCAGCAGGCCGCGATCCCGCAGGGCCTGGTCGACCAGATCAGCGACTTCGCCGTGCCGGCGCTGACCGCGCGGGCGGCCCGGGTGGTGTTCGCCACCGGCGTGCTGCACCGGCTGCCGCCGTTCAACGTGACCATCTCCAACGTCCCCGGCCCGAACGTCCCGGTCTACATGTGCGGCGCCCGGCTGCTCGCGCACTACCCGGTCTCGGTGGTCACCGACGGCCAGGGGCTGAACATCACCCTGGTCGGCTACCTCGGCCAGCTGCACTTTGGCCTGGTCAGCTCCCGCGAGCTGGTGCCGGACCTCGACACCCTGGCCGGCTACCTGACCGACGAGCTCGCCCTGCTGGTCGAGGCGGCCGAGAAGCGTGCCGCCGAGCAAACCGAGCAATGATCGACGACGTCGGCAGAGTGCTACCCGAGGGGACCGGGCCGCCGGCCACCATCCCGGGCCCGATCTTCGCGGCGGCCGTGGACACCTTCGTGGCCGGTCAGCGGCTGGACATGCGGTCGCTGGCCCGCCGCGTCGGCGTGGCCCGCGCCACGCTGTACCGGCGGGCCGGCAACCGGGAACAGCTGCTGGACCAGGTGCTCTGGTGGCGGGCCCGCCTTCTGCTCGCCGACCAGGTCCGGGCCAGCGCTCATCTGGGCGGGACGGACCGGCTCACCGCCGTGATCGGCGGCGTCCTGCGCGGCATCGGAGCCGACCGCCCGGTGCGGATGTTCCTGGAGTCCGACCCGGAGACCGCGCTGCGCGTGATGACCGGCACCCGCAGCACGGTGCACCAGGGCATGGCCGCCGTGCTGGAGAATCTCATCGACCTGGAACGCGGCCGCGGCGCATTCGACGCCAGCCTGGATACCCCCACGCTGGCCTTCGCCATCATCCGCGTCGCCGATGGTTTCCTCTATTCCGACGTGATCGCCGACCGTGCCCCCGGCATCGACCGCGCTACCACGGTCATCGAGGCGCTGCTGGTCGGCCTGGACCGGCGGTCAGCTTCCCTCTAGGGCGAGCACGAGCTTGCCGGTGTTCACCCCGTCGAACAGCATCAGCAGCGTCTCGGGGAAGGCGTCCACCCCGCCGCGCACGATGTGCTCACGGGAGACGAGCTTCCCGTCCTTGAGCCACCCGGCCAGCTCGGCCAGGGCCTGCGGGTACCGGTCGACGTAGTCGAAGACCAGCATGCCGGTCATGGAGGCCCGCGCCACCAGCAGCATCAGGTAGTTCGCCGGGCCGCGCACCTGGGTCTCGTTGTACTGCGAGACCGCACCGCAGATGATCACCCGGGCGCCGAGGGCCAGCCGGGTCAGCACGTCGTCCAGGATCTCGCCGCCCACGTTGTCGAAGTAGACGTCGACGCCGTCCGGCGTCTGCTCGCGTAGCGCCCGGCGCACGTTTCCGGCCCGGTAGTCGATGGCCGCGTCGAAGCCGAACTCCTCGGTCAGCGCGCGGCACTTTTCCGGTCCGCCCGCGATGCCGATGACGCGCCCGGCGCCCTTGATCTTGGCGATCTGCCCGGCCATGCTGCCCACCGCGCCGGCCGCGCCGGACACGACCACGGTGTCGCCTTCCTTCAGCCTGCCGGTGTCCAGCAGGCCGAAGTAGGCGGTGAGCCCGGTCGCGCCCAGCGCGCCCAGGTACGTCGACGGGCCGGCCAGCGAGGTGTCGATCTTGGTCACGCCCCGGCCGTCCGAGACCGCGTACTCCTGCACGCCGAACATGCCGTACACGTCGTCGCCCACGGCGAAACCCGGGTGCGCCGAGGCGGTGACCCGGCCGACCGCGCCGGCCCGCATGACCGCGTCGATCTCCACCGGCGGGATGTAGGAGGCGCCCGCGTTCATCCAGCCCCGCATGGCCGGGTCGACGGACAGGTGCGAGACCGCCACCACGAACTGCCCCTCGGCCGGCTCCGGCACCTCCTCGGTGGTCAGCGACCAGTCGGTGGCCCGGGGCAGCCCGGAAGGCCGGGCGGCCAGCCTTACCTGGTGGTTGGTCAGCGGCATGCGGTGGCTCCTCGGGGTGCGGCGAGATCTGCTGATCGGACGCTAGTGCCTGCGCGGACCGGAAGACAACCGGGCTGGTTATACGTAGTCTCGCCGCTGCAATACGTGCAGCGCGATCCATCCGGGTGCGACCGGCAGCCAGTACGTGGCCAGCCGGTAGGTGAGGACGGCGGACACCGCGGGCCCGGAGCCGAGACCGACGCCGGTCAGGCCGGCGACCAGCGCGGCCTCGATGGCCCCGAGGCCGCCGGGAGTGGGCGAGGCGGCCGCGATAGCCGAGGCGGCCATGTAGACCGCGCCGATTTCCGCGATTCCGATTCCGCCACCGAACGCCTGCACGGAGGCGGCCAGGCCGGCGAAGTAGGCCAGGGTCACCAGCGCCGAGCCGCCGACCAGCAGGATCAGCTTGGCCGGGCTGGCGGCGACCTGGCGCAGGCTGCCGACGGCTGATCGCAGAACCTTCCGCAGCCGGGTCGTTGCGAAGCGCCGGCCTCGCCGGGTGGCTAGCACGATCCCGATCAGGGCGGCGACGACAGCGAGGATCAGCAACAGTTTGCTAGTCGAGGGGACCTTGAACGCATGGGCCAGGTTGCGGCTGGCCAAGACGAAGAAAATGACAAGCAGGATCACGTGGACAATAGCCCCGGCCAGCGCGCTGAGCCCGACCGCCGCGACGCCCGCGGCCGGGTCGACCCCGGATTTCTGCAGGTAACGGGCGTTCAGTGCCATGCCGCCGACGTTGGCCGGGGAGACCCGGTTGATGAAAGAAGAGGCCCCTTGGGCTAGGACCGTAGGCCAGAACGGCACCCGTCCCGGCACGCCGCCCAGCAAGGAGGCCGCGCTGGCCAGGTAGGTCAGCGCCGACATGGCGATCACAACAGGCAGCCATACCCAGTGCGCCGACTGGATGGCGTGCCAGCTGCTGCCCACTTGGGCCAGTTGCGGAAGGAGGAAGTAGAAGGCGCCTGAGAGGGCGACTATCGTCACCAAGGTGCGGGGCCGTACCCGCCGGATGCGGGCCAGTTGCTGGTCCGCGGAGCCATCGGCCGCGGCTGCCGCCGACCGGGTCTTCTTCAGCAGGCCCTCGTGCTGGGCGATCGAGTGGCGGGTGGCGGCCGACAGAGCCAGGGGCTGCAGCAGCGGTGCGGCGGCCGCGACTCCCCGGGCGCCGATGACCGGCGTGGCGCCGGATACGGCCCGGTCCGCGCCGACCAGGACGGCCAGCGAGGCCATGAGCTCCGCTAGATCGAGGTCCTTGTGGCGCTGGGTCGCGGTGAGGTCCGAAAAGCTGAAATCGGTCAGCCAGGGCTGCCCGGCTCCCGCGACCATCACGTTGCCGGCCCGCAGGGCCCGATGGGCGATCCCCGCGCTGTGCAGCCTGTTCACCTCGGCCCACAGCCGCTGGAGAACCTCGTCGCTGATCGTCTCGGCCGGGAGCCGGTCGAGCGGGCTGCCTTCCACCCGTTCCATGGCCAGCAACGCGGTCCCGTCAGCCGCCTTGATCACCCGCTCGACCCGGGGGACCCGTACGCCAGCGTGTTGCGCCATCGTCCCGACGAGGGCCTGGTGCTCAACCGCCTGGATAAGCGAGGCCGCGGGCCGCGTGTCGCCGACATCGCGTAGCCGGGCGAACCGGTACGCCCGGTACAGCAGGTCAGCGTCACGCTGGTCCGAGCCGAGGGCCTTGATGAACAGGCGCCGCCCGTCATCGGTGACCGCGTAGAACGGGCGGGAGCCCTTCGCCACGACGTCGGCCGGGGTGACCGAGCTGACCGGCAGGCCGGCGGACCTCAGCGCCGCGGCGATCCCGTCGGGCCCGATCCGCCGGTCCGGCACGCCGAGGGCGACCAGCACGCCGGCTCCCGCGGTCAGCCCGGCCGCGAGCGCGAGGATCAGCTCCATCGGCAGCACGGTGCCGGCCAGCAGTCGCGCCGCGCCGGCCACGCCCAGCACGATCCAGGCCGTCCGCCGCCACGGGCGACTCAACCACGGCGAGGCAGCCACCGTGACAGCCACCACACCGGCCAGCAGCGCCGGGCCGGGGAACGCCGCGCTGGCGAGCCACGAGCCGTGCCCGAGGTTGGCCGCCACCGCGTCCGGATGCGCGCCACCGATCAGGTTCAAGATTCCCGCCAGCGCGCCGCCGGCCACCATCGCGGCTGCCGCCAGGCTGATGAGCAGGCGGAACCGGCGGCGCCAGAGTGCGAAGGCCACGATCGCGGCGGCGGCCACGACGAATGCCACCTGCACCAGTCCGACCAGCAGCCGCCCGGCCGGGTCAGCTCCGAGCCAGGTCACGGCCGACGCGTCGGTGCCGACCAGCTGGCTGGGAGCCAGCGCCACCGCCGCCAGCGCCACGATAAGAAGCAGACCGCCGGCGATCAGGCGAATGACATCGCCCGGATGGCGGTAGCGGGACGAGGGCAAACGCCGTGCCTGGTAGCCCACGGCCGGTCCTGGCACATCCTGCGTGGACCGAACGGCTATTTTCATGCTGTTCCCTGCCTTCCTTCCACCAGCGCGGGCCCTTCAGGTCCCGGAACCGCACGCCAGCTCATCCGGGACATGCGGCCCCTCGCCCGCACAGCGCAAGACCCTCGGTCTGCCGGACATAGGTGACCAGCCTCGACCGCGGCACGAACCCGACCGCGGTGCTGGCCGTGTCGGCCAGCACCGGGGAGGCGCCCGGTGAGAACCGGAACTGGTAGGTGACGCAGCCGCCGGGGAAGGTGTAGAAGCGCTCGCCGGAAAACTGCGGTACCAGGCTCAGCGGCCGCTCGAATCGCCGCGTTCCGGGCTGGTCGGAGGGTATCTGGCGGGCCCCCGTGGTATCACACGCCGCGGCCAGCGTGATGGTCGCCGAACGCACGCCGGCCCGGTCTGAGTCCAGCCAGAAGCTGGCCTTCCCGCTGGCGATGTCCACGCCGTCTAGCTGCCAGCCCGACGGGAGCGCGGCGAGACAGGGCAGGACCGCCGCCGAGGGGACCGCCTGGGCCGCCAGGATCATCGAGGGGCCGGTGCCACAGTCGGGAGGATGCGCGCCTATGTTCTCGGCGGGGAAGAAGGCGTTCCCCCCGACCAGGACGGCCACCGTGGTCACGGCGAGCAAGCCCGCAGCCAGGAAGACCCGCCGGGCACTCCAGCGCTGCAGCACGATCGGCCGCCGTTCGGGAGCGAGCTTCCTGAACTCGCCGAGCACGTCGCGGGGGTCTCGTTTCATGAAGGCGCGGAGTTGCGTCGGGCTCGCGACGCCGCGGGTGGCGGCGAACGCCTCACTGAGCTCGGCCGGGGTGAACTGGCGCAGGGCACGCTGGTAGACACGCTGCGGGTCGCTCCGGACCGCGAGCACCAGCATCATGTTGCCGAGGTCGACCGCCTGCCGCCACGGCGACGGGCGCACCTGGAAGAAGGCCACGTCGATCAGCAGCAGTTCCCCGGGGCGGACCATCAGGTTGCCCGGTTTGATGTCCCGGTGGGCGACGCCCGCGTCCCACATCTTGCGGATCAGCGTCAGTCCCTGGTCGATCAGGTCGTCGTCGACCTGGGCCTCGCCGATTTCCACCGCGCCGTGGAAGAACTCGGTGACCAGAATGTACTCACGCTCGGGGGTGATCTCCACGATGCCGTACGGCCTGGCCGTGCGGACCCCGATGTCCTCCAGCAACCGCAGGGCGTAGTCCTCGTACGTGACCAGGCGCCGCACGGTCTTGAACGGAGACTCGTCTTCCAGGGAGCCGTACAGGACGGTCCGCCACAGCTTGTACCAGCGATCGGCGCGAACGTGGCCTTTGGTGTACAGCTTGGCGAAGACGTACTGGGCCGGGTCTCCCTCGACCTGGATCCGCAGCGGCGTCGAGCCGGCCGACGATTCCAGGCCGACAGGCTTGATCTCGAGCACGGTCAGCCCGAGCTGATCGCGAATGGCCTGCCGGATCGCCTCACCCCGGCGGCCGGTCACGTCCACATGGGCGGTCCGGCCCCGGCGGTACACGACGGGGAACACCTCGTTCGGGGTGAAGAACCGGAACGCGGTGACCGGGATCGCCACGCCGAGCGCGACACCGAACAGCACGTCGCCGGGATGATCGACGGCGAGGTAGAGACGGGCGAGGCAGAACAGCGCGATGAGGACCGTGAAGCCCAGCTTCGCGTACGTACGGGGACGGCCCGGGACGATCAGGCAGTACGCGATCCCCATCAGGAAGATCGTGAGGACCGCCACCGGGGCCGAGGGCGCCGAGTAACCGCCCCAGCTGGCGATGATCTGCACCCCGTACGGGCGCGGTCGCGACAGCCCGAAATAAATCCACTGCACGACGATCTCGAGAAAGAACAAGCTACACAGGAACACCAGGAGGTGCCGCCAGCGCCGGAAAGCCATCGTCAGGGCGACCGCCGACAGGCCGAGCACGGTGACCCCCCAGCTGGATCCGGCGACCTTGATTCCGTTGGCGACATCGGTCAGCCACGGCGTCCGCATCCCCGCCAGCCCGCGCAGCACCCAAGTACTGAACCGGTCATCGAGCCGGAGCGACGGCGAGTGCTGCGTGATCAGGATCGCGACAGCCAGGACCACGGCCGCCAGCAGCAGCCAGGCCGCCGTGCTGACGGCGAACGGATGCGGCAGCGGCGGGGGCGCGCCCGTGGGGCGGCGCTGACGGCGCGCCCGGTGCACAGCCGAGCCGGGCAGCAGGCCGTCCGGCCCGTCTCGCGGGATCGCAACCTTGGTTTCGTCCGTCAACGGTCCGCACGCTCCTTGCCTAGCAACCCCTGTGTGTGCAGCCAGCGCTCGGCTACCTGGCGAGGGGTCCTGCCCGTGTCTTCCACCTGCGCATTCAGAGCGCGCAGCGAGGGACTGTCGAGGCGCGCCGATACGGTGTTCAGCACGGCCATCAGGCCCGCGCCGTAACGTGCGACGGCATCCCTGCTCACCAGGGGCGTGATGTTTTCGGCCGGCTGCAGGCGGCGATCGTCAGCCAGCACTACCAGGTGGCGTGCCGAGATGCTGGGATCGGTGCTGAACAGCAGCGCGACGTCGATGTTCCCCGCTTCGAGCGCCTGCAGCGTCAGCGGCCCCCCGGCGTCAAGCGGGATAAACGATTTGAAGCGCAGCTCGTACCTCTGCCTCAGCCCAGGCAGGCAGTAGGCGCGCCCGGGGCATTCGGGCGGACCGCCGAGCACCAGCCGCGGCGCGACGTGGGCTAGGTCCGCGATCGACCGGAGGTGATACCGGGACGCCGTCGCCGGCCGGACGACGATGACGTTAGCGTTCTGCGCGGTCGCCGGGAGTCCTGCCACGACTCCTTGGCCTGCGGTCAGCTCCGCCAGGGCCTTGTTGGTCGCCATCACGTCGGCCGTCGCGGACAGCCGTCCCAGGCTGATGAATTGCAGCGCCGACCCCGCGTACTCCGGCACCACCTGGATCAGGCCGCGCATCAGCGCCGGATCGACCAGCTCGCGGCTGCCCAGGTTCGGCAGGATCCGGACCGGAAAGCCCTCGGCCCTCAGCGTATCCCCGTAAATCTCGGCCAGCACCATGCTTTCCGGGAAGTCAAATGACCCTACGGTGATCACGGCAGCGTGCTGTCCGGCCGGGTCCGGACCGGAGGGCGGACCGCGGCTGGTCCCGGATATACACCCAGCGCACACTGCGGTGAGCGCCATCACCAAGGCCGTGCGATACGTGGCGCGCTGTGCCCGCGTGCTCATCGGGACGCGGCCGGCTGGCCGAAGTCTGGGTCGAAGGGCCCGCGATCGGACGGGCAAATCGTTCCGCGCGCAGGCGTGGAGAGGCCAGTGAAGTAGCGGCCGAGCGCCTGCATGACACACGTGCTCGGATCGGCCCGGCTGACGTGGCCGTAGCCATCATGAGTCAGCAGCACGGCGTTGCCCAGCCGCCGCTCGACGAGCTTGGCGTTGGCCAGGGGTGTCGTGGGATCGAACCTGGTGCCGATGAGCAGGATCGGGTTGGCGGTGGCCGCGTTCCACGGTCCGGTGTAGCGGTCCGCGCTGCGGGTCGGCCAGGCGGCGCACGCGGCTTCCAGCCAGCCCATGACCGGTCCCCCGATGCGGCTGACCCCTTCGAGCCGGTGCACGACCTGCGGCCACTGCCCGGCGTTCTGCCGGGCGGGACTGTCGGCGCACAGCAGCGCGGTGTTCTGCTCGAAGGCTCGGTGGAACGGCTCCGCGGCGGAGCCCCGGACGATGGTCTCCGCCGCGGAGGCGTCGCCCTGCACCATGGCGTCGATCATCCCCGCGGCGTCTCGCCAGATCACCGGATTGGGCAGCAGGGCCAGCTTCAGGAGGGTCAGCGCCTCGCCGTAGGTGAGCTCGCCCGGCGGCTCGGCGGACGGCGCGGGGATCGGGTGATGACGCAACTGCCGCAGCATGGTCTCGACCCGTTTCTCCACCGGGCCGTGGCCGGCCAGCGCGCAGCTGGCCGGACCTACCCGCTCGCACAGCGCCAGGAACTCATGGAAGACCTGGTCCGTGGAGGAGAGGATGCTCGCCAGGACGGTGGCGAGGTCGGCGGTGTAGCTGACTGGGTCCTCCACGCCGTCCAGGGCCATGGCCCGCACGCGGTGCGGGAACATGTTGGCGTAGGTCTCTCCGAGGAAGCTACCCGTCGACTCGGCGTAGAAGTTCAGACGCGAGTCACCGACGAGGCCGCGGAGGTAGTCGAGGTCCCGGGCCGTGTCGGCGGTGGAGATGTGGGCGAGCAGGTCACCGTTGCGTGCGCCGCACCGCTGCGCGAGCGCGACGGACTTCGCCAGGTAGCGCTGCTCGTCCTGGCGGGTGGTCGGCACGGGCATGCCCTGCCAGAAGGCCTCTCGCTCGGCGCTGCTGGCGAAGCAGCTCACCGGCGTGCTGCCGCCGGAGCCGCGCGGGTCCCAGCCGACAATGTCGAACCGGCCGCCGGTGATGGCGTCCAGCGCCCCGCCCTGCTCGGTCACGGCGCCCACGCCGGAGTCTCCGGGCCCGCCGGGATTGACGAACAACGAGCCGATCCGCTGACCGGGATGGCTGGCGAGGTGACGGATCACCGACAGCGTGATGGTCCGTCCGCCTTGGTGCGTCCAGTCCAGCGGAACGGACACGCGGGCGCACTCCAGCTGCGTACCGCAGGCGGCCCAGCTGATCGCGGCGGACGGCGCCGAGCGCTCGGATGCGCCTGCGGCTGCGGTGACCGGCGCGAGGGCCGCTATTAAGGTCCCCGCGGCCAGGGCCGTGATGGTCAGGTGGCGCCCACGGTGGAACCGCCCAGTTCGCGACGGGACAGTCCTATTTCGTGCCGAGCTTTCCATGGTGCGCGCTCCTCTCGGAGGCGGCGTGCCGGGGAAGTCCAAATGCCCCGCCGGACTGTGCTTGGCGCACCTGTACTTATTGCCATCAGCCGACTAGTCCCATGTGCAGGGGTGATGTGAGCAGTGTGGAGATCCGGTGGAGATAACGAAACGGTTACATCCTTTTGGGAGGGCCCGGCCTACGGTGGGACGAGAGGTGCCTGCTCGGTCCTGACACCGGCACCCCTCTGAATAGGCCTCCTGTGCACCTTTTGGCCAGCTCGTGGCTGTGATGTGTTCACGGCCATCCAGCGTCAGCGTCGAAACGACAGGAGAGATGACAATGGACACCCAACTTCCCGGATCAGCACCGCCGTCTACCGCGCCAACAACAGCCCGGCCGGGGAACGGCCTGGCCGTGGCCGCCCTGGTTCTCGGCGTGGCCAGCCTGGTCGCCGCCGTGTCCTTCGTCTTGTTCCCTCTCGCCCTGCTGGGAGGCCTGGTCGCGGCCATTCTCGGCGGCATCGCCGTTTCCCGCGGACGGGCCAGGGGCGCGACGAACTCCGGCCAGGCCATCGCAGGGATCGTATGCGGTGTCATAGCGCTGGCGATCGCCGTCGTGTATGCGGTGCGCGTCGGCACGTTCGTGGCGGACAACACCAGCGTCTTCACCACGTTCGATAACTGTATCGCCAGGGCCGGCAACCGCAGCGCCGTCGCCAATTGCATCGCCCAGTTCGCGAACGACGTCCGGCCGTAGCGTCGTCATGAGCGAACCGGCTCTCCGGCCGGGCTCGCGGCAGGCGCTGACGGCGGGGTGACGACCGGGCTCACGGGCTGGGCGGGCAGGAATACTATCGCCAGGATGGCCCCGGCCGCGGCGACTCCGCCCGCCACCAGGGCGCCGACGGAAAGACCGTGGATGAAGGCGTTCGTGGCGGCGTCGTGCACGGCCCGGCCGAGGGCGCCCGGCACCCGGCCGGACACCGCGTACGCGGCGCCGAGCGACTGGTGCGCGATGTCCGAGACCCGAGCGGGCACGCCGGCCGGCAGGGTGGCGGTCAGCCGGGAGCCGTACAGCGACGCGTAGACGCTGCCGATCACGGCCACGCCGAGGGTCCCGCCGAGCAGCCGCGTCGAGTCGTTGACCGCGGACCCCACGCCCGCCTGGCGCCGGGACACCGCGCCCATGATCGACTCGGTAGCGGGTGCCGAGGTCAGGCCCATGCCCAGCCCGTACAGCACCATCTGGACCGCGATGACGCCGTAGCCGAGGGTCGCGGCGGTAGTCGCGGCCACCCAGCCGTAGAAGGCCGCCATGGCGACGAGCCCGACGGTGACGACGAGCTTGGTGCCCACCCGCACCGCCAGCTGCGTCCCGGCCACCGAGCCGATGCCGACCGACAGCGCCACCGGCAGCAGGTGCACGCCGGTGGACAGCGGCCCGTAGCCCTTGACGAACTGGAAGAACTGGGTGATCAGGAAGATGAAGCCGAACAGCGTGAAGAACGCGATGGTGACCGCGCCGCTGGCCGCGCTGAATCGCATGTTGCGGAACAGCCGCACGTCGAGCATCGGGTGGGCGATCCGTCGCTCCCAGCCGATGAACAGGGCCAGCAGCATGGCGGCGACCGCGAACCCGGCCAGGCTCCGCGCGCTGCCCCAGCCGTAGTCCGGCGCCTCGATAATCGTGAACACGAGCAGCGCCATGGCCGCGGCCGAGAGCACCAGTCCCGCGATGTCCACCCGGGCCGACTCCGGGTTCTTTGACGTCGGTACGCTGGCCGCGACCAGCGCGATGGCGGCCGCCGCGACCGGGGCCATAGCGATAAAGATGCTGGTCCAGCTGAAGCTCTCGAGCAGCCAGCCGCCGACGATGGGGCCCAGCGCGATCGCGACTCCGGCGATGGCCCCCCACAGGCCGATGGCGCGGGCCCGCTCCCTGCGCTGGACGAAGACGTTCGAGATCAGCGAGAGCGTGGCCGGGAAGGTCATGGCGGCGCCGAGCCCCATGACGGCCCGCGCCGCGATCAGCTGGGCCGGGCTGGTGGTGAAGCCGCCGGCCAGGCTGGCCGCGCCGAACACGGTGAGCCCGGCCAGCAGCATCCCCTTACGGCCGAACCGGTCCGACAGGCTGCCGAACGTCAGCAGCAGCGCGGCGAATACGAGGTTGTAGGCGTCGACCACCCACTGCAGCTGGGTGGTGGTGGCATGGAGTTCGCGGACCAGCGAGGGGAGCGCCACGTTGACCATCGTGGTGTCGAGGTTGATCGCGAACGCGGCGAGCAGCAGAGCGACGAGAATCATTGGCTTGGATCGCATGCTTGAGATACTCATCTAGTAACTTTAAAAAGTCAAGCAATATAACTTGGAAGTAAACCGAACGTCGGCTACGCTGGGCGGCATGCGCAGCTATGGCCAGTACTGTTCGGTCGCCAAGGCCCTGGACGTGATCGGTGACCGGTGGACGCTGCTCGTGATCAGGGAGCTTCTGCTGCAGGGCCCGTGCCGGTACACCGACCTGAGGAACGGGCTGCCCGGTATCGCCACCAACCTGCTCTCCGACCGCCTCCGCGAGCTCGAGGCTGCGGGACTGGTCCGGCGCGAGGAGGCCGCACCCCCGGTAGCGACGACGCTGTTCCACCTGACCGAGGCCGGCGCCGGGCTCGAGCCGGTGCTCGAGGCCCTCGGCACGTGGGGGATCAGGTACATGACCCAGCCCGCCGACGGCGACGAGTTCCGCAGCCACTGGTTCGCCTTCCCGATCGCGCAGTTCCTGCACGACCGCGAGCCGGACGGCCCGCCGCTCTCGATCGAGCTGCGCCCCGGCGGGCGTCCCGCGGTGGTCGAAGTCTCAGGCGGCGAGGTCCACACCCGGCTCGGCGACACGCCATCTCCCGACCTGATCCTGGAGGGGTCCCCGCGGCTCATCCTCGGCCTGCTCGCCGCCTACCTCACCCCGGCCGAGGCCCGCGATCGCGGCCTGACCATCGCCGGCGACCCCATCCTCCTGCGCCGGCTCCAACCTGCCCCTGCTCCCGTCTGACCGCCCCCCACCCAGCCCAGACCCCCTCGATAATGCATGGACGCCGCGTTCATGCCGCTGGAGTGCGTCTGTTATTAACACGCCGTGCTGATCCCGGCGTGCGAGCCGCCGTTCCGTCGCCACTCCGGCGCCCCCGGGTACCGGAACTGGGTCGATGTGCCGTTGGTACCGCTCTAACCTGCCCAACGGCACATCGACCCAGTCACCTACCGCATCAGCAGGCCGAAACCACGCGCAGACATAGTCACTGAAGGGCCACGGCCGCGGCATCCCAAGCGGGCAGTGCTGACTCCTGCCAACACGACATCAGCCCCGTCCCTACGTGCTTGACTTACGGACGAGGACTGCCGATGACTGCATTCGAAAGGGCCGCAGCGTGAACGATTTCGAAGCCGCCGCGGACAAGGCCAAACTGACCGGCCAGATCCGCTCGTTCATGACCTGGCTCGGCGAGGGCCGCAAGCTCACCCAGACCGGCCGGATCGGGCTGGCCGATGCCCGGCGCCTGGTGGAGCTACTCGACACGGGAGACAGGATCGACCCGGAGATCGGCGACCGGATCTTTAAAACCAGGTCAAGCGAGCAACTCCCGTATCTCACCCGGGTAGAGGCCTGGATGAAAGCCGCGCGGCTCATCCGGGTGACCGGCACCCGGCTCGTGCCGGTGAAGAAGAACGCCGGACTGGCCGATAGGCCACTCGACCTGATGCTGGCGCTGCTGGATGCCTATCCCCGACTTGGTAAATCGCTATTTCCGAGGAATGCCTGGCGCCAGTCGCTCGTCGGCGACGAGTTCGCCTTCATCGGCCCTGAGATTCTCACGAGGCTGCTGACATGCCAGGATGCCTGCCCTCTTAGCGAGCTCCACGAAGCCGTCCTCGACATGATCGCGGCGATGTATACGTTCCATGGGCTCAGCGAACTGCAGATGGAGATGCTGCGGAAAACGATCGAGACCGACGTAGCGATCGCGGTGGCGGCGCTGGACGTCATCGGCGTAGCAGTGATTGACCAGGCGAGCGACACAGCCGGGCTCACCGATCTCGGACGGTGGGCGATTCGCCGTCTCCGCGGCATGGCGGAGACCGGCGATCCGGTGCTGCAGGTGCGAATCACGCTGAGGTACGTCGACGACCCGCCGGTATGGCGCCAGGTGCTCATCCCGGCGGCCTACCCCCTCAGCCGGGTCCACCGGGTGATCCAGGGCGCCATGGGGTGGGAGGACTGCCATCTGCACGCGTTCCAGATCGGCAAGACGACCTACGGTCCCGATCCGGAACAGGAACTCGGATACGCGGACGAGACAAAGGCGCGCCTCGCCGACGTGGCCAGGGTCAGGACCAGGATCGCCTACGAATACGACTTCGGCGACGGTTGGGAGCACGAGCTTGTCGTCGAGGCCCGTACGGTCGCCGGGGACGGCCAGACCTACCCGGCCTGCCTCGCCGGTGAAGGCGCCTGCCCGCCGGAGGACTGCGGTGGCGTCTACGGCTTCGCGGAACTCAAGGAAGTCCTCGCCGGGCCGGACAGCGCGGAACGCGACGAGATGCTGGAGTGGATGGACGAGGACTTTGACCCCAGCCACTTTGACCTGGCCGCAGCCAACGCGACGGTAGCGGCCATCTGATCATCGGCTGTACCGCGATCGCGATGCCGGCCAGGCGCCGATCTGGCTCAGTCCTTGGTAGCGATGATGTAGGCGTTGACGATATCGCCGTCGACTCGCTTCGCCTCGACCGAGGTGAAGCCCGCCTCGCCGAGCATCCTCCGCGCCGTCTGCTCGCCCCACATCGTGCCGAGGCCCATCCCGCCGTCGGCCAGGGAGACCGTCATGCAGTGCATGCACGAGACGGTGTACAGGAACGTGGCGAGCGGGTGGTTCAGGTTCTCCGCGAGCTGACTCGAGGCCGAAGTGTCGACGCAGAGGTAGACGCCGCCGGGCCGCAGGGCGGCCGCGATCCCGGCGAGCATGAGGTCCGGCCGCGCCTG